>ERZ1026898.1524-NODE-1524-length-11334-cov-4.526642_pt1 | contig 11334 bp, 4 predicted proteins | sample MGYA00380178_ERZ1026898 | MGnify/ENA primary metagenome ERZ1026898 (study PRJEB33269, sample SAMEA4719814) | human gut metagenome | biome: human-associated habitat; feature: organic feature; material: feces | place: Cameroon | collected 2013-10 ... | reverse complement strand
CGGTCAAGGTCACGGTGGCTGTGCCAGCATTAAGGTTATTCTGGTACTTCACTGTATAGTCCGTGTCTTTGGACAGCGCAGTCTCGCCATCTTTCACTGTCAGTTCCGGAACAATGGGGCTGCCGGTATAAGTCTGGGCAGCGATATCCCGTACCATGCTGGCGGTCAGAGCCTTGGCGGTGATGTTGAACTTGATCTCAACAGAACCCGCATAGTTGCCCTTACCGGTCAAGGTCACGGTGGCTGTGCCAGCATTAAGGTTATTCTGGTACTTCACTGTGTAGTCCGTGTCTTTGGACAGCGCAGTCTCGCCATCTTTCACTGTCAGTTTCGGAACAATGGGGCTGCCGGTATAAGTCTGGGCAGCGATATTCTGTACCATGCTGGCGGTCAGCGCTTTAGCGGTGATGTTGAACTTTGTCTCAACAGACCCCGTGTAGTTGCCCGTACCGGTCACGGTCGCGGTGGCTGTACCCACATTGGTATTGTCTTTATAGGTCACCGTGTAATCGGTTCCAGCGGTCAGGGTCTTTCTTCCGTCCTTCACGGTAACAGTCGGCTCGATGGTGCTGCCGGTGTAGGGCTGGGACGCGATACTCTGTACCATATTGGCAGTCAGAGCCTTGGGGTTTACAGTAATACTCTGCTTAGCGGTTTTGGTGACATTACCCTCGGTATAGCTGATTGTGACCTCTTTGTTATTTACAGTCAGGGGATCAACCGGGGTAAACTGGAAGTAGGTGGGCTGCACATCTTTGGTGCTACCATCATCGTACTGAGCGGTGATCACCATTCCCGCCTTGTTGAACTGCTCACCCGCGGTATAAGTCGTATGCGGGCAGGTCTTAATGGTAATGCCGGTCAGGGTCTTCTCGGCCGTGGCGGGGAAGGTCTTGGTCAGCGTGAGATGCGTCGCATCGGTTCCGACAACTTTGTAGCCCTCAGTCGTGGTTGTGTTGTTCAGGGACTTGGCAAAACTCTCGCCGGTTTTCGCCGTCAGGGTGATCTTGGCAGTGTAGACCTGATTGGCTGCCGCAGAGCCGGTCACGGCCGTGCCGGTGGCGGTGTTGCCCTTGTACCAATCCACTGTGCCGGTGTAGGCCGTTGTGCCACCCAGATCAACTGTGGTGTCCAGCGCCACACCCTTCACGGGGGCAGCCACCTTGGCGGAAACGCTGGTAATGGGCGCCTTGGGAATGGTGACATTAGCAGAGGTGACGCTTCCGGCACCGGGGGCATCGGTACTGTTGTCTCCGGACTTATCACAGAAGTTGTACTTTGCCTCATCAAAGGAAAAGTCAACAGCGCCGGTCTTCCCTTCAATCACGTCGAAAATAACCGTAAGGATTTCCGTTGTGGTTGTAGTAGTCGAACCGTTTTCATCAACCCAGCTGACACCTATGGTTGCCGGGTTCCAAGAATTGTTGTCCGACACCGTCGAATTCGCTGTAAGTAAGCCGCCCTTCGTTGGCGTACCGTTTACCTTGAGTTTTTCCTTGTCATACTTAACATGGAAATCAAGAGCTCCCAAATCTGTATATGCACCGATTTTTACGCTCATTTTGACCTGATTCGTCTCGGCCAGATATGAAGCGTCAATGCTCAGCGTCGGCGCATCATACCCTGCTGCGAATGCGCTGGTCGGCAGCATCGTCAGCATGAGGCAGAAGACACAGAGCAGGGATAAAATGCGTTTTTTCATGCGGTTAATACCTCCTGTTACTATATAATTGCCTTAATAAGTTAGAGTGCGAGAGCCAGCACTGATCTGCCTGATCCACAGCGCATCTGTGCCATTTACTTTGCCATCGCGGTTCAAATCCGCAAGAACTTTCTGGTATGCATCCAGTGTGCGACCACCCGCACTACTCTGCCGTACCCATAGCGCGTCTGTGCCGTTCACTTTTCCGTCGCGGTTTACATCGCCCCACAGGTACACCGTCACATCCTTGGCGACAGCGGTGCTACCTACGGTGATGCTCTCCGTCCACGGCGCATGGCCCTTCTTCTCCACCTTCAGGGTGTACGTTCCGGCGGGGACATTTTCAAACTTATATGCCGCGCTGTTACCGGTAACAACCGTGGTCATGGGCGTTCCATTCTCAGGAGTCAGCGTAACAGTAACGTTCTCCGTCTCGCCGCCGTAGCTCTTGACCGTCCCGCTGACCGTCACCCCTGTAACAGCTGCCGCTTCCACCGTCACGGTACCGCTGCTGATATCGCCAGTATAGCCGTCCGCGCCGACAGAATCCTCATACAGGCTGATTGCCGTGCTGCCGGCAGCCTTGGCCTGGAACGTCACCCGTAGGAACTCGCCCTCCTCGTGCGTCTTATCGCTCCCGCGAACAAAGCCCACACCAACCAAGCTCCTATCATTCGCCTCGTCAGGCGTCGAAAGAACCGGGTCTATGGTTGCGCCAGCAGCCAGCTTCGCGAAACCTCCGAGCTGCTCGATTTTTGTGACCGCCAGCATTTCCTTGTCGAACTCCAACTGGGCAATGAAGCTGCTCACCGTCATGCCCTTGTTGGACAGCGTGGCGGTGAACGTGTCGCCCACCTTGACCTTGCTCGCGCTCAGCGCCAGAGACAGGTTCGGCTGCGGCCGCTCGCTCTCGGGCTTCACCGTCACCGTGGCGCCCACCACCTTGCTGGTGAACCTCTGGGTCACCTTGTCCGGCGCGTCGCCGTTGCCGGCCACCACGCCGGACATGGACAGCGTGTGGTCGCCCAGGCCGTTGACCTTGCCCATGATGGTCATGATCTCGGTCTTAGTGGTGATGCCTTTGCCCTCATCCGTGCCCGCAGCGCCGAAATAGCGGCTGCTGGGCGTGTACTCGAACTGACCGTACATGCCGTTCGGATTACTGGCACTCCTGATAAGCGTGTCCGTGTTCATGTAGCCGTAGCTGAACGACGAACCCGCTGCCAGCTCCGTGGCCAGCGTCAGGCCCTCCGACGGCACCAGCGTGAACTGGAATGCCCGGATGGGCACGTTGTCCACGCTCTCCGCATAGATGTGGAACTTGACGATCTGCTCTCCCCCGCCATAGAGGGTCGTCTCGTCCGCCTCTATGGTAAAGGCGACGGTTTTGCCGGCCAGATCGCCGCTGCCGGGATGGGTGTCCTCTGCGGAAACAGGCACCACCAGACCCAGCAGCATCACCAGCGACAAAACCAGTGACAGTACTTTTTTCATGCAACTCCTCCTTACTCTCCTGTGTGTACTGTTATATTATAAACACTCATTTACTGTGCCCTTCCCTGCGGAACAGCCGTCCCAGCCCGCCGGGTATGACCAGCTGGCACACAGCGCCCGCTGCCGCCAGCACGCCCAGCACGATGGCCGCGAGCTTCGTACCGGCGCCGCCCGTCTGCGCCGTATCCGGCACAGGCGCGTCAGCCGCGCCGGGCGCGGGACTGATGACCACCTGCGGGTCGTCCGCCGCCGCAGGCAAATTCCCCTGCGGCACATCCGGCTTGTCGGTCACATCCGGCGTTTCGCCGGATGCGGTGCCGCCGGTTTCCGGCTTCTCCGTGTCGCCGGAGCTGCCGGAGGTACCCGTGCCGCCGGTTCCCTTCACCGTCACCGGCGTGCTGTCCACCTTGGGCATATAGGTCGCACCGGAGCCGTCAGGCGCAGCCACAAATTCCGCGTCCAGCGTGAAGGTTCCGGTGCTGCCCGCCGGGATCGTGGCCGTGATGGTCAGGATCTCCGCGCCCTCCGTCATGCGGTTGCCCTCCGTGGAGCCGACGGCGGCGAAAAAGCAGCTGCCCGGCGTGTACTCATACGTCCGGAACACGCCCTTGCCGGTGGTCACATCGTATGGCAGGTCGTTGACCGCGTATGTGATGACCGCTTCGCCGTTTTCCTTGAAGCTCCCCGGCAGCGTCATGCCACCGGACGGCTTCAGCCGGAAGCTGAACACGCCCAGCTCCCTGCCCTCCGGCGGCGTCACCGTTATGGTGAATTTCACCTGCACAGCGCTGCCGTTGGCCGTCACCTCGGTCTTGTCCGGTGTGATGGTCAGCGTGGCCGTATCCTCTGCCCACGCCGTGACCGCAGTGCCCAGCAGCAGTATCACGCTCAGAATGGCGCAAATCAGCTTGCGCACACACATCCCCCTTTCTTTCTCACATCATATCCCATTGCGGCGGCTGTGTCAACCACACCTGCCGCAAATGCGTCAACAGCGGCGCAAAATGTACCGCTAAACGCCAATTGATTCATCCCAGTTATGAGACGAGGCTCTGCGCCATAGCCGTCAGGTCGGCGGCGCTGATGATGCCGTCGTTGTTCACATCGATGGCGGCGGAATCGTCCGTGGTAATGCCTGCCGCATAGCGCGCCAGCTCCGTCAGCTGATTCAGGGAGAAGGTCAGCGGCGAATACTTGGTCGCGGACAGGACAAGTTCCTTGTCGTACAGCGCCAGCGTCTCGTTGTCGTAAAAATACACCGTCGTCGTGTTGCCGGTCAGGTCGGCGATATAGCCCGAATCCACGCCGCCGCGAACGCCGCACAGGAACAGCTGATCCGGTGCGCCGATGGTGCCGCTGTCGCAGTTTGTGATATCCGTCAGGTAGTTCACGCCGCCGATGGACACGATATTCCACATGTGGTCGCCGCCGTCCATGGTGCCCGTGGGCAGATAGCAGGCCACCTCCGGGTCGCTGCCCGTCCACGTCAGGTCGCACAGGTACTTGAACGCCTTGGAATAGCCCTCGCACACCACGTTGGTGTCGGGATTGCCGTCGAATACATAGATCAGCTGCCACGGGTCGCCGTAGGGGTAGCCGTTATTTTTATCCGCTGCGGCGTAGTTATAGGAAACGGCGTTCTTGATGTATTCCGCGTAGGCCACCAGCTTGCTATAGGTGCCCTTGCCCTGGTTCTCCGCCACCACTTCGGCGGCTTTGGCCGCCGCTGCGGTGGCCGCGCCGGTCTTGGCGGTGTCGGGACTGTACAGATAATACTGCTGCGTGGCCGCGTCCGTGACCGCGTAATCCTGAGAAACGGCCATCATGATCACAAAGTCACCCACCATGACAGTCTGCTGGCCGTCCGTACCGTAGCTGTACTTGAAGCGGATAGCTCCCTCGCTGAAGGACTTGTCAAACCAGTACAGCTCGTAGGGATGATGTGCAAGCAGCTGGTTCAGCAGCATGTCCATGTCCATCACCTCGTCGACGGCCTTCTCGATAGCAGCTCCCGTTTCTTCGGAGAAATGGTACTGGCCGTCATCGCCCCGCACCAGCATGTCTCCCTCGATGCCCAGTTCCTCCTTGGTGAAGGTCATCTGGATCCCTATGGAAAACGCCGAGCTGCTCCCCTGTCCGGCGGCGATCTTCTGGATCTCCGGCACCAGCTGATCATACACCGCCCGAAGGGTCGGGTTCATGGACGCCATATACGTCGCCGGGCGGGACGCGGTATTTCCGCTGCCCTCCGCCTTGACGACTGTCTCCGGCGCTTCCAGTCCGTTCAGCTGGTAGAGATACCCCTCCAGCAGGGCGGCGCTGTCGTCCTCCGGCACAGTCACGGAGGCGCTGCCGCCGTCGATGCCGTCCAACTCCACGCGGACATCCGCCTGCGCCAAGGTCAGCGTCAGCGTCAGCACCAGCGCCAAGGCCAGTATCCCACTTATAACTCTCTTTTGCATCTTTCTCCCTCCCTGCGGGCGCAGCAAAGCCCACTGTACCCAGTCCTATGTTCATTATAGCCCGCCTGCATGCCAATAGCAAGCAGAAATTCCCTGTCATTTCCTCCGACTTTTTCTCCTCGCTTTTGCTCATTCGTACAAAAAAAGTCAAAATACTATGCAGCCAGCTAATTGTTTTTGAATTTCGTCTGGCTTATGATGACGATGTACCAATATATATGTGCATTTCAGCACACGGAAAGAGAGGGAGTAAGCATGAAGAAAGTGATCAGTCTTCTGCTGGCGCTGGTCATGGCGCTGAGCCTGCTGCCCACAGCGGTGTGGGCAGAGGGCGAGGACGGCGCTGCCCCGGCGGAGGAGGTCTCCGAGAGCTTTTTTGACAGTTCCCATCCGTTCACGTGGAACGACGGGAGCTACGTCTGGCGCTTCGGATGGAACGGCCCGGATAAGAGCCGGGGTGAATGGCACCTGTACGCCGCGCCGGAGGGCACGTCCGCCGACAGCGCGGACGGCTGGACGGACTGCGGCGCGGAGGCCACGCCCTTCGAGCATCTGACGGAGGGCACGCTGGCATACGCGGCGGCCTGCGCCATGCGGTCGGCATGGGAGGCCTACGAGGGCAATGAAAAGGTTCCGCCCGAGCTGATGTGGCTCATCGACATGATGTCCTATGAGAGTGTCGCCTACACCGATGAGGACGCAGCGGCGGCGCAGGAGTTTATGGACAGCCGCAAGATCGGCATGGATGGCGGTACCGCCACGCTGGTGCTGTCCGACAGCAGCGCCGACGAGCTGCTGAATGCGTGGTACAACACCACCCCCGCCGTCCGCGCGGCGCTGCAAAAGACCATGCACTGTGAGCTGCTGGACACGGGGCATCTCTTCAATTTTACCCAGCTGCTGCACCGCACGCTGAAAGCTGCCGATGCCGGTCAGGGCGGCAGTGGCGAGTCTTTTGACGATTACACCGAGTTCCTGCGGCAGGCGGGCTTTACCGCGCCCCGGAGCGTGGACTTCTCCTTCCCGGAGGGTCTTGTGCGGGGTGTTGATTACGACTATACCTATGATAATAATACGGGTGATCTGCGCATCACCCTGCACAACGGCGGAGCGGCCAACTGGATCAACGCTGCCAATAGAGCGTCCGCAAACCGCCGCGAGCTGGGTGTGGATGTTAACGTCTATCCCACGGACGACGAGGTTCGCGCCAGTGCGCTCAACGGCAACGGTGGCTTCGAGCAGCTTGTCAAGCTGACGAAGGTAACCGCCACGGACATCAACTCCCGCTGGGATGACGTCAATCAAAAGCTGATCCGCAGCACGGGCGGCGGCGCGGGGATTGCCACCGTGAACCGCGTGAGCGGCATCATGACCATCGCGCCCAACGCCGACATGAACCACCACCGCTTCGCCGTGGTGTGGGGCGATGAGAACGGCAGCATCACCCACCGTGAGCTGGTGAGCATCTACATCACCATGGACTGTGCCCCCTACACCGTGAACACCACATACCAGGAAGCGCAGCCCCTTCCCGCGGCCTATCTGGAGACCGGCTTTGAAAAGCTGGTCAGTGATACGGAGTGGACGGCGGAGTATCAGGACGGCAAGCTGGTGCTCACCACCCTGAACGGCATCCAGACCAGCGGGAACGACACACAGCTGGGCTTCCTGCACTGGGATAAAATGGCACCTGCCGGCTACACCGTGGAGCACTGGGCGCGCACGGACGGCGGCAACAATGACAGCGGCGTGGCTGGCTCCAGCACCGGTGTGTGGACATGGAACAACCAGTGGGGCAATGGCTTCAGCGCCTTCTATGAGGTAATGCTGCGCAATGACAGCACCGGCGACAGGCTGCTCTATTCGTTGGAGGTACTCCAGAACGATGGCAAGCCCTCCTATGCCAAGGTGTCCGCCACTGGTAGGGACGGCAACACCATCACCAGCACCGCGCCGGCGCAGCTGGGTCTCGACACGGAGTATCTGAAGGATAAAGGCATCATCCTGACCTACGACGCCCGACTGGGTTGCTTCCACACCTCCTATGTACCCAACGTGATCCCCGACTACAACGCGATGGTCAATACCAGCATTACGCTGGAGGCGCCGGAGGGCGCGGTCTACTTCACCCGCGTCCATCAGGACGGCGGCAACGATCCCCGGTGCGGCGGCAGTGATGACGCGGCGCGGACGCTGGCTCTTCTGCAGAACAGCGACCAGTGGTTTGAGGTCAGCGACACCGGAGAGGTGGCTATGAACGCCCGCTCCGTGCGCATCATGCTGGCACAGGAGATCGGTCTGTCCGGTATCAATGTATGCCTGTCCCGCAGCAACAACTACCGCAGCGTTTCCGTCGCCTGGTGGGATGCGGACAAGAACCTGATCGGCATGAGCTATGTGTACGGTCAGAACGATGACTTTATGAACCGCACCCGGCTGACCAGCGTCGAAACGGCGGATAAGCTGGATGACCTCAATACCCGCGGCGAGGTCAATGCCCCCGCTCTGGTGGGTGCAGAGGGCATGGAGCTGGTCTGCGACCGCTATCCCCAGACCGGCAGCGGCATGACCCAGTTCTTCGACCTGCACCTTCTGAACGATCAGGGCGGCACCAAGACCGTGTACATCCCCTACCACTGCTTCGGCATGACCTATGCGGACGACGTGCAGGGCAAGAGTGCCGACGAGCTGCCCGCCATCCTCGTCAAGCACTTTGACGCCAACTACAACTTCCGCAACGAGATCATCGGGCGCTATGAGCCCCAGGGCATCGTGTTCGAGACGGACAGCTTCTCCCCCTTCACCGTGTCCGTGGGGAACGAGCAGAGCGGCGGTGACGCGGACGGCTACGGCGACAACATCGGCGACTACGACCGCTGGGGCGAGGGCAGCGCATGGAACGGCGACCCCCTGCAGTACATGGTCATCAAGAGCCTGCGCAATATGGACGGCCGCGACAGGCTGGAGCTGGGCGTGGACTGGCGCTATGACAAGGTCGGCAGCATTTATAATGTGGGCATCACGCCGGAGGTGCTGACCCAGATCGTTAACGCCAACAAGCCCCTCGTCATCTACAACGAAAGAGAACTGACCCTGTCCCCGGCTACCCTGTCGGATATGCTGCAAAAGCTGAACGTCCTGAATGCCAACAGGGGCGCGGAGGACAACGAAGCCCTCCTGTGGTTCCGCTACGAGTACGGCAACCGGGACGGTGAAAACGGCCAGGCCTTCGCCTTTATGATCACCGTCTATCTGGGCGGCACCCGCTACCGGCTGCCCGACGGCGAAACGTATACCTTCTCCATATACTTCGATCGCAGCGATGCGACCTCCTACGAGCTGTACTGCCCCGCCGACCCGGAGGACGCCTCCAGCGAGCTGGTCAAGCAGGCCACCCCCCTTTCCTGTGTCGACGGTCACAATGACGACGGCCACAGCTGGCGGCAATGCACCTTCACCGCCGACCATGACGGCATGTTCGTCATCCATCCGAAGGGCTATCAGATGCAGCAGAGCTGGCCGTGGTGGGGCGTACCCACGCCGCCGTGGACGCCCAGCCCCGACGCCACGACTCCCGACAGCGAGATACCGGAGCTGCAGGCTCTGTACAACAGCGGCTTCAAGTTCCCCGTCATCGGCAAGGACATCCACTTCATCTTCCCTGAGCAGCTGAAGGAGTGGACGGAGGGCTGCGGCGACGACTGGGACTACCGCTTCACCGTGGACGAGAGCAAGGGGCGCGTTGCCATCGAGGTGAACATGGGCAGCCGGGAGCGCTGGGAGGACGCCGTCCGCAACATCGAGACAGGCGGGCTGGACGACGGCGTGTTCTTCCGCTACTACTTCGGCAACTCCGATAACCAGCTCCCCATGACCTACGGCTACGACTGGTACGGCGATTACGGTGGGCAGTCTCTGGCGGACAATACGCTGTATCGGGGCTATCACCACAACAACAGCCTGCATCTGGCCACCGTGAACCGTCAGAACGCCCACAACAGCACCCTGACGCTGAACAGTCAGGGCGAGGACTGGCGTATTATCCTCGCCATGAGCAACAGCGAGGGCAAGGTGGCCGCTGCCGAGGCCAAATACGCCTTCCAGCTGGAGATCCTGCCCTGTGAGGACATCTCCTTCCCCCTGCCCACCGACAACGGCACCGCGGTGCCCGCAGCCCGTCTCCATCCCACCGCCACCCACCAAGACTGGATGGCCACGGTGCCGGCGGACGGCTCCGTGTTCCTGCGCACGGTGAAGGGCAAGACCCTCAACAACGCCGGCAGCGGTCAGTACGGCTTGCTCGGTGAGCTGACCGTGGACGCGCCGGAGGGCTATACCCTCAGAGAGTGGCGCAACAACTGCACCGGCGGCAGCGGCAGGCAATCCCCCGTGCCGCTGTTCTGGGACGATCAGGTCATCACGCTGATCTGGCAGAAGGACAACGCCCCCGATCTGGTGGAGTATGTGCGGGTGGAGCCCATGAACTATCTGCCCGGATTCTACTCCCTGGGCGATGAAAACGCGCCCTCCCGTGCACCCAGCGCCGATGAATTCCTGAGCACAGCGGAGCAGAAGACGCTCAGCGACAACGGCATCACTGTGACATACGACGAGAAATTGGGCTACTTCACCACCAGCGTGGACGCCTCCAAGCTCACTGACCTGTCCCTGCTGCACCAGTGCGTCACACTCAATGCGCCGGAAAACGCCGTGTACTTCAAATTCACCGGCGAGGGCGGCAGCGAGAACCCCGCCACCCACGATATCAAAGACGACGTCAACCGGTTCACGGAGCAGTTCAGCAGCCCGGATACAGATCTGCACACCGTTGATCCTGATAGGCCTATCCGGATGGATCTGATGCTCACCAAGGCTCTTCCGCTGGACGGCAAGACCGTGTACTACTCCGAATCCCAGATGTACCATTCTCTCATCGTCCAGTGGCTGGATGAGGGTAAGAACGTCATCGGCTATACCTGCCTGTACGGGCGCAACGGCGACATCTCCACCACCGTGGACACCGACACCGTGGACACCGCTCCCACAGAGGCGGTCAGCGTTCCCACCCTGGTGGGCACCGATCTGAAGCTGCTGTGCGACCGGAATCCCCAGACGGAGGACGGCAAGCGCCTGTTCCTGCTGTTCAACGTCACCGGCGAGGGACAGCTGGGCGAGGACGGCGCCGAGATTTACCTGCCGTACAGCTACTTCGACCTGACGGCGGAGGAGGGTATGGCGCTGGCAGCCAAGGGTGTCCGCCCGCTGATCCGCCACTATCTCAACGAGAACTGCACGGAGAAGGAATCCCTGCTGGGCGAGTACACCGCGGCCGGTGTGCGCATCGTCACCCGCAGCTTCAGCCCGTTCCTCATTGACGCCGACGGCTGCACCGTGGGCGATCTGAACGGCGACGGCGCGGTGGATACGCTGGATATGCAGGCGCTGTATGAAAATCTGTCCACCGGGCGCACCACGGAAAAGCTGGCGGACGAGGACGACTTCCGCCTGCTGGCCGACTGCAACGGCGACGGCGAGGTGAACATTCTGGATTACCAGAAGCTGTATCAGGGCATCAAAACGGCATAAAATAAAGGAGCGCACCCTTACGGGGTGCGCTCCTTGCAGCGTGTCGATAAACCCACGCCCCTGTCATTCCGAACCAGTGACCGATGTCAC
>ERZ1026898.1520-NODE-1520-length-11359-cov-5.725849_pt1 | contig 11359 bp, 10 predicted proteins | sample MGYA00380178_ERZ1026898 | MGnify/ENA primary metagenome ERZ1026898 (study PRJEB33269, sample SAMEA4719814) | human gut metagenome | biome: human-associated habitat; feature: organic feature; material: feces | place: Cameroon | collected 2013-10 ... | reverse complement strand
CCCTCCGACGCTGCCATCTGCTCCGTCAGCATCTGTTCCAGCTCGTTCGCTCTGCGCTCCGTGTCGTTCAGATGCTCGTTCAGGGCGCAGCTCGTCAGCAGGTTGTAGTAGCGTACCTTGTGATGCTCCTTCAGGAACTTCTTCCGCATCCGGGCGTACCTGCCCATCGACAGCTCCGGCTGCTCCGACATTGTCAGATCGGGGAGCAGATAATCCCCCTGCCTCGTGTAAGTGATCTCGTTCATCGTCAGGACTCCTTTCGGTTTTTTCTTTGCCTACATTGTAATCGGCTTTGGTTTTCTCTGCAATTATGCGATTTTGACGGTCGAGGGCAAGAATGGTGCGGGAAATCTCCGCAAGTCCCATCTCCGCAATATCGCTGGTGGCATAGCCGAGGGCGTTCAGCGTGGCAGGGGTCGTAAAATTCACCACATCCCGAAGATCATCGGGTTCAAAGTATTCTCCGGCTTCAATGCCCAGGCGGGTCATTGTCATATAGGCGACGCTGTTTCTCACCGCTTTTTTGAAAATGTGGGTGATTTCTTCTTCGGATACGCCGTCCAGGAAGCTGTCTTTCACGCTGTAGATCAGATCGGGGAGATAGTCGGGGATGTTGTCCTCTACGGCGTTTCTTGCCGCCGACTCGATGGCAACGGCAAGGGTTTCCTTGTCGTTCAACTCTCCGAAGGTGCTTTCCAGCGTGTCGATCACTTCTGCCGTGTATTCGTCCCGCATTTGCCAAATGGGAACTCTGCGGGAAAAGCGGCTGGGATGCGTGTCGGCAATATCGAAGTAGTGGACAAGCCGCTGGCGGCGTTGGTCGGCATCCTCAAAAACGGCAATGCCGTGCGCCCCACGATTGACCCATCGCCCAAACTTTTGGTTCCAGTCGTCGATCTGAAGAACGGCGGTGGCGTCCGGTCGCTGAGCGTGAACCAAAAGCTGCTCGTCAAAGCGCAGACGATAGTTGTAGCAGGCAGAGCGGAGAAACGCTTCCCAGCTTGCGGGGCTTGCAACGACCGTTTTGCAGGTTCGGTTATACAGCTCCGAAATGAAGTCGTATTTTCGTGCCATCGGCGGACACCTCCTTATCGTTCATAGTCTTTTGGCTTGATGGCTTTGCCGTTCTCGTCATAGCTCTTGGGTTTGGCGGCAATGGAGTCCCACCGGATCATAGAACCTGCAAGCATCGCCTGCTCCTGTGCCTTAGTCACGCCCAGCTTCTCATTAAACTTATCTTTAATTGCTTCGTTCTCCGCACGATTCCCGTCGTTAAAACTTGTGGCGGTATAGCCCTTTTGCCAGCGGTCGATTTGAATGACTTCGCCGGTTGACGGGAGTATGGAATAGCACATCGGAGGCAAGGGCGGCTCCATTGGAGCGTAGGTACAGCCGCCTTGCTCCATACGCTCGGCAAACTCGCAAATGTGAAAGAGATTGCGTCCAACCTCTGTGTGATAGTTGTCAATATAGCGGCAGGGATAGCTTTCCGTCTTGCCGTCACAGTCGGTCACAATGATGCGCTCACCGTCCGGGATACGGAACAGCTCCTTATAGTGGCTGTCAATAAAGCGAATATCCCGGTTGGCTTCTTCGATGTGCTTGTCCAGCCATTCCTTTACATAGCAGAGGCAGTAGAAGTTATAGTCGCCCCTTGTTGGATTACAGCGAAGCACGAACGCATATTTCTCGGTATCTGCTCGGAAGCCGAACTCAGTGGTATAAGCACCCTGCATTTCGCTTTCCTTGTTCTCACGCCCATAACGCACCATCTGAGAACGGCTTTGAAGCAGTCCGTACTCCTCGGAGCGCAGGGCGTTGATTACATCATCCAAGTCCCGCTTGAACTCATCGCTTTTCCATTGCGGTCGGGTATCAAACCAAGTGGTATAAAACTGATTGCCGCTTGAGCCGAAGTCCCCACGCAGATAACCAATATTGCCTGTCTGCCCTTGAAGCTGCGAGCTTTGAGCGTAGGTGTATTTGCGTTCGGGAACGGTCAGCGGTCGCAGTGTGAAATCTGTCATTATCTTGCGCCCCTTTCTTGCGGTGTTCGTTGTTTCGGGATGTCAAAGCCGTAAACGGCGGCGATCTCATCCCCAAGTCGCCGGGTCAGCCGGGTAATATCGGCTCGTGTGGCTTTGCCGTGATAGATTTTATCTCTCAGGTTCTCCATCTGCGTTTCGGAAACGCCGTCTTTGAACACACGGTAGAGATAGTGATTTGTGCCGTCGTGATGAGTTGCATCGGCACGAAGATCGCCGTACTTATCTACATACCATTCGGTATAGTCGGTGTCGGCATACAGGCAATCTCGGATGTTGCCGGAGGGGATGTCCTTGTAGCCCATCACTCTGCCGTTCCATCTGCCAATGTCGCCAATGACAATGATTGGCTGGGAAAGCTGAACATTCAGGTTGACTCGCTCATCGGAGAGGTAGTCGTAATTGGTTTCCTCCATCCATTCATAGAGTGCCTGCTCATCATTCGGGTCGTCGTCCAGTTCATTCGCTTCAAGGAACTCCTTGTAATCCTCTCGCCAGTCATCCACATCAAGGTTTTGGTTGCTCCAAATGATGTGGCGGTCATTCGGTCGTGTCGCTTGGCTCATCTGTTCCACCTCCCAAGTATGAGAAAAGACGATTCTTTGCGACCTGCTCCTGAAGCTCGGTGATGACTGTCATATCTGGCACGGTCACATCGGGGATTTTCAGGATTGTCGGCAAGGTCAGCGCCTTCAGGTCTTTTTCGGTTTTACAGCCTGCGTCAAAGAGCTTTGTCAGCACCTTCATTTTCTGCTGCAAGCCCTGTTCGGCTGCGGTTTTCTTTGTTGCCATAGGTGTTTACCTCCTTATCGTTCGTACTCCTTCTGAGATTTCGTATGTGGCTTTCTGTCGAAATCACTTTTCCCGACTTCACCTTGCCACTCGAATAGTTCATTTTCTCCCGGACAGTAGAGTTTGCCGTTGTCTGCACACACAAACAGATCACAGTTCTTGATGCTCGACTTCTTGTAGAACTCCGCATAGCTATATGAGGTTTTGCTCTCAGGACAATCCCTGCTCATAAAGCCAAGTTCAAAATCTCTTGCGGTATGAAGTGATATGAAGTCAAGGGTATTTTCGGCTTTTGTGAACAAGCGATATGGGCTGAACCGCCTGCCACCATACTCAAACATCAGCTTACTGCTTTGCGTATGCCGAAAAAGAATTGCTTTCTTTTCTGCCCAATCGGGCATACACTCTGGCTTTACTTCACCCAGCACATCCATACGCTCATAACGGGTATCCTTACCGTCATAGAGATTTCTGCAAAATACAGCGCTGCCACGGGCATTTGCAGAAGCACCGAAGCCGCCGGTCACAAGGAAAAGCTGTCGATCTGCTCTCTGATACTCCGGCTTGAGGATTGCCGGATTGATGGCGATGATTTTGCCGTTGATGTCATTTTTATAGTGGTCGGGGATGCAGTCCGCCTCGGTGATAACCGTCACGGGAATATCCAGTTTTTCCATCTCTGCCCGAAACCTCTCGGCGTCTTGCTTGATGCGCTCTGCAAAAAACAGCGCTGCATCAATGTAGTCGTCGCCAACGGCACATTCGGTAAACTTCTCAAAGATGTCGTTGCGCTCTCCGTAGCAGCAGAGGAAGCGTTCACCGTTGTTATCCTGCTCATTCTCGGCAAGGATGATTTCACGGGCGCCGATATTCACGGCGCAGAGGACGGTGTAATCACCGACCATTCTCTTTTCATTTTCCATAGCCGTTACCTCAGAGAATGCCGATGATGATAACCATACTGTCATCGTCAGGGTTGGCGCTGCGGGAATATTCAGGGAAAAGTGACTGCACACGCTGCCTTGCCCTGCGGATGGTTTCAAAACACGGCAGTCCGTAGACTTTGTAGTTGAACGCAAGGTCATTGAGAGGCAGTTCACCGGCTCTGAGATAAGTCGCATAGCGATTGTAGTAGTGCATAACAAGGATCATATCGTCGAACCTTGCTCTCGGGCAGTCCTTTAAGATAGAAAGCACACGGCTTTCCACAGTTTTCTGTTGATTCATTGAACCCCTCCTTCGGGTAGTAGAAAAGGGGCGGAGTTTTTGCTCCGCCCCTTGGATAATCAGCTCACTTCTTGTTTTTCGATCTAATCTGCAAGAAGATAAAGCCGCCGATGATAAAGGCTACCAGTATAATAGCCACGATGGTTTTAGGTTCCATTAGCTACGATCCTCCTTCTTCTTTTTCTTGAAGCCGATAACGCCGCACACCGCAATGCCCACTGCGGACAGTCCTGCAAGGGCATAGAGCAGCGGCAGATTGGTTGTGTCGCCGGTCTTGGGCGTATCACGCAGAACATTGTGCATCTCCACAATGGTAGTGGAGCCGAGCTTGACCGTTGCCTTCTTGTCGGCAGGCAGGACATACATCGAAGAAGCCGAGTTGCTTACCTCAGAAATGGTGTAGTCCCCGATGCGAAGCCCGTCAATGAAGATCTCACCCTTGTCGTTGGTTTCAAGGATAATGTCATAGCCATTTGCACCGGTAATGCGGAAAGCGAAGCCCTTGACCTTGCCGTCAGAGGAGGTCTTGACGATTTTCAGGTTGCCTCGCATAGCTTCATTGATGAAGCCGACACCTGCCTTGTTCTCCACCTCGTAGGTCTTGCCGTTGGTGTCGATCATCACTTCATACACGCCGGTATCAAGAACAAATCTCTCCGGTGCTTTGGTTTCCTTGACGAAGTAGCGACCGTGGAACAAGTCGTTCATACTGTATTCGCCCTTTTCCTTTTCGGTCAGTGTGCCGAGCAGTTCATCACCGCTGTCCAGCTTGCCGTTTGCGTTACTGTCCTTGTAGACCTCAAAGGTCGCTCCGGTCAGCTTATTGTCAGGATATTCGGAATCCACCTTGGTCAGATGGATGTTTCCAAGGACATATTTGTTGACAATCTTGATCTCCACGACCTGACCGTCTGCGCCGATGGTCACGGGATAGATGGTATCGTCCAGCACGAAGCCGGCGGGCTGTTCGATTTCACGGACATACCAAGTGCCGTAAGGGATGCTCTCAAAAGAAAAACTGCCATCTTCAGCAGAAGTGGCAGTCATCAGAGCGTTTTCCTTTGTAAACTCGCCGTCATCCATGCGGAACAGTCCAATCAGCGCACCGCCGAGAGCACTGCCGTTTTCATCGACCTTCTTGCCGGAAACCGAACCGTAGATCAGATCATTTTCGATTGCCTTGCCGTCGTTAGCGGCAATCTTTACAACTGCCGTATCCTGACCGACATACGCAAAGGTTACAGGATACTTGGTATCGGAGAGCTTGTAGTGACTGTCGGTGGCAATCTCCTGCACATAGTAGCTTCCAAAAGGAAGGTCGGTCTTAACCTTCGCCGTTCCGTCCTCATTCAGAGAGATGATCTCAACAAGACCATTTGCGGGAATGGAGGTGCCGCTGGCAGATACGATTTCCTCGGCGGCAAACAGCCCAAAGGAAATGTTCTTCATTTCACCGTTATTGCCAATGCCGAAGCGCTCATTCTTCTCGATGGACTTTACAAGGCTGATCTCCACCTTCTGACGCTCGTTCTCGAACGAAGTCGCCGTTTCTGTTACGGCAACATTCTGACCGGCATAGACAAGCTCGACGCAGTGGGGTTCCGGGTTGAGCACCATCCCGTGGGGTGCTGTGATCTCACGCACCTCATATTTGCCAAGGTAGAGTTCACGGCTCACCGCTGTGCCGTTTTCATCGGTTGCAACCGTGTCTACGACCTCGCCCTTCTGATTTCGGGCAGTGCCGTCCGGCGTGATAATATCCTCTGCGGCGATGATCTCATAGACCGCACCGGGAAGTCCACGCTTTTCAAACTGCGGCTGATAGATGGTGGGCAGTTCGTTTCCGCTTTCATCTACGCCGCCGATGACGGAAACGCCGAAGAACACCTCGCCGGTTTTTTCCACGGTGATGGTGCCTTTCTGTGCCATATTGGGCTTATCCACTTTTACTACCGTAACCCCGCTTTCTTCTGTGGAATTATCCTCCGTGACATCGAAGTACACGGGCGTTTCATCGAGAACATAGCCGTAGGGAGCCTGTACCTCGACAATAGAGTATCCCTTTCCAAAGGATAGCTTTTCCGGCGTGACAAGAGAACCTTCTGCATTGGTGTAGAACACATCAATGGTGGTGGGCGTCGGGTAAGTGAAGGTCATTGTTACGGGGTTGCCGTCCGGGTCATAAATCTTAAATCCCGCACCGGCGTAAGGAATAGTCTTTCCGGTTTCTGCGTCCTGCTTCACGATTTTGATGAAGCTGTTAAAGGGTGCATTGTTGATAAGGTAGCGATAGGTCGCCCCGTTTTGAGAGATGAACACATCAAAGTCGGGCATCAGCTCGCTGCCTTCCCAGCCGGATACCTGATGGACGGTGTAGATGCCGTAAGGCATATCCTTGGTCTGGGCAAAGCCGTTTTCATCACAGGTGAGAAAGTCACGCTCGGTGTCCTCGGCAACCTCGTAGCTGCCTGCGGCTTTCAGGTACACAGCAAACTCTGCTCCGCTTTCGGGTGTTTCAATCTGTGTTTCACCATTATCGGTGTGTTTAATAATGGCAATGTTACCCTTTACGACCTGCTCGGTCACATCGTTTGCCGTCTGATTATGCTCCACGGTATAAAGCTGCGGCTCTGCACCGACCTTATGAACGGTGGTATCAAGCAGATAGCCCTCAGAGGGAGTGATTTCTCTCACCGTCCAGTCGTTATCGCAGATATATTCCTTGGTAACGAACTGCCCGTTTTTGTCGGTGGTGTAGGTATCCACAAGGGTTTCGCCCTTATAGATGCCGTAAACAGCACCGGCAAGAGAAGCATCACCCTGCGCCGTGCCGGTTTCAGCGTCGCTCTTGGTAACGGTCACGGAAAACTTCTTCAAAATATTGAGGAAGCTGCGGCTCGTGACCTCGTTCCAGCGGATAGGTGCAGACTGCGCTTCGGGAACAACATAGCGAACAGCAGTGTCCACTTCCTCCACGATATAAGGTGTGGAACCGGAGATAAGGACATCTTCAAAGGTTGCCACGCCGTTTGCATCGGTTGCGGCATATTCATCCACGGCAACGCCGGAAAGAGAAGTACCGTACAGATGGAAGGTCATGCCCTCATTGAGATTGTCCTCTGAGGACTTGATGACCTGCAAATCTCCTCGCTTGAGCTTGTTGTTGAAGTTTACGGTAGAAACCTGACCGGAAACCACCATCACACGGCGGGACTCCTGCGGCTCATACTTGTCGTAATCCATCTCGGTCACGGTGTAAACGCCGGGCATCAGGTTGTCGATCTGAATCTCGCCCTTGGAGTTGGTCTTGACGGTCTGATTGACGCCGTTGCCGGTGACGGTAAAAGTGAGGTTGTCCACCTTTCCGTCCTCCGAGGTCTTGACGATCTTGGCAGAGCCGTAGGACACCTTCAGATTGAGGAACGCCTGCACGGGGTCACTGACCGACTGTGCGTAGGTGATAACATCCTGCTTGCCGCTTCCTTGATTGAATGTTCCGTCCGTCCAGGTGATGATACCTCGGCGGGTTGAACCGACCTTATTGGCGGTAATTCTTACGCTGTCAGAAGGAGCATCCGTTGCTGTGATAATGAGCTGGTTTCCGCTGACGCTGAATGAAATGCCATCCTCATTAGCGGAAAAGCTGTAATCGGAAAGCACTCGGTTGTGGTCTGTCAGGGTAGCGGTGTAACCGCTACCGTCCCATTCCAGCTCCACGCTCTGCGCTCTGTTCGGGTTTTTGGACATAAAGCTGGGGATGGCAGAGTGACGCTGAACGCTTGCTTCAATGCTGTCATAGTAATCGCAAAACAGGTCATACAGCGGATGGGCGGTGCTGATAACGCCCTTAACAGCATCGTAGCTACCGGGGCTTACATAATCGAAGTCCTCGTCACGCTCACCGACAACGGTTTCCCAAATGAGAACCTGTGTTGCCATAGCTTCCGCCAGCGTTGCGGCATCAGCAGGGTTCTGTGAACGCCACGAGGTGCTGATGGGTCCCGTGTAACCGTACTGCATAATACGCCCGATGAACAGCTTCATATCATAGGGGGAAATGGTGCTGTTGATGTCTGAGGGCAGGTTGTCCCAAAAGGTTTCGTCCTTACTGGTATAAGTGTCGCCAGTATCCTGCTGCACTCCCGGCTCAATGCAGTAACAGATGTTACCGTCATACGAGTGCATTGCTCGAATGGTAGTGTACTTGGACTCACCGGAATGCCAGCCGTTCATATACCGGAGATTGGGATGCCCCCAAGTACCGCTGTAATCAATATTAGCATCGCCGCTTCTCGGAAAAGAAACAAGGTAGACCTCTGCTCTTTCTCCTGCGGCATAGGCAGTAGTTGTGCCGATCCCCACAAGGGCTGTCAGGCACATCACGAGGGAAAGCAGTCCCGCCATCCCTCGCTTGAAAAGGTTCTTTTTCATTGTGTTTTTTACCTCCTTGGAAATAAAAAACGCACCGTGCAATGACGATGCGTTTCGGGTGAAATGTGTTTTGTTGTTATGCGTAGCCGATATAGATTTCATAAGAGCCGCTTCCGGTCTGCTCATACCAAATCCACACATCGGTGATTTCGTCGTCCTTGGCATATCGGTCGAGATAGCCACGAATATCCCGTTCGGTGTATTTGCATTTTACACCTGCTGCGATGGGGTTATCCCAGCAATACACGGCTCCGCTGTCAAGCGCAAGTCCGATGCTCTCAGCGTAGCTCTTGGCAAAGCTGATCCAGTAGTCAATGTCAAAGGCCGGCTCGGTCGGTTCTTCTTTCGGCGGTTCCGGTGGTGTAGATTTCTCAGTTGCCGGAGGTGTGGGCTGTTCTTTTTCTGTCGGGGCAGCGGTTTCCGGTCGGCATTCGGACTCGTCTGTTTTCTTTTCAGGTTCGCTTGGCTGTGGCAGCACTGCCGTGCTGTGGTCAGCCTGATCGGGAACCTCTGTTGTTTGGGTGTCACTTTCCGATACGCTTACCGTTGCTTCTGCTGAATGGTCATCGTCTTTCGGTTCTGTGCTTCGGGGCTGTTCAACCTCCGTTTTCTCTGTCGCCTGCGCCGTTTCCGCTTGACTGGGAGCTTCGTTACTTCCCGAAGAAGAAACCGGGGCGGGCTGTTCTGCAATATGCGAGGTGTTGCTGCACCCCGAAGTCAGACACAAAAGGACAATGAGAAAAAGAACTGCGATTTTGGATTTCATTCGCTTCACTCCCTTCGATTACATTCTACCCGATGAGAACTGCTCCGACAAAGGTGCGTTTTGAAGCGCAACTTTTCATCATACCGCCAAAACGCAGTTTTCCGAATTGTGCGAACTCCGTTTGCTCTTAGATAGATTTAGCTTAGAGAGATAGAGATAAATCAGGAGATAGTTTATTTCGGATAGTCTGGTGGTTCTCAGGGGTTGGAGTGTGAGGAAGGGGGACAGCAGGAAACATACTCCGTGTGCCTATCGGCTGTCACGCTCTGCCCGCTGACGAAGAAAGCGGCTGTAATGCTCCAGTGCTTTGACCACATAATCCTCCGTTTGGCTTACGGTGATATTTTTCGGGATCAGACTTCGCACCTTGTCCCCACGCAGGACGATCTTCTCCCGCTGATTTGGTTTTTCCTCGCCCATAATGGCGGACACCACCTCCGGCGTGAGTTTTCCATCTGTGAAGAACTTCCGCATACGAATAGTCTGATCGTGGGACGGGGTGCATTGGTTCAGGTCGATCTCATCAACCACCGCCCGTTGGCTGTCCTCGTCCAAATAGGAAAGCTCCACCGCAGGACGCATTTTGATTTTGCCCTCGTCCACAAGGTCAAGAAGCTCCGGCACAAGGTTTGTCAGGCGGATATACCGGCGAACTTGGTCTTTGCTTTCGCCAACTTGTTCACCGAGTTCCACATCAGAACGACCTTGTGATAACTTCGTCGCCAGTGGCGACGAAGTTAAATCTGTTCGCTGTCCTTGCCTGTTCATCGCTTCCAACCGCATTTTATAGGCAAACGCCTTTTCCGAGGGAAGTATCTGCGACCGCTGGTAATTGCTTTCCACCATAAGGACGGTGGCGGCGTCACGGTCAAGGTCTACGACCTCGCAGCGGAGTGCTTCAAACCCGGCAAGCTCGCAAGCCCGTTTTCGCCTGTGACCGGAAATCAGCTCGTATCTGCCGTCCTCTTTCTGACGCACGGTAGCCGGAGTAATAACTCCTCGCTCCTTGACGCTCACCACAAGCTGTATCATATCCTCGTCGTCCCGCACCTTAAATGGGTGGTCGGGAAAATCGTCGATCAGCTCAAGGGGAATATCTCGGATTTTACTGAGCTTAGCATCATCCCGTTCCTCTTGCGTAGAGAACAGCTCATCGAGTGTGTTCGTGGGAAGCGTGAAGTCGCTCTTTCTGCCTGCCATCGGCTAACACCTCCTTCGTAAAATCCGTGTAAGCCTTAGACACGGTGCTGCTCGGCTCATAGGCATATATGCTTTTCCCTTTAGATGAAACCTCGGCGGCTTTTACGGCAATGGGAATGGTCGTCCGGTATATCCTGATCCGACAACCGAAGTTCTCTCGCAGTGCTTCTACCGTACTTTTGGCAAGATTGGTTCTACCGTCTACAAGCGTGAGCAGAATACCGTCGATTGTCAGGTTCCGATTGGTGTGCTTCTTCACCTTGGCAATCGTCGATAAAAGCTGCGTCATACCTTTTGCGGGGAGATACTGTGCCTGCACGGGAATAATTACGCTGTCTGCCGCAGTCAGAGCATTGAGCGTTATCATACCGAGGGACGGCATACAATCTATCAGTACATAGTCGTATCTGTCCTTCACTTGGCTGAGATAGTTTTTCATCACGCTCTCTCTGCTCATTGCAGTCACAAGGCTCATCTCCAACGCTGAAAGGTCAAGGTTTGACGGAACAAGGTCAACCTTTTCTTCGTGGCTGAGAATGCCGGAGAACGGGTCTTGCTGTTCTTCCCGCATTACCGCTGATAGCTTATTGGAAAGGGTCTGCGGCAAGCTGTCCGTGTCCTGCCAACCGAGGCAGGTAGTAAGGTCGCCCTGCGGGTCAGCGTCCACGAGAAGCACCTTTTTGCCCTGCATAGCCAATCCTACGCCGAGGTTTACTGCCGTGGTGGTTTTCCCCACGCCGCCTTTTTGGTTGCATATCGCTATGGTTTTACAGTCTGGCATTTCGCTTTTCCTCCTTCTTGTTAGATTTGGATCGCTCGATCCACCAAAACACAGGAAGCGAATCCTGTGCTTTGGTGGTCGCATTTAACTCGATCTCATCCCCCAAATGCGTAAAAG
>ERZ1026898.1518-NODE-1518-length-11376-cov-6.313135_pt1 | contig 11376 bp, 7 predicted proteins | sample MGYA00380178_ERZ1026898 | MGnify/ENA primary metagenome ERZ1026898 (study PRJEB33269, sample SAMEA4719814) | human gut metagenome | biome: human-associated habitat; feature: organic feature; material: feces | place: Cameroon | collected 2013-10 ... | reverse complement strand
AGATAGCGTAGCGTCTCGTGGGCTCGGAGATGTGTATAAGAGACAGGCCCGGTGGAGTGCATGTTCCAGCGGCCGGACGGGTTTTATGACCTGAATGTGGACAAGTGCATCGGCTGCCGCTCCTGCAAGGTCAACTGTTTTTACGGCGCCATCACCATGGTGCAGCATCAGCGGAAGGAGGATGCCTGATGGAAAAGCCGCTGGGACTGTACCTCCATATCCCGTTTTGCAAAAGTAAGTGCGCCTATTGCGATTTTTACTCCCTGCCTCACAGCGAGGAAAAGATGGACGCCTATACCGCCGCCCTGATCCGCCATCTGGAGGAGGTGGCGCCGCGCTGCGCCGCCCACACGGCGGACACGGTGTATTTCGGCGGCGGCACCCCCAGCTATCTGGGGGAAAAGCGGCTGGTGAAGCTGTTGAAAACCGTAAAGAAGCGCTATCATGTGGCCGCCGGCGCGGAGATCACCGTGGAGGCCAACCAGGACTCCGCCTGTGACGTAAAGGCCCTGCGCACCCTGCGCCGGGCCGGGGTGAACCGCATCTCCCTGGGCGTCCAGTCTGCCGATGACGACCTGCTGCGCCGCATCGGGCGCATCCACACCTTCGACCAGGTCAGGCAGGCGGCGGAGGCCGTCCGCAGGGCTGGCATCCGCAACCTGAGCATGGACCTGATCTACGGCCTGCCGGGCCAGTCGCTGGCGGCGTGGCAGGATACCCTCCGTTCTGCCGCGGCGCTGGAGCCGAAGCACATCAGCTGCTACGGCCTGAAGATCGAACCGGGCACGCCCCTGTGGCAGCAGCGTCAGAGCACCGATATTCCCGACGACGACACCCAGGCGGACATGTATCTGTGGACGGTGGATTACCTAAAAAAGCACGGCTATGAGCAGTACGAGATCTCCAACTTCGCCCAGCCGGGGTATGAGAGCCGCCACAACCTGAAATACTGGACGCTGGGCGAATACGCAGGCTTCGGCCCCGGCGCCCACTCCGACATGGGCGGCGTCCGCTTCGCCTATGAGCGGGATCTGGACGCCTACATCGCCGGAGACCTGCACTTGTCGGAGCTGGAGGAGATCCCGCCCCTTGACCGGGATCTAGAGTACATCATGCTGTCGCTGCGCACCACCCGGGGCATCGACAGCGGCTATTTCGAGCGGCAGTTCCGCCAGAAGTTCCAGCCTATGGAGGAGCTGCTGGTGCAGTACGAGGCCCACGGCTTCGCCGTCCGGACGGAAAAGGGCTGGTGCCTGACGCCCCGGGGCTTCTTCGTGTCCAACACCATCATCGTCTCCCTGCAGGAGGCGGTGGGCCGGGCGCGGCAGCAGAAGCTCCAGCGTGCCGCCGAGGGCGACTTCAAGATCGACGTATAAGACAAGGTCACGGCAGGGATCCCCTGCCGTGACCTTTGCATATGAGCGGCTCCGGATCTATTTTAATCATGCCGCCGTAGGCGGCATACCGCTTCTTTTCACTCTTCTCTTTTCACTTAAAATAGTACGACCCTCGAACTATTTTGCCCCCAAACACCGGGATTTTCCCAGCAATCCCCTATACTATCTTAATAAATGTAACAGAAACGTAAATTTTTGCCCGCAGCGATTGATTTGAAAAACAAGAGGTGGTAAACTAAAGCGTCAAAACACGGCGTATGCGCCGTTTCCGTACATATGGCGCGCCCTATGGCGCTGAAGAGAGGAAGAATTTCGTGCCCGGCTTTAGTGTGAAAAAACCGTTGACCGTCTATGTGGTGGCGCTGGCCATTCTGGTATTGGGTGTGGTGGCCTATCTGAAAATGACCCCCGACCTGATGCCCAACATGGACTATCCCTATGTGATCGTGGTCACCAGCGACCCCGGCGCAAGCCCGGAGAGCATAGAGGAGGAGATCACAAAGCCGCTGGAGAAGTCGCTGGCGACGCTGGATCAGCTGAAAAACATCACCTCCACCAGCCAGAACAGCGTATCCATGGTGGTGCTGGAGTTTGAAAACGGCGCCAATATGGACTCGCTGGGCATCGATATCCAGCAGCAGATCTCCGCGCTGGAGGGCCAGTGGAGCGACACGGTGTCCTCTCCCTACATATTGAAGGTGAACCCCTCCATGATCCCCGTCATGGTGGCCGCCATCAGCAGCAGCGACATGGACGTGGGTGAGCTCAGCGATTTCGTGGAGGAAGAGCTGTCCGCCAAGCTGACCGGCATCACCGGCGTGGCCAGCGTGGATATCGCCGGCACGGTGGATCGTGAGATGCATGTGGTGCTGGACGCGGAGAAGATGGCTGCCCTGACGGAGACTATCCGCCAGAATGCGGGAAAGCTGCTGGATAAGGCGGCGGGCCAGCTCAGCAGCGCCAAAAAGCAGGTCACCGACGCGCAGGCCGCGCTGGACGACGGCATCCGGCAGGCTGCCAACGGCATTGGTGACAGCGTGACCGATGCGCTGAACAAGGCCGTGGATGCGCTGAAAAGCGCTCTGGATTTTACCCCCAACATGTCGGAGGAGGAAAAGCAGCTGCGCCAGACTATCGCCGCCGATCAGGAGGCAATGAACGCCAATAATGAGAAGATTCAAGCCAATCTAGGCATCATCGCCGACCCGGACGCCACCGAGGAGGAGAAGGCCGCCGCCGCGGCAGAGAACGAGACGCTGACCGCCGCCAATCTGGAGCTGGCCCAGCGGCTGACGGAGAATAACCGGCGGCTGGCCCAGCTGGTGGCCCAGCGGACGGAGGATCAGTTGCGTCAGGGTGTGGACGAGATGGAAAAGGCCATTCAGGACATCGAGAATTTCCTGAACGACCCCAACCGGTTCGATTCACTGGGCAACCAGATCTCCGGCGGCGTGGAGTCCATGCTGGACGGCGTGCTGCTGATGACCGAGGGCAACGTGCAGCTGAAGCTTGCCATGCAGCAGATCGAGGAGGGCGAAAAGCAACTGGCCCAGACCCGCAGGCAGGTGCTGGAACAGCTGGATCTGAACGGTATGCTGTCAGTCGCCATGATAGAGCAGCTGCTGACGGCGCAGGACTTCTCCATGCCCGCCGGGTACATCGACGACAATGACGGCATCAGCTACATGGTGTCCGTGGGCAACGAGATCAGCACCACGGAGGAGCTGGAGGATATGGTGCTGTTCGATCTGGGCATCGACGGCATGGAGCCCATCCGCCTCAGCGACGTGGCCACCGTGTTTTATACCGACAACGCCGATGAGATCTATGCCAAGCTGGACGGCAAAAACGGCATTATCGCCTCCTTTACCAAACAGTCCAACTACGCCACGGCGGAGGTCTCCGACAATATCACCGCCCGTCTGGATCAGCTGACGCAGGAGTATCAGGGCATCAGCTTCAAGCCCCTGATGGATCAGGGCGACTATATCCACCTGATCGTGGAGACCATCGTCTCGTCCCTTCTGTGGGGCGCGCTGTTCTCCGTGGTGGTGCTGTTCCTGTTCCTGCGTGACTGGCGGCCTACCTTGATCACCCTGATCTCCATCCCCACCAGCGTGATCTTCGCCGTGGTGCTGATGTACTTCACCGGCGTCACCATCAACATGATCTCCCTCAGCGGTCTGCTGGTGGCGGTGGGCATGCTGGTGGATAACTCCGTGGTGGTCATCGAAAATATCTACCGGCTCCGCGCAAAAGGCGCCACGGTGGTGCAGGCCGCCGTGTCCGGCGCACAGCAGGTGCTGGGCGCCATCGCCTCCAGCACCCTGACCACCGTGTGCGTGTTCGCGCCTATCGTGTTTGTGGAGGGCCTGACCCGTGAGCTGTTTACCGACCTGGCCCTGACCATCACCTATTCTCTGCTGGCCAGCCTTCTGGTGGCGCTGACGGTGGTGCCCGCCATGGCCAGCGGTATGCTGCAGCGTCCGCTGGTGCAGAAGCCCGGCCTGCTGGATAAGATCTATCCCGCTTACAAGAAAGCCATCATCTGGTCGCTGGATCACAAGGCGGCGGTGCTGGCCGGTTCCCTGGCGCTGCTGCTCCTTACCGGCATTGTCACCGTCAGCCGGGGCTTCAGCTTCATGCCCGATATGGATATGAACAGCGTCAACGTCACCGTCTATATGCCGGAGGACTGCACCCGTGAGGAGGCCGTGGAATATACCGACGAGGTGGCCCGCCGCTGCATGACGGTGGAGGGCGTGGACGCCGTGGGCGCCATGATCCAGGCCGATACGGCCCTGACCATGATGACCACCACCGGCAGCGGCGAATATGACGCCACCATTTACATCACTCTGCCGGATGACTACTCCGGCAACAGCGTGGGCAAGGAGATCGAGGCCCTGTGCGCCGATATGGACTGCAAGGTAACGGCGGAGAACGTCATGTCCGGCATGATGAGCTACGTCACCGGCAACGGTGTGTCCCTGAAGGTCTACAGCGAGGATATGGAGACCCTGCAGTCCACCGCCAGGACCATCGCCGCCCGCATTGAGCAGGTAGAGGGTACCGAGGACGTGTCCGACGGTCTGGAGGACGCGGCACAGGCCCTGCATGTGACAGTGGACCGCACCAAGGCCATGGAGCACGGCATGACTGTGGCCCAAATCTATATGCAGGTGGCTGCCGCCCTGAACACCACCTCCACCGGCACCGACATGGTGCTGGACGATACCTCCATGCAGCTCATCATCCAGCAGGATGAGAGCAGCAAAATGACCGTGGAGACCCTACCGGAGCTGAAAATCGACCCCGACAGCGCCATGTCCTCCGCCATGAGCGGCGGCACATCCTCCGGCTCGTCCTCCTCTTCCCTGTCCGCCATGTCCGGCACGGAGGACGAGGACACCGACAACAGCTTCCTGCTGAAGGACGTGGCCACGGTGGAAAAGACCGTCAGCCTGAACACCATCAGCCGTGACCAGCAGCGCCGCTGCGTCACCGTCACCGCTGGCATCGCCGACGGCAAGAATGTCACCCTGGTGTCCGATCAGGTGACCAAGGCCGTGGAGGCCATGGAACTGCCGGAGGGCGCGACCATCGAGTTCAACGGTGAAAATGAGCAGATCATGGAGGCCATGGGTCAGGTGCTGCTGATGCTGCTGCTGGGCATCGTGCTGGTGTACTTCGTCATGGTGGCCCAGTTCCAGTCCCTGCGTGAGCCCTTCATCATCATGTTCACCATCCCCCTGGCCTTCACCGGCGGCTTCCTGGCCCTGCTGCTCAGCGGCACGGAGCTCAGCGTCATCTCCCTCATCGGCTTCGTGATGCTGGTGGGCATCATCGTCAACAACGGCATCGTGCTGGTGGACTACATCAACCAGCAGCGCCTGGCGGGCATGGAGCGGCGTGAGGCCATCATCGACGCGGGCATCACCCGTCTGCGGCCCATCCTGATGACCTCCCTGACCACTATCCTGGGCCTGATCGTTACGGCACTGGCGAAGAACGCCGGTACGTCCCTGATCCAGCCGGTGGCGCTGGTGTGCATCGGCGGCCTGCTGTACGCCACGCTGATGACCCTGTTCGTGGTGCCCTGCATGTATGAGATCGTCAGCAAGAAGAATCTCCGCCATGTGGACGAGAAGGAGCTGGAGATCCTGCAGGATTAAGGATAAACGGCACGAAACTGTAGAAAGAGGCTGCTTCGTCAGATGGCGGAGCAGCCTCTTTTGTCTGAAACGGTATGCAATCGTCGTTTCCCGTGGAAATAAGCCGCTGCGGGGGTTGACTTTATTGCCTTGAATCCCTATAATAAAATGGAATATGAATATGGCCTGTTGATCCGGTGTAGCCGCTTGCCGCAAGCCCTTTTGAGGGTCAGGCAGCGGTGCAAAAGAAATGGGGACAAACCCCGCGCGACCGGCACTGTGAGCGCAAGAACGTATCTGAAGCGGCATCCGCCGCAGGGAGGAAACTCCGCCATTGCAGAACTGGCTTCTGTGAGAAGGTAGGATACGAACGGGGAGCATGATTGCTCCGTGGCGCGAGTCAGGAGAATTGCATCGTCCAGGGCCATTGCAGCGGGCGCACTCTCCGTATGCAGGACGAGCACAGAAGCACGCTGATTTTTCCACCTCCGTGGGAAGGTCAGCTTTTTGTTGTGTCAAAAGCGCCGGCATCTGCGGATGTCCGGCGTTTTTTCATCTCGTAAGCCGCGGAAAGGGCGCACCCACTGAGGAGAAAACGAAACAATGAAACGATTCATGCAAAAATATCAGAAGGTGCTGGTTTCCGGCGCGGTATGTCTGGTGCTGGCCCTGGCGCTGGCAGCGGGCAGCTGGGCGGCCCTGTCCGCCGACCGCACGCAGCCTGACGCCCCCAAGGCACAAGAGTATCCCGGATTGAACATCGACCAGATCGGTCTGCGCTACGACCAGCACTCCCAGACCCAGGACGGCGCGGCCGGTGACGGAGCGGGCGACGGCCCGGCCCAGCAGGACGATACGCAGCCCCAGGACGACGCCCCGCCCCAGGAGGTCCCAAAGCCTGACCAAATCACCGTGGACGAGCCGGATCCCGGAGAGGATCCGCAGCCCGATCAGGACAAGACCGATGACGATACCCCCGGCGACGGCCCCGCTGACGAGGACAAGAAGGACGACCAGCAGGCCGAGCCCCAGATTGCCTCCAGTCTCCGGGATCAGACCATCACCCAGGAGGAGCTGAAGGACGGCATGTTCTCCTTCATGGCCAAGGTGCTCAACGGCCAGGACGACACCTACCTCCGGGCGCGTATCAAGAACAGTGAGACCAACGGCAGATGGATCACCGCCTCCGGCGAGGACTATACCACCAGGCTGGCGCTGGGCCGCAACGAGATCACGCTTTTGCTCAAGCGTGGCTCGGAGATCATCGGTCAGGTCACCTATGTCATCAACTACCGGGCTGCCATGGCCAATGCGGACGAACCGGAGAAGGGACTGAACCCCCCCAAGATCCGCACCAATCTGGGCGGTGATGTGGTCACCCTGACCAATCGCAACCTGACCTTTACCGTGTGGGCCACCGACGGCGATGAAAACCCCATCAACCAGAACCATGTGACCGTCATGATGGACGGCAAGGTGGTGAAGCACAGCACCGGCGACGCCGTCAACGGACTGGAGTACAACCTGTTCCTGGATACCGGTATCGCCGGTGACGAGACGGAGCACACCGTGACCATTGTGGCCTGGGACGACAAGGGCAATTCCACCTATAAGTCCTATAAGATCATCTACAAGGTGCGGGATACCGGCGAAAAGATCGGCACCGCCACGATCCGGCTGGACCTGACGGTGCTGGGCCTGGGCCTAGTGGATGTGCCGGTCAGTCAGGATATCTTTCAGGATGTCCCCGCCTCCCACGCGGTGGTGGCGGCCCTGGAATACCTGGGCTATGACGTGGACTTTGACGGATCGCTGGATACGGGCTTCTATCTGACCCGCATCACCCGCTCCCGCTCCTTCAAGGGCGCAGAGATCCCGGAGGAGCTGCGCCGCCTGCTGGAGCTGGACGGCCTGTCCATAAGGCTGCCTGACGACGGAAAGAACAGCGTGGGAGAATTTGACTACACCATGGGCTCCGGCTGGATGTACTGCGTCAACGGGGCCTACCCGGGCAGAGGAATGTCGGAATATTTCCTCAGCGACGGCGATACCCTGACCCTTCGATTTACCTTGGCCAAAGGCAAAGATATCGGCGGCAGCACCGGCGGCAACACCGGCGCGCTGCAGAAATACTGCGGCACATGGATCGACGGCCGCTATATTCCCAACCACACCTACAAGGACGGCGTATGCGCCGTCTGCGGCGCCATCGATCCCAACCATCAGCATACGGAGACGGAGACGGTCACAAAGGCCGCCACCTGCACCGAGGCGGGCGAGAAGAGCTATACCTGCTCCGTCTGCGGCGAGAGCCATACCGAGACCATTCCCGCCGCGGGCCATCACTACGAAAACGGCGTCTGCACCGTCTGCGGACAGAGTGACCCCGATGCCAAGCCGGAGCCGACCCCGGAGCCTGACCCCGGCCCTGATCCGAAGCCCGAGCCCGGTACGGACCCGGAACCGACACCCGACCCCAACCCCGGCGGAGAGGAGACACAAAATGAAACGACTTCGTAATATCATAGCCGGTGCCGCCGCACTGGTGCTGGCGCTGACGCTGTGCGTCACCGCGTTCGGCGACAGCGCGTCCTATGACGACATGGCCGCGGCCATTGCGTCGGCCCAGAAAATCCAGCTGGGCATCGCCGAGACCGACCCGCTGCTGACGGAGGAAAACCTTCCCGCGGGAAGCTCTGTGTCCGACTGGACAGCCCTTGCCATGGCCCGCGCCGGTGTTGCCGACGACTACGAAGGCTACCTGTCCCGCCTGCAATCCTATGTGGAGCAGAAGTATGCGGAAAACGGCGGCCTGCATGAGGTAAAGGCCACGGAGTACCACCGGATCGCCCTGACCGCGGCGGCCCTGGGCGGCGATCCCACCGCCTTCGGCACGAAGCCGGACGGTACCGCCATCGACCTGGTGGCCGACGGCACCTACAACTGGCAGGGAGAGAATGAGCTGGGCGCACAGGGCCTCAACGGCTGGATTTTCGCTCTGCTGGCCATGGACACGGTAGGCGCGGAAGCCCCTGCCGATGCCCGGTACAGCCGGGAGAGTATCGTGGATACCATCGTCTCCGCCCAGCTGCCCGAGGGCGGCTTTGCCCTGGGCGGCAGCGATATGGATGTGGATATCACCGCCATGGCCCTGCAGGCGCTGGCCCCCTATCAGGCGCAGTATCCGGAGGTCATCGACGCGGCGCTGAACGCCCTGTCGGCGGCGCAGCTGCCCTCCGGCGGCTTTGAGAGCTGGGGCGCCCAGAGCAGCGAGAGTTGCGCCCAGGTGATCCTGGCGCTGTGCGAGCTGGACATTGATCCTGAGACGGACGAGCGCTTCCAGAAAGCAGACGGCAACGTGATCGACGCGCTGCTGGCCTTCCGTCTGGCGGATGGCAGCTTCGCCCACCAGCTGGGCGGCCAGACCGACGCCATGGCCGGCGAACAGGCCATGCAGGCGCTGGCCGCCATGGCCCTGCGGCAGCAGGGCGCGGGCCGGTTCTTCGATCTGACCGCCGTTCATCCTGTCCAGCTGGAAACGACTCCGGATACCACCACGGAGACCCCCGCTGAGAGCGGCGGATCCTTCCCCGTTCTGCCTGTTGTATTGATCGTCATCGCCGCGGCGGCGGTGGCACTGGTGCTGATATTGAAGAAAAGAGAGAAGAAAGCATGAATGAGATCACGACCACCATTCTGAAGTCCATCAACAGCGTCATCGCCGGTAAGGAAGCGGTGGTGGAAAAGGTGCTGATGGCGATTCTGTCCGGCGGCCACGTGCTGCTGGAGGACGTGCCCGGCGTGGGCAAGACCACCCTGGCCATCAGCTTCGCCCGCACGCTGGGTCTGGACACCCGCCGCGTGCAGTTCACCTCCGACACCATGCCCTCGGACATCCTGGGCTTCTCCGTCTATAACCGGGACACCGGCAATTTCGACTATAAGCCCGGCGCGGTGATGACCAACCTGCTGCTGGCCGACGAGATCAACCGCACCTCCAGCAAGACCCAGTCGGCGCTGCTGGAGGCCATGGAGGAGTATCACGTCACCGTGGACGGCCAGACCTATCCCCTGCCGGAGCCCTTTGTGGTGCTGGCCACCCAGAACCCGGTGGGCTCCGCCGGTACGCAGCTGCTGCCTGCCGCCCAGTTGGATCGCTTCCTGATCCGTACCTCCATGGGCTATCCCGACGCCCAAAGCCAGATCGACATCCTGAAGGAGCGCCACCACGAGAACCCCCTGGACAAGCTGACGGCGGCGGTGAGCCGTGAGCAACTGCTCTCCCTGATGAACGACGCCCGTCAGGTGCATATCGCCGACCCCGTGTACGCCTATGTGGTGGAGCTGGTGACGGCCACCCGCGAAAATGAGTATATCGAGCTGGGCGTCAGTCCCCGCGGCGCGCTGGCTTTGTGCCGTATGGCCAAGTCCTGCGCCTTTGTCCGGGGCCGTGACTATGTGATCCCGGAGGACGTGGCGGCGGTGTTTGACGACGTGTGCTGCCACCGTCTGGTGCTCAGTGCCAAGGCGCGGCTGCACCGGCTGAGTGCTGCGGATATCACGGCGGAGATCGTGAAGACCGTGAAAATGCCCCAGGTGCAGGAGAAGTGACCATGACGGCTTTGCTTGTGTGGCTGGTGTGTCTTGTCTGTGCCGCGCTGTGGTATGTGCTGACCGCCTCCGCCGCGGCCCTGACGGCGGCTGCCGCCCTGGTGCTGGCCGCCCTGTCGGGCGTCATCCTGGCGCTGGCGGCCCGCCGCCGCGTGACGGTGGAGTGGGAGACGCCCCAGACCGGCGTGGCCCATCAGCCCTGTACCCTGACGGTGCGGGCCGTCAACGGCTCGGCCCTGCCTCTGCCCTGTATCCGTGTCTGGCTGCGGGCAGAAAACCTGCTGACGGGCCAGACGACCGCCATGACCCTGCCCCTGTCCGCCCCGCCCCGCCGTGCCGGAGAGCGCCGGGTGACGCTGGAGGATCCCCTGTGCGGCGTCTACCGCCTGCGTGTGGAAAAGGCTCGGGTCTACGACCTGCTGGGGCTGGCCGGCTTCGCCCTGCCCGCCATGGAGCGGCGGGAGTTCCCGGTGGAGCCCGACCTGCTGGCGCTGCGGCTGAACCTGCCTCTGCGCACCGGCGTCAGCGACGACAGCGACAGCTATTCCCAGGAGCGCCCCGGCTACGACTTTGCCGATACCTTCCAGCTGCGGGAGTATGTCCCCGGCGACAGCGCCAAGCAGATCCACTGGAAGCTCAGCAGTAAGCTGAACCGTCTGGTGGTGCGCGACCCCGGCCTGCCGCTGGAGCGCAGCGTCCTGCTGCTGTGGGAGCGCCGGGCGGAGTGCGAGACGCCCCGTCAGGCCAGCGCCATGGCGGAGCTGGTGGTCTCCCTGGCCCGGGAGCTGCTGCGGCAGGGCGTCCGCTGCCAGGCGGCGTGGAACGATGCCGCTGGACAGGATTGCGCCCTGTATGAACTGGAGGACGAGACCGCCCTGTACGACATGCTGCCCAAGCTGCTGTCCGCCGCCGCAAGTCCCGGACTGGAGAGCGTGGCGGAGCTGTATCTCCGCCAATACGGCCGTCCCAACGGCAAGACCGTGTATATCTCCGCCGGAGACTGTCCCGCCCTGGAGCGGCTGTGCGACCCGGCGGAGCTGGTGGGCCTGTTCTGCGCCGCCGAAGCGCCCCGGGACTTCCCCGGCCGCAGCTATTGCTTCGATCCCGCCGCGGAGGACGCGCTGTACGAGATCGACCTGTATTGACCGGAAGCACTGCAATGACGCAAGACGCTTCGTAGGGGCCGGCGTCCTCGACGGCCCGCCGCTTACCGG
>ERZ1026898.1515-NODE-1515-length-11386-cov-23.549996_pt1 | contig 11386 bp, 12 predicted proteins | sample MGYA00380178_ERZ1026898 | MGnify/ENA primary metagenome ERZ1026898 (study PRJEB33269, sample SAMEA4719814) | human gut metagenome | biome: human-associated habitat; feature: organic feature; material: feces | place: Cameroon | collected 2013-10 ... | reverse complement strand
GAATTTCAGGGTTTCCTTTTTCTTAAGTCGTTGTTTAATTTTCAAGGTCCGGTGCCACCGCTTTTCTCACGGGTGGAAACACATTATAGCACTTTCAAAACTCATTGTCAAGAGGAATTTTTCAACTTTTTGAAATTTCTTTTTGACGTTTTCGTTCGTGTCCCGCTGTCTTGCGGACAGCTTTGATATAATATCACAGAGCAAGCCCATTGTCAACACTTATTTTCAATTTTTTTGCAATTTTTTTCAACTTTTTTATTGCGCCCACACATCTTGTGGTCAAGCTGTTTTTAATCCACAATTTCTCCTGTTTTGATACATCGGCAAGTATATTTTTCATCATCCGTTTAACAATATAAATAAATAAATTACAGGAGTAATCTTATGAAAAACTTTTTCAACTTTAATAAGCAATTCAAACTGCTTTGTATTTTGCTTACGGCAATTCTCTTATTCGGCTCAATTACATTATATCAAAATCGCCGTATAAACGAGGTCAAAGCTTCGCAGGTACTTTCCCGTCTCGGCTCAAGGGGCGAGGAAGTTCGCAAAATTCAGCAAAAGCTCAAAAATTGGGGATACTACTCCGGAGGCGTTGACGGAATATACGGAACTCAAACGCAAAACGCCGTAAAAAGCTTTCAGCGAAAGAACGGATTGACCGCAGACGGGATAGCCGGCAAAGACACGCTCAATGCTATGGGCATTTCGAGCAGCTCGTCCTCTTCGGGCAAATTCACAAGCAACGACGTATATCTTTTAGCAAAGGTAATAGCCGCAGAAGCGAGAGGAGAAAGCTACACGGGTCAGGTTGCCGTCGGCGCAGTCGTATTAAACAGAGTCGAACACTCATCGTTTCCCGACAGCATTTCGGGTGTTGTTTACCAAGCCGGTGCTTTTTCGTGTGTTACCGACAGCAACTGGAAGGTGGAGCCGACCGACACGGCAAAAAAAGCCGCCCGAGATGCCATTAACGGATGGGATCCAACGGGCGGTGCCATATACTATTATAATCCTGCAAAAACCTCTAATAAATGGATACGAACAAGACCTGTTATCGTAACGATCGGAAGCCACGTTTTTTGCAGTTAGCTTATCCTATAAAAAACTGCGTCCAATATCGAACTCCGTCAAGCTCATAGCAGCCGAAGCCCGCTTGTGTGAATTCATCGGACAAGATATTGGCTCTGTGTCCCGGAGAGTCCATCCACGCCACAACGGTAGCGGATGCCGTCCTTGTACCGTAAGCAATATTCTCTCCGCAGGTCATATAATCCACGGTAACTGCGGTAAAGCACGTAGTGCCGTCGGGTCTTTGGTGTGAAAACCAATCATCTCTTGAAATTTCTTCTGCTCTGACAGCGACATTGGCACAAAGAGTTTTGTTGAGCGTAAGGTCAGGCTTTCCGTTGGCACGACGCTGCTGATTGCACAGTTCAAGCATTTCGCTTTCGAAGCCCGTAATTGCTTTCGGCGGGGTTGCTGCCTGCGGCTTGGGAGCTTGAGTTGGTGCTTTCGTTGGTGCTTTCGTCGGTTTTTGAGTCTGAGGTACAGCCTTAGTAGGCGCCTGTGTTTGCTGCGCTTCTGTTGTCGACTCTTTAGTCGTGCTTTCCGCTTCGGTCTGCGATTGAGCTTCCGTCACTTCAGCCGTGCTGCTCATTTCATCAGTCGTCGGCTCGTCAACACTTTTCTTTGAGCAGGAAGAAAAAGCAAGACACAAAGCTACCACCGTAATTACAGCAATCATCTTTTTCATTATTATCACCAATTCAATTTTAGCATTTTACTATATATAATGTAAACAGAAAAATCCGAAACGGCAGGACTGAACACTACCGCTTCGGATTTTAATTTAATTTTACTGCATTGCGCCTATCAAAGACGGCAAAAACGTTGCGTAAATCGACGGTACGGCAAGAGAAAACGCTATCGAGGTAAGGAAGGTTATTCCCCATCTTTCAAGAAACGCTCCGCAATAGAGTACCGCAAAAATCGGTGCTGCAAGTATTTTCAAAATAATGTTGGTATTTTTACCGTAAATCAGCTCTCGCAAGGTCAATGCGTCCTCAATCTGCGGGAAGAGGTTTGTAAGCATTGAAATTCCGAGCCAAAGGAACACAAAATTCAGAATATGAACAATTCCTTTATTATAGGTAAAAAACTCTCCGAGAAAATACACGTTCATTGAGCCTACCGATACAAAAACCAAGCCTAATATAAGGTTAAAGAGAAACGGGAAGAAGCAAACGCCGAAGCTGACGCTTCTTTTTTTAATTATTTCATGCTCGACATGACCGCAAAGCTCGGTTGCGGTAAGATAACGGCCGTCCTCGATAAGCACCTCATACACACGGCAGGAAAGCTGCTCGAAAAAGCCCTTCATATATGCGCCTACAATTGTAAGATATTTTACTATTATATATACCGTTGTCATTCTACGTCAAAATCTCCTTCCTTGAGAATGTTGTCGAGGGTGATTTTTCCGTCCTTGTAATCCTTGACCTCGTCGCTGACTGCCATACCGTTCTGAGCGAAAATCTTCTCAACCTCGGCATAGCCCTCATCATTACCCATTGCCGCATAGCAAAGGGCAAGGGTATCAAGCACCTGAATAGAATAATTGTACTGCTCATATGCCGCCTTAGCAGCTGCGCAAGCGTTGTCATACTCTCCGAGTGCAAGGCAGGAAAGTGCGGTTTGTCTGTAATATTCAAATGAATAATCGTCCTTTTCAAGCACCTTGTTTTTACAAATTTCTATACTATCCTCATATTTTCCTTGAATACGCAAGGAGGTAGCCATTGCAACATCAGCATACGCATCCTCGGCATTGACATCTTTAAGGAATGCACAATAATCCGTAACGTCCTTTTGCGCTTTGACATAGAGATCTCCGAGCATAGGACCGTAAAGCCAAGTCATTTCGGGATAACCGTTCTTTATTTCCTCAAGAAAGCCGATCTGTGTTTCGGCAGGTTGACTGCTTATTGCCGCAGTATAGAACTTGAAATATGAAATCATCGCCTGACTGTAAGCGTTCGCTTCAATGGAATACGCCGCCGTTGTGGTAACAAGTCCGTCCTGTATCTCCTCGGCACTGTAGGTTACGGGCTCAAGAGGCTTGTTTTCAAGAGCCTTCAGCTGTTCAATGATAGTTTCATACGGAACCTCGGACGGGTCAACCGCCTCTTGCGGAATGTTGGAATAGATTATCTCATAGCAAGCGTCTCTTGTTCTCTCGAAAGCATTTTTCTCCTCAAAAGCCTTTGCGACGGATTTGAGGTGCGGAAGCTTCAGCTCCCAAGACTTAAAGCTCGAGGCATATTGCTCCATATCCTGATAGCCGCCGACCTTTGAAAGATTGAGAATTGCTCTCTTGTAGACCATCTCGCCTCTGATGCTTTTGTCCTCCATAGTGTCGAAAAGCTCTGAATAATCGGAATGTGCGGTGAAAAGCTTATTTTCCTTTGCAGCCTTTTGAGCGTTCAACGCATCAACATAAACATTCGCATTCCCCGCAAACACATAGCAAGCGTAAAAGCTAAAGCCGATAACTATGAGCATTATTATAATGTTAAGAAAATCAAACGGATAGTGCCTTAACGCCTTTTCACACTCTGCGCAAAAACGAGACTCGGGATCCTTCTCCGTTCCCCTTTTGTTTTCGCCGCAGCACTCACAGAGCATATCCTCGGTAAGCTCTTCCTCTTCGTCGGGCTCCGACTCGTTTTCGTTTTTCTCCTCCGAAGTTTCAGCCTCGGCGGTCGCCTTGTCAAGCTCCTGCTGAAAGGTCTCTTTTAACTCCTCCAGCTCCTTCTTCAAGGCTTCGTCGTCCTGCTCGGGAAAAATCCCCTCGAGGTCTTTTTCTTTATTATCTGCCAAGAATATGCCTCCCTCAATTTATATAATAGATAGATTTTATCATTATTTTAATGTCAATTCAAATACAATCGTGTATTGTTACAGATTATTTACAAATTACAATGCCATTATCAGCGTGCCGATAGTGATAAACGCCGTGCCGACCGCCGATTTCACGGTGAACTTCTCATGCAGGAAAACAAATGCCAGCACAAGTGTAAAAAGTATGCTCAATTTGTCAATCGGTACAACCTTTGAAACCTCGCCGAGCTGTAACGCCTTGTAATAACACAGCCACGATGCGCCCGTTGCAAGTCCCGAAAGGATAAGGAATACCCAGCTTTTACGGTCAATTCCCGATAATCCGCTTTGCGTATGCGTAATAAACACCATAACCCACGCCATAAGCACAACGACAACCGTTCTGATTGCGGTTGCAAGGGTTGAGTCAACGTTTTGTATGCCGACCTTTGCGAAAATTGAGGTCAATGCCGCAAATACTGCGGACAAAACAGCTAATATTGCCCACATATTAAAGCCTTCTTTTTATATTGTAATTGTATTCATTCTACCACAACAGGCATAATAAAGCAAGCGACGTAAATCCGCTTTCCGATTATAAAAGAAAAGACCCAACTGCTGTTGAGTCTTTCTTCGTTATAAATATGAGCTTAATTTACTTGCTGTTTGCAATAGCCTGATCTATAAGCTTGTTGAGCTTCTCCGTCTGCTCGGGGGATGTGATTGCGCCGACGATCGGCTGTCCTACGATATTTCCGTTCTTATCAACAACGTAGGTTGTCGGATATGAATAAAGTCCCGAGGTAAACTTACCTGCTTCGCTCTTCGAGTCAAACCAAATATTTTTGTAGGTAACGCCCTTTTTCGACAAAACGTCTTTTGCTTCCGAAATTGCCGCCTTATCGCCGTCAAGAGTAAAGGAGTTTACGCCGACAACAGCACCACCCTTTGCAGAAAGGGTCTTGTTGAGTGCCTCTAATTCTTCAAGCTCGCCGACGCAGGGCTTGCAGGTCGTAAACCAGAAATTTACTACCGTTACAGTATTGTTTGAAAAAAGGTCTTTGCTGTTTACATCATTTCCGTCGAGGTCTTTGCCTTGGAAACTCGGGAATTGAGTAAGTTTACTTGTGTTTCCACCCATTCCCGCTTCTTCTGCTCCAACGCTCTCTCCGCTGCTCGGTGTGCTTCCGCAGCCGGGATATTTCTGCTCCAAAATTGTGAGTTTACCCTCGATTTCCTTTATCTGCTCTGCTCCGTCTTTAAGCGTTTTCAATTCATCTGCGGAGAATTGACTTTTTGCACCCTCAATCGTGTCAAGAAGAAAATCGCCGTAGTTTTTTCCGTCTTCAATCATAGGGCTATTCTTATTTGCCGAAAGGAATACCTTTTCCCAAAGGGCAGAGTTGTCTGTAAAAATTTTGTTTTCCGCCTCCATAAGCTTTTTATGAAGAGCTGTCGCCTCGTCAAGGCTGTTCGGCTCCTGTGCAAGCAAGGGTATAATGTCCGAATTGTCATTTGACGAATTTTTCTTACCTGCCGAGCAAGATGCAAAGCCTAAAGTCAACACCAGCACCATAAGCACGGCTAAAATTTTTGAAGCTTTTGAAATTTTCATAATCAGTCCTCCGTTTTCTTGTTATTATTTACTTTCTTTTTATCAACAGGCTTTTCGAAACCGTCCGTTATCTTTTTCGGCATCTCAAAGCCATAATTAAACTTGATTGCGTCTGTCGGACAAGCGGTTATGCACTTGCCGCAGCGAATACACTCTGTATGATTGGGCGTTTTTGTGACATCTACATCCATCTTGCACACCCTTGCACATTTACCGCATGATACGCATTTGTGTTCGTCAACCTTAATGCCGAGCAGGGACACCTTGTTCATCAATGCGTAAAATGCGCCGAGCGGACAAATCCATTTGCAAAACGGTCGATAAAATAAAACGCTCAAAACAGCAACCACTATTAAAATTATCAGCTTTCTGTTAAACAGCGGACCCAACGCCGAGCGTATACCCTCGTTGACCGCCGCCAATGGAATTGCACCCTCAAGAACGCCCTGCGGACAAATATATTTGCAGAAGAACGGGTCTCCCATGCCTAAATCGTTTACAACTATTGCAGGCAACAATACCACCGCAAGCAATAAAATGACATATTTTAAATATGTAAGCGGTTTCAGTTTCTTTGTTGACAGCTTCTTGCCGGGGATTTTGTGGAGTAATTCCTGAAGCCAACCGAACGGGCACAAAAATCCGCATATAAATCGTCCGAGCAACACTCCGAGTAATATTAAAAAGCCGGTTATATAATAGGAAAACTTAAATTTCGATGAACCTACCACCGCTTGAAACGAGCCGATAGGACACGCACCCGCAGCACCCGGACAGGAATAGCAGTTCAGCCCCGGTACGCACACCGCCTTACCTTTACCCTGATAAATTCCGCCTTTAAAAAAATTCGGCAAATGTATATTGGTAAGCAAGGTTGCCACCGCTTGAATATATCCACGGAAACGGCTCAAAATTTTTGAAAACGAGTTTTTCTTTTTATCCAATTCCGACACACTCCAAGCACAATCTTATAGCCTTGCTCAATACCGTATCAGCCTCGCCACGCATAGCGCCGAAGCACAGCATAGCCACGCCGACTATCAATAGCAAGCCTTGAAATATAGCCTTTTTAGCTCTTAACAAACTGAACACTCCCTTCATTTTATCCGCATTATATCACACCCGACATAAAATCTTTGTTAAGAAAATGGGAAAATGAAAATTTTTAATATAAATATCTTATAGCAAAAGATTCTTTAATTATTTTTCTTGGTACGTTATAATTCATAATAAAAAACAAAAAAGCTGTTGCACTCGATTTCAACAAGTGCAACAGCTTTTTATTTTAGTAACTGTGTTAATTCTTACACCTTCACTTTTTCTTTTCGTAAGAAGCTCAGCTTTGTTTCATTGATAACAATTCCGATAAACATTACCACGAAGCCGCAGACAATTCTCGGTGTAATATGCTCGTCGGGGTAGAATAAAATTGAAAACAAGACGCCGAACACCGCTTCACAGCTCAAAATCAACGAGCTTGAGCTTGCAGAAGCATATTTCACGCCCACGTTCATAAGCAAAAACGCCAGCGTTGTCGCAAACACCGATACGTAAGCAAGTGAGCCTATCGTCGAGAGTGAAATGCTCGCAGGAGCTTCTTCGAAAATCAAAAATCCCGCAAAGCATATTATAAACGCCGCAAAGAACTGAAATGCCGTGTAAAGTATGACATCCATATCCTTGCCCCAAAGCTCAACGGCAACTATCTGTAAGGCGTAAAAAACACCGCAAACAAGCGTCATTCCGTCGCCCATAAAATTAAAGCCTATATCGCCCGAACCGAGCGAAACAAGCCCTATTCCCGTAAGGCAAACCACAGCCGCTACAAGATTAAATTTGTCAGGTGCTTTCTTGGTAACTCCCCAACAAAAGAACGGAACAAGAACGCAATAAACCGTTGTCAAAAAAGCGTTTTTGCTCGGTGTGGTATATTGTAATCCGATAGTCTGCGTTATGTAAGCGAGGGCAAGAAACACGCCCGTTATACCGCCTGCCCACAGATATTTTTTATTAAGCTTCTTCCAATTCTTACAGCCGACAAGAAAAAGCAACAGCGCACCCACTAAAAAGCGTATGCTCAAAATAAAATAGAGTGGCATTTCATCAAGCGTATTTTTAAGTATAAAAAATGAGCTGCCCCATATTATCGTGCTGAGAAATAGCATTGCTTTGGCAATCAAGCTCATATTTTTTGGTTTAGTCATAATTCCTCCGAAAAACTGCGTAGTTATATCGTTAAGCTATTGGAAAATATAAAAATAAATTAAACGACAAAGCTGTACAGATCTCCCTCCACAAGAGTAAGTTCTCCTTTTTGACCCACTTCAAGACCGTCATACATTTCTTGCGGAACATTCAGCTTTATTTGCTCATTTTTGTCGGTTACAAAAACAGCCGTATATACATCTACAGCTTTAGGATACTTACCGCCTATCAGCATCGCACTGCAGCTCAAATCAACTACTTCAGCATTAAAAGTTGATGTTTCAAACTCTGTTCTGATTTCAAATTTATTTTTTGTTTCGCCATCTCTCTTTTTAGCTCGCTTTACTTCAAGAGCGATACAAACGGTAAACGCAATTATTACACAAATGCAAAAACCGATACAAATAAAGAAATCCATATAATCTCCTTTAACCGCACTTAAATTTCATTAGGTTATTACATAAAAAGAAAAAATCCCAGTTGCTAAACACAATTGGGATTCGTTGGAGGCGACACCCAGATTTGAACTGGGGAATCGGAGTTTTGCAGACTCGTGCCTTACCACTTGGCTATGTCGCCTTATGTTTGGTGTCATTGGTAAAAAATAAGGACGCTTAGGATTTTAAGCGTCCTTTGGAGCGGATGACGAGGCTCGAACTCGCTACCTCCACCTTGGCAAGGTGGCGCTCTACCGGATGAGCTACATCCGCATTTTATGGTGCCTCCGATCGGAATCGAACCAATGACACGAGGATTTTCAGTCCTCTGCTCTACCGACTGAGCTACAGAGGCATTTTTTATGGCGACCCGGATCGGGCTCGAACCGACGACCTCCAGCGTGACAGGCTGGCGTTCTAACCAACTGAACTACCGGGCCATAAAAGTGGTGGGAACAATAGGGCTCGAACCTATGACCCTCTGCTTGTAAGGCAGATGCTCTCCCAGCTGAGCTATGCTCCCACATGCGCCGTTTCGTCTGACGGCTGAATAAGAATACCACAATTATTCTCGGTTGTCAACTAAAAACGCAAAAAAATTTCAGAATTTTTTCATTTTTTTATTTCACCACTATATATTGTGCTCCTACCGCTTTTAGTGTCTATTTTTGATAATTTAGCGTTTACTTTCACTCTTTAACGTGTTAAAATAATAAACAGATAAAACTTTTGGAGGCAGCTATGAACGATAAAATTCACAATGAACGCACAGATTTCTTATTCGACTGTATTTTATCATTAAAGACAAAAGAGGAGTGCTACAACTTCTTTGAGGACCTTTGCACAATGAATGAGCTTCAGTCAATCGTACAAAGAATCGTCGTTGCTAAAATGCTCTCGGAAAATCAGATTTACACAAAGATAGTGGAAGAAACAGGTGCTTCTACCGCCACAATCAGCCGCGTAAACCGTTCGTTGCAATACGGCTGTAACGGCTATGAGGAAATTTTCAACCGTGTTGAAGAGGGCAAGGAGTAAGATGAGCTATTCTTATTTTGCACAGGTTTACGATCTGTTGACCGAAAACGTCGAATACTCCGAAAGAGCCGACTATATTTGCTCTCTGTTGTCCGAAAACGGAACCGACGGAGGGCTTTTGCTTGATTTGGCTTGCGGCACGGGAAGTATGTCCGTTGAGCTTGCAAAAAGAGGCTTTGAGGTAACAGGCGTTGACTTATCCGAGGAAATGCTCGCTCAGGCACAGAACAAAATGTACGCTTCGGGTGAAAGCATATTATTTCTGTGTCAGGATATGTGCAAATTAGACCTTTACGGAACTATCGACTGTGCCGTTTGTACTCTTGACAGCCTTAATCATCTAAAAGACGAAAACGCCGTAAAAAAAGCATTTCAAAACGTCGCTCTTTTCCTTGAGGATAACGGGGTTTTCATTTTCGATATGAACACTCTGTACAAACACAGGAAAATTCTTGCGGATAATACCTATATATATGAATATGACGATTTATTCTGCGTTTGGCAAAACTCTCTTTGCGAAGATAACGCAACAATAAATATCGACCTTGACTTTTTTGAGAAAATCGGCGAAAACACCTACGAGCGTTTTTCGGAAAGCTTTCAGGAAAAGGCTTACAGCGACGAAACGATAGAAAAATTGCTTAACGAAACAGGCTTCGAGCTTGTTAACAGATATGAAGAAATGACAAGAAACAAACCGACCGAGACAACTCAAAGGACGGTTTATGTGGCAAGGAGGCTTCCGAGATGAAAAATCTTATAAGAATGATGTCTGATGACGGTCAGCTTGCGATAATGGCTGTTGACAGCACTAATATAGTTACAGAAATGCACCGCATACACAACACTTCAAAGGTATGCTCGGCGGCGTTGGGCAGACTTTTAACCGCCGCTTCTCTTATGGGAAGTATGTTAAAGAGCGCCGAGGACAGCATAACCGTTAAGATAAACGGCAACGGTCCTTGCGGTGCGGTTTTGGCGGTTTCCGACTCTCTCGGAAATGTCAGGGGATATATCGGAGACGCAAGCGTTGAGCTTCCGCTTAACGAAAAGGGTAAGCTTGACGTTCGTGGCGCAGTAGGCACAGACGGCACGCTTACGGTTATCAAGGATATGGGCTTAAAAGAGCCGTATGTAGGTCAAATTCCGATTGTATCGGGCGAAATCGCCGAAGATATAACCGCTTACTATGCTACAAGCGAACAAACACCCACGGTATGTGCTCTCGGTGTTCTTGTCGATCCCGACACAAAGAATATAATCTGCTCGGGCGGATTTTTAATTCAGTTATTACCCTTTGCCGAGGATGCGATTGTCGACAAGTTAGAGAAAGATATTCAAAATATAAAGCCTGTAACCGCCATGCTGTTTGACAAAATGACACCCGAAGAAATTTGCCGTTCCGTTTTGCCGTCGTTCAAACTTGAAAAGCTCGACGATGCACAGGTTGAATACCGTTGCACTTGCTCAAAGGACAGAGTTACAAAGGCTCTTATTGCAACAGGCAAAGACGGCTTGTCCGAAATGGCGCAGGACGATACAACTGAGGTTGTGTGCAATTTCTGTAATAAAAAATATCATTTCTCAAAAGAGGAAATCAAAAAGCTGATGAACAATTAAAAAGGATCCCATTAAAAGAGAGTCTGAAAAGGCTCTCTTTTTTGATTGAAATCACAGCATATATCCGTTAGTTATCCACAATTTAACCGTACACGGTAGACGGTGGCTTGCTGCCGCCGTGGTAATTAATGAAAACAGAACTGCTTTCGGGTGCTATCAAATTAACGATTATATGAAAATAAAGCCTTCCTCTGACGAGGAAGGTGGCACGCCGCAGGCGTGACGGAAGGAGAGATAACGAAAGTTTGATATTTATTGCTTTCTCTCCCTCAGTCATTTTTCAAAAGAAAAATGACAGCTCCCTCGTCAGAGGGAGCCTGTGTTTCATCAAATTTGAAAATTTATGCGACCGTAGGAACAGGGACAAGCCCTGTCCGCAAACCGCAAAAGTTGGTAGCGACAGCGAGACGTCGTGAGGGCGTTTACAACCGAACAGGCGAGCCGAGCGTGATTTTTGCGGAAAAGGAGGAGTTGTATAGTGAGTGAGAGACAGCCAAAGGCTGTTGCGAACGATACGGTGCAAACGACGACGTGGTAGGGCGGTGGCTTGCTGCCGCCGTTAAATCACAACAAATCAACGGTTACAAAT
>ERZ1026898.1511-NODE-1511-length-11413-cov-4.943652_pt1 | contig 11413 bp, 11 predicted proteins | sample MGYA00380178_ERZ1026898 | MGnify/ENA primary metagenome ERZ1026898 (study PRJEB33269, sample SAMEA4719814) | human gut metagenome | biome: human-associated habitat; feature: organic feature; material: feces | place: Cameroon | collected 2013-10 ... | reverse complement strand
TCCAATGTTGGCATAATAAAAAAATAATATTTTAGATATTATAACTAATTTCCAATTTTCAGCAGGTTTTTCATCCTCCCTTCAAAGCCTTCAGTCAAAACCATCCGCAAAATTAAATAATTTTACAATTACTACCACAATTGCAGTCTGAAATTTTACTAATTTTGCAAAAAACCATCCGACTATACTTGCAAAAATTTTGCCATGGTTGAAAAGATGGACAAAATATGATGACATCACCTCTTGATATATTGAAGGAGTATTGGGGATACTCTTCTTTCCGACCGATGCAGGACAAAATCGTCAATACCGCATTGGCCGGCAAGGACGTACTCGCCATTCTCCCTACCGGAGGCGGAAAATCTGTCTGCTTCCAGGTCCCGACAATGCTGAAAGACGGGATAGCGCTGGTCATCACTCCACTCATCGCCCTGATGAAAGACCAGGTACAGAACCTGAATGACAGGGGAATAAAAGCGCTCGCCGTTTATGCCGGAATGAACAAGAGAGAGGTCGACCTGGCATTGAACAATGCCGCCTACGGGGATGTGAAGTTTTTATACATTTCACCGGAACGACTGAATACCAGGCTGTTCAAGTCATACCTGGAAGTCCTCAACATCTGTTTCATAGTCATTGACGAGGCACATTGCATATCCCAATGGGGCTATGATTTCAGGCCGGATTATCTGCAAATCGGCAAGATCAGAGAGGTCGTTGATGCGCCGGTGATAGCATTGACCGCCACTGCCACGCCCGAAGTCGCCGACGACATCATGGAGAAACTCGGCTTCAAGGAAAAGACATTGCTGAAAAGCGGATTCGAAAGGCCGAACCTGTCCTACATTGTCCGCAAATGCGAAGACAAGATGGGGCAGATGATAAATATCTGCAACGGCGTTCCGGGCACGGGAATCGTGTATGTCCGCAACCGGAAGAAGACCGAGGAACTCGCCGCCGCGCTCGCTGCCGTCGGCATTTCATCGTCATTCTACCATGCCGGCCTCCGTCACGAGCAAAGGATGAAGCGGCAGGAAGACTGGAAGAGCGGAAAAACCAGGGTGATGGTCTGTACCAATGCTTTCGGAATGGGGATTGACAAGCCGGATGTCCGTTTCGTGGTGCACATGGACATGCCGGACGCTCCGGAGGCGTATTTCCAGGAAGCGGGAAGAGCCGGCCGCGACGGGCTGCATTCTTTCGCCGTATTGCTCTGGAACTCGACGGATATCCGCCGGCTGCACCAGCTGGAGACCATTTCTTTCCCGACATTGGAATACATAGAAGATATATATCATAAGGTATATGCGTTTTTCGAAATCGCGTACGGGCAGGGACTCGGGCGGCAGCTGAAATTCGACTTGAACGAGTTTTGCCGCAGGTTCTCATTGAACAGGTCCTCGGCGTATTACGCGATCCGCTACCTGGAAAGAGAAGGGCATTGGACCTACTCCGAGGAACTCGAAACGCCGACCCGCATAAGAATCTCCGTCAACCGCGACGACCTGTACGACATCGGTTTTGACTCTCCTTCAATGCTCAATGTAATAGAATGTCTGATAAGAAGTTACGTAGGCATTTTCTCGTTCACCGTTCCGATAGACGAGGAATATGTGGCAGGAAAATGCGGGATGGGCATTCCGCAGCTGCGGCAGACATTGTACGAACTTTCGGTGGAACACATTATCGCATATATCCCGGGAGATATCGCCAACGTGCTGACTCTCCATAGCGAGCATCTCGCCCTGGGCAACGTGAAGCTTTCCCCGCAGCGCTACAAGATGCTGAAAGAAACATGGCACAAACGCATGGAGACCATGATAGAGTATGTCAGCGAAGAGGATGTGTGCCGTTCCAGGTTCCTTCTTGCTTATTTCGGCCAGGAGGAATCGGAAGACTGCGGGAATTGCGACATCTGCCGGAAGAAACGCGCCGCCAAGCCACAGCAAAAAGAGGCATTGAAATCATATGTCAATGACGAGCTGCACGGGCAATACACTCTCCGTCAGGTAATCGGACATTTTTCCAGTCCGGAATCCGGCAATCCGCAGGAAATCGCCGAAATGCTCAGTGCATTGATCGAATCCGGGGGAATTCCGCCATATACCAGCTAGTGCCCGGAAAAAATAGCTGGTTTCCGAAAGAAGTGGTAACTTTGCCGGTTGATATGGAAAGATTGAGTAAGGACACCCTTCTCGGAATGCTCCGGGGAGGAGATGCGATGACTTTCGGACAGCAGGCCAAGCTTGCGGGCATAATGAGTTTGCCGGCAATAATGGCGCAGCTTTCGTCAGTGCTGATGCAATTCATTGACTCCGCAATGGTAGGTAATCTCGGAGTCAATGCCGCCGCATCGGTGGGTCTGATGTCCACGTGCACATGGATGTTCGGCGGATTCTGTTCAGCTGCTGCGGCAGGTTTTTCCGTGCCTGCGGCCCACCTTATCGGCGCGAAAGATTTCCAGGGAGCACGCAAGATTCTCAGGCAAGGCATTACCGCCCTGCTGACATTCAGCATAATAATATCATTGACAGGCATCAGCATCAGCCAGGCATTGCCGGGATGGCTGGGAGGGGCCGAGGAGATACGTCACGATGCCGGAATGTATTTCATGATAGTCATGGCGGGACTGCCGGCCCTCCAGTTCGAATTTTTCGGCGCAGGAATGCTGCAGAGCAGCGGCAACATGAAGATTCCCAGCATGATGAGTATCGTAATGTGCGTTCTGGACGTCTGCTTCAACTTCATGCTCATCTATCCTTCGAGAACATTGACATTGTCCGGCATGGAGATTTTCATCCCGGGCGCCGGCATGGGCGTGGAAGGCGCGGCATTGGGAACAGTGCTGGCAGAATGCACCACTGTCGGGATATTGATGTCCTATATCCTCTTCCGTTCCAAGGAACTGCATATCATCGGACGCGGTGAGCGCGGCAGTTTCATCCCGACCAGGGTCTGCATCAGCAACGCATTGACTATCAGCGCCCCGATGGCATTGCAAAATATCATTATGAGGGGTGCGCATGTGCTGAGCACGATTATTGTGGCGCCTCTGGGTACCATCGCCATTGCGGCCAATGCTTTCGCGATAACGGCGGAGAGTTTCTGCTACATGCCGGGATATGGTATCGCGGATGCGGCGACATCGCTCATCGGTCAAAGCCTCGGCGCGAAACGAAAAGAACTTGCGAAGGGATTTGCCCGAATCACTGTCGGTCTAGGCATGGCGGTGATGAGCGTAATGGCAATAATAATGTACGCTCTCGCCCCTGTTTTCATCGGATTGATGTCCAATGATGCCGAAGTCGTGGCACTGGGTGCCCATGTCCTCCGGATAGAATGTTTCGCCGAGACAATGTTTGCCGCTTCCATCGTCGGCTACGGAGTCTGTGTCGGAGCCGGTGACACATTGATACCGAGCACGATAAACTTCTCGGCAATGTGGATTTTCCGAATAATCCCAGCGTTCTTCCTCACGAAGTTCATGGGCCTTGCCGGTTTCTGGATAAGCATGTGCGTCGAGCTGAATATCAGGGGATTGCTGTTCCTTTGGAGGCTCAAGAGCGGAAAGTGGCTGAACGTACGCATGAAGGTGGACAACATTGAAACAAAATAATATATGGAAAAGATTATCGGTCAAGAGTTTATCGGCGAAAGGCCGCTCTATTGCAGACACGGGCTGTATCTTGAGAACGTGAAGATTCACAGAGGCGAGTCAGCGTTGAAGGAAACAAGCGACATTACCGCTGTCAATTGCGTATTCGAGGGCAAATATCCATTCTGGTGCTGCGAAAACTTCATCGTGAAGAATTGCCTTTTCACAGGTGGAGCCAGAGCCGCATTGTGGTACTCGAAAAATCTGGAAATGACTGACACATACGTGGATGCGCCCAAAATGTTCCGCGAGATGGATGGCATCAAATTGAAAAACGTGCAGATTCCGGGAGCTGCGGAAACTCTGTGGCACTGCAAGAACATCGGGCTGGACAATGTAAGCGCAGACCATGCCGACTATATTTTCATGCACTGCAGCGACATAAAGATCCGTAATTTCCGCCTGGACGGCAACTACTCATTCCAATATTGCAAAAACGTGGAAATTCACGATTCCATCCTCAACACGAAAGACGCATTCTGGAATACCGAGAACATAACAGTCTATGACTCAGAGATAAACGGCGAATACCTCGGATGGTACGCCAAGAATCTCAGACTGGTAAGATGCCGCATTTCCGGCACCCAGCCTCTGTGTTATGCGGAAAACCTCATAATGGAAGACTGCACCATGGCTCCGGATGCCGACCTCGCGTTCGAGTACAGTTCTGTCAATGCAGATGTCAAAGGGCACATCACATCAGTGAAGAATCCTCGCACCGGACACATCAAAGCTGACAGCATCGGAGAAATAATCATTGACGAAAACATCAAGAAACCGGGAGATTGCGAGATATGTTCGACTTCGACAAAGTAAATCAGCGCCGTGGAACCGGCTGCGTGAAATGGGACAATGACAGGGAAGGCGTCATTCCCATGTGGGTGGCAGACATGGATTTCCAGACTGCGCCATGTATCGTGGAGACGCTCCGGGAACGTGTAAACCAAGGCATTTTCGGCTACACACGCGTCCAGGATCCATATTATGATGCCATCAGCAGCTGGTTTTCCAGGAAACACGGCTGGAACGGCATCCGGAAAGAGTGGGTAATCTACACGTCCGGAGTAGTCCCGGCACTGTCAGCCACGATCAAGGCGATGACCAAGCCAGGTGATAAAGTATTGATACAGACACCAGTATACAACTGTTTTTTTTCTTCGATAAGGAACAATGGCTGCACAATGCTGGAGAGCAGGCTTGTCTACGATTACACTGACGACAACAGCTTTTCATGCCACGTGGACTTCGATGATTTCGAAAACAAGGTGAAAGAGGCTGCGGTTTTCGTCCTGTGCAATCCTCACAATCCGGCAGGACATGTCTGGACAAGAGAGGAACTGGAACGCATGGCCTCCATCTGCATAAGCCACGGAGTACCGATTATCAGCGATGAAATCCACTGCGAAATCGTTATGCCGGGTTACAGCTACACCCCGCTAGCAAGCATTTCACCGGAAATAAGCCGCAACACCATCACTTTCTGCTCGCCCAGCAAGGCTTTCAACATCGCAGGCCTTCAGATTGCCAATATCATCACATGCCGTGAGGATTGGCGCGAAGCAATCAACAAAGCCATCAATATCAATGAGATATGCGATGTCAATCCGTTCGGCGCGGCAGCACTTGTCACCGCCTACACGAATCCCGAAGCGGAACAATGGCTCAGCGAAATGAACAGCTATGTCTACGCCAATTACTGCCGTCTCCGCGAGATTTTCGCGTCCCGACTGCCGTGGATGCCGATATCCCGACTCGAAGGCACCTACCTCGCATGGTGTGACTGCCGCAAGACAGGACTCGCCTCCCGCGAAATCGAGACAATGCTCGTAGACCGGTTCAATGTCCATGTCAATGCCGGTTCAATGTACGGCGAAGCGGGAGAGGGCTTCATCCGCATCAACCTGGCATGTCCGCGCGAACTTCTGGACGAAGGACTGAAACGCATCGCCGACGGCCTGAACTCCGTCCGATAAAGAACGGCGCAGAAATAAGAAAACGGGGACGGCATCCGTGATGTCATCCCCGTAATTGGATTTCGAAATGCGATTATTCGTCAGCCGGATGAATTGCACCCATAGGGCAAACGCCTGCGCATGCACCGCAATCAAGGCAAAGATTAGGATCGATGTGGTAAACATCACCCTCTGAAATTGCTCCTGCAGGGCACTCACCGATACATGTGCCGCATGCAACGCACTCTGATTCTGAGATCTTGTAAGCCATAATAATTAAATTCTTTGGTTGTTGTCTAACAAAAGGCTCCGCAAAAGCGAAACCAAATACAAATGTATGCGAATTAAATCAAATAATCAAATCGTGGAAAGATTTTTGCAGACAGAGGAGACATTATGATCCGGATTTTCAAACATATCGCTGCGGCAGTGACCGTAGCGGCATTTTCATTGTCAATGGCAGCGCAGGTCAAGACTGACGGCAAAAGCACTGACATTGATGGAGTTGTACGCTTCGACAAGACCATCCACGACTTCGGCGACGTGACATTGGGGCAGGGAGCATTGAACTGCGCGTTCACCGCAACCAACATTTCGGACAAACCGATCGTCATATACAATGTAGTGTCATCATGCGGCTGCACCGGCGTAAAATGGACCAGGGAACCGGTATTGCCGGGGAAAAGCGGCAAGATATCCGCCACGTATTCGAACGACGAAGGACCATATCCGTTCGACAAGACATTGACGGTATACATCTCGAACGTAAAGAAACCCATAGTGCTGAGACTACGCGGCATTGCACATGAGAAAAAGCTGGCACTCAGCGAATTATATCCCGTACATAAAGGTTCGCTCGCATTGAGGAAAACAGAAATAAAGCTGGGGAACCTCTCGCAGAACGGCCAGAAAAGCGACGCCATGAACGTGGCTAACATCGGCACGGCACCGATAAAAGTATCATTTTCCAATGTTTCCGACGGGCTGTCAATTTCCGTTTCGCCTAACCCGATACCGGCCGGCCGGACTGCCAGAATGACATACATCGTAACGGCGGACAGAAGCAGGTGGGGAAAGAATTGGTACAATGCCACCCCGGTAGTCAACGGACAGGTATTCAAGCCGATAAGCATCTGGGCATTTACCAAGGAAGATTTCTCGTCAATGAGCGCCACGGAGCAAGAGAACGGACCGCAACCGGTATTCACGTCGAGTTCTTTCAACTTCGGCAATGCGAAGAAAGGCTCCACGGTAAAGGCTACATTCACATACAGCAATCTCGGAGGCCGCCCGTTCCATATATATAAGGCTGATGCCGAGAACAATGCACTGACACTCCCGGACAAATTCCAGGACACGGAGCCAGGCGGCAAAACTTCGTTTTCCTGCAATCTGGACACCCGGAACCTGCCTTATGGAGAAAATGACATTGCAATAATCCTGACCACGAACTCCCCTCTCAGGCCTGTAATAAGTCTTTACGTATCAGGAACTATAACAAAATGACAATCATACCTTTACATATTCATGCTGACGTAGCGGGACAAGTTCCGCAGAGCATTCCTCACGCATTGCTGGACGCCCTGACGGAAAGTCTGCAAATCTGCCTTCTGGTGATATTCATCATGACATTGATAGAAATTTTCAATGTCGTATCGCACGGACATTTGTTCAAACGTCTTGAGAATCATAAGATCGGGCAGGTCGCAGTGGCTTCGGGGCTCGGCATGATTCCCGGCTGTCTGGGCGGCTTCGCGGGAGTGTCATTGTACTCGCACAGGATGGTCGGATTCGGCGCGCTTACTGCAGCATTGATCGCAACCACCGGAGACGAGGCATTCCTGATGCTGACAATGTTTCCGTCGAAGGCTATACTCATAATGGGCGGCCTGTTTCTTTTCGGACTCGTCACAGGCATCATTACAGACCTGGTAATCAAAGCATTGCAAAAGAAAGGAAAGTTGCTTGACATGGGAGCGGACCGATGCAGTGACGACAATTACGAATTGCATGACTGCGACTGCCACGACCACGGCCATCACCACGAAGGACATGAAGACGGACACGAAATCATGCATTTCATAAAGGAACATGTGTGGGGACACGTGATAAAGAGACATCTGCCGGTAATCTTCGCATGGACTTTCGGCGTCCTGGCCATATTCGGCATCTTGTCCACACGCATTGACATGGAGACATGGCTGCGCGGGAACACGGGACTGATGATTGTCATCGCGGTGCTGACGGGACTCATACCTGAATCAGGTCCGCACATGGTTTTCGTGTCAATGTTCGCGTCGGGGATCCTCCCGTTCCCGGTACTTCTCGCCAGCTGCATATCCCAGGACGGGCACGCGTGCCTGCCGCTCATCGCGGAAAACAAGAAAAGCTGGGTTCGCGTAAAAGCGCTGAAATCAATGCTCGCGCTGGCAGCAGGATTCGGTGCAATGCTGATTTGACCGCCTATTTGCCAAGGATATACACATCATCATCCGGTGCGGCGAAACGGAATCGTTCACGCGCAAATTCCTCCAGCGTATCGCGATCCGTGGAAAGCATGCGGATCTGCTTGTCCATTTCAGATATCTCACGGTTATATATCTCTATCTGACGGCGCTGCTGTCTGAGTTCGAGATAGGCCTTGCCCCAGTTCACAAGACTGTCGGAACTGAAAAACGTGGCATAGACCAGGGCGATTGCGGTGATCCCTACCGCATACCTGACGAAACCTTTATGCGGGCCATTCCACCATTTCTTGAAAACAGTACCGAATTTTACCATTGCTTTGTTATCTAATTACATACAAAATTAGTAAATTTGCAGATGATTGGAAATAAAATGACAATCATTGACAACAAAACATTGAACTAAAAATCACTTGCAAATGAAACCAACATTGCTTGTCCTTGCTGCCGGAATGGGCAGCCGTTACGGCGGACTTAAACAGATGGACGGCCTCGGTCCAAATGGTGAAACAATCATCGATTATTCCATCTACGATGCTGTCCAGGCTGGATTCGGAAAAGTCGTATACATCGTGAGAGAGTATTTCAAAGAGCAGTTCGAAGAGACTGTAAAACAGAAATATAGCCACGTGAAATGCCTTGACGGGGAGCCGCTCCAGTTCCAGTTCGTGACACAGGAGCTCAACAAGATCCCTGCAAAATATACACTGAACCCGGAAAGACAGAAACCTTGGGGCACGGCACATGCAGTCCTCATGGCGAAAGACGTCATCCACGAGCCGTTTGCAGTGATCAACGGTGACGACTACTACGGAAAGGATTCATTCCACATCCTCGGCGACTGGCTCCGCGCCCATGAGCACAGCACAGGCGTATACAGCATCGTCGGATTCGAGCTTGACCACACACTTTCAGAGTCAGGCAGCGTATCCAGAGGAATCTGCGCTTACGACAAGGACCAGCACCTTACAGATATCGTAGAGCACCTCAACATCGCGAAAGAGGCTGACGGCAAGGTATATGGCGACAACTCCCTCACCGGAGAGACACATGTGGAACTGGTTGCCGACAACCTTTGTTCAATGAACATGTGGGGCTTCACTCCTGACTATTTCGAGAAGAGCGAGAAAATCTTCGACGCATTCCTTGAGAAGAACATCAATGAGCCTAAGAAGGAGTTCTACATCCCTTACGCAATCGACTGCATGATCAAGTCCGGAGAGGCTGCCACAGAGGTACTTTCCACACCATCGCATTGGTTCGGCGTAACTTACAAGGAAGACAGGCCGGGTGTCGTAGCCAAGTTCCAGGAACTTGCCGACAAGGGCGTCTACCCTACCCCGCTTTACAACAAGTAGTATTCTACAGCAATCATATCCGTGCCGTTCTCCCTCATACCGGGCGGACGGCACGATTCATTTCAAGACATGGAAAGATCACGAAAAATACGCAACAACTACGACTTGCTGTCAAGTTATAATTATTTCATTCCCAATCCGTTGGAAATTCTGGCAATACTCTTCCTGCTGCTTGGAGGAGTATTGATAGGAAACGTGATTGCCGCCGGGTTCATGCTCCTTATGCCGGGCGCGACATTAGACCTGCTGACACTCATATCATACCCGGTAATATTCATTCCGCCAATGATTTACGCCAGCAGCAGAAGCCGCAGCAACGCCATGTTCGACGAAGGACGGACCCTAGACGCGACAGGACATTGGGGCAATATCGGAATACTCGGATGCGCAGCCATGGTAATGGTTGCGACCGTGGCACTTTCCTTCCTCGTGGACATCGTCAATTCCCTGATGCCGGCAATGCCTGAACGGCTTGAGAACATGTTGAAAGGCATGACCCAGGGACATTTCCTCATCAATTTCATCTGCGTGTCGGTTTTCGCGCCGTTCTTCGAGGAATGGCTTTGCCGGGGAATGGTGCTCCGCGGACTGCTCAACTACAAGAGAAGGAGCAAGGCGGACGGCACTATCGTACACGGCATCAAGCCCGTATGGGCCATCGTCATCTCCGCATTGTTCTTCGCACTCATACACATGAATCGATGGCAGGCCATACCGGCTTTCGTGCTCGGATGCCTCTTCGGCTATGTATACTACAGGACGGGGTCACTGAAATTGACAATGCTCATGCACTTCACCAACAACACATTGGCACTGGTCATGGGCAATATCGACTCGCTGAAGGACGTGGACACCTGGCTGGACGTATTCCCGATGTGGCAATACTGCCTGATAGCATTGTTCGCACTCGTCTATCTCTGGATTTTCGTCAGGACAATGAACCTGATACCTCTCGAATCTCCGACAGGAAACTGCGAGGAAATCAAGACAATATAAGAAACTGTCTTGAAATTATTCACAGAAGGTTTGAGTGGAAAAAATTTCAGATTCAACCGAGGGTTCAAGGAAGACAGCTGGGACTATCTGGCAGGAAAACTCGGGAAGAAGATGAAGGAATTTTACCTCAAGACGTGGCATACATTCTACCTCGGGCGCGAGCAGGCAAGGCGGAGCCGCGGCAGGTCGGGCCGGCTTCGCGCAGTCGCTGACACAAGGAAGCGTCTGCACGGAGCATCCAGGGCCGACATTGCAGGGAGCGGAGTGGAACACGGAGCGATTCCGCTCGGCGAGTCTGCGTCCGCAATGCCGGAGCGCCAGCGGAGCACACTTCCGGAGAGGAGAAAGCGGACAGTATGGAAAAACAAGGCGAAGCCTTACCTTGCAGCCGACGGCTTTTCCTGAAGTCGAGAGCCTGCTCGAAGGCTTGAGGAAAAGACTGCGGATGCCCGCAGCCCGGGCTGCTAAGGACGGCATCCAACCCGGACTTACGGCCGTGAATGACGGGAAGGCGGTCAATGAAAGGGATGTCCTCATCCTGCTGTCGGAGGTCAATCTGGAGAAGCCGGAAGTCCCGGGCTTTCTGACGTGTCTGGAGGCCGTAGGCTCCTGAAGAAAGCCCGATGATGCCGTCCACCCCGACGGAGCGGAACCGGAGGGACGAGGGTCGAGCATCAACGGCGGCAGCGGAGTCGGTTATGGCCCCTGTGGGGCGGTGGGGCATACAAGGGTCGAGTCTGCGCCTTGGAGAGAGGGAATGAGGGTAGCGGAAGAGCCGGAGTACTGAGCATCCGACCGTGGAGCGGACTGAATGGAGGAACGGAGAGGTGCAGTCTCGACACCGCTCCCGGGTTATTCGAGAGGAGCGAGTTGGGACGGACCGGATGCTTGGCGTTCCGCTGGAGCCTGCGGAAGCGGAATGACAATCTTCCGATCTAATCAGAGCTGTCACATAATTCTCACCAGCAATATAGTATAGAACAAAAT
>ERZ1026898.1509-NODE-1509-length-11433-cov-107.697926_pt1 | contig 11433 bp, 11 predicted proteins | sample MGYA00380178_ERZ1026898 | MGnify/ENA primary metagenome ERZ1026898 (study PRJEB33269, sample SAMEA4719814) | human gut metagenome | biome: human-associated habitat; feature: organic feature; material: feces | place: Cameroon | collected 2013-10 ... | reverse complement strand
CAAAGGTACAATATTTTTTTGAGATATGCAATACGGCGTTGAGCGGATACTTACAAACAATTAACAATGTTCGTATGAAAGGAATCGTATTAGCAGGTGGTAGCGGTACGCGTTTGTATCCTATCACAAAGGGTATTAGCAAACAGCTGATTCCTATCTTTGATAAACCGATGATATATTATCCTATCTCGGTTTTGATGTTGGCAGGTATCCGTGAGATACTGATTATCTCAACTCCATTCGACTTGCCAGGCTTCAAACGCCTCTTAGGCGATGGTAGCCAACTGGGTGTGAAATTTGAGTATGCTGAGCAGCCTTCACCAGATGGCTTGGCACAGGCTTTCATAATCGGTGAGAAGTTCATCGGTAATGATGCTGCTTGCCTTGTTTTGGGAGATAACATCTTCTATGGTGCTGGTTTGAACCAGATGTTGCATCAGGCTGTAGTAGATGCAGAGCAGAATGACAAGGCAACCGTCTTTGGTTATCGTGTAAGTGATCCTGAGCGATATGGTGTGGCAGAGTTTGATGAGCAAGGCAATTGCCTGAGTATCGAAGAGAAGCCTGAGCATCCAAAGAGCAATTATGCTGTAGTGGGCTTATACTTCTATCCTAATAAGGTGGTGGAAGTGGCTAAGCATATCAAACCATCTGCTCGTGGTGAGTTGGAAATCACTACAGTCAACCAGGAGTTCCTGAAGGATAAGCAGCTGAAGGTACAGACTATGGCAAGAGGATTCGCCTGGCTTGATACCGGAACCCATGATTCCCTTTCTGAGGCTTCAACCTTTATCGAAGTCTTGGAGAAACGCCAGGGGTTGAAGGTTGCTTGCTTGGAAGGTATTGCTTATCGCCAAGGATGGATAGATAGTGATACGTTGCGTGAGAATGCTCAGCCAATGTTGAAGAATGACTATGGCAAATATCTCCTTTCCATTCTCGATGAGAATGAAACTTCTTTGATAAAGAATCTTGAATATTAAACTTTTTTCAAATCCCTCCGTCTCCCTTTCCAAAGGGAGCTCCACTTTCTCCCCAAGCCCCTCTTCCTCAGAAAGCGGGGATGTAACCGCACACTTTTGGCGTGCTCGGAACCGCTACGCTCTAAAGTTAGCGGACCGTCAGAGGTCTCGCCAGTTTTTGCGGGATGGGACCGCAAGGTTGAGGGATTCCTAAAAAATAAATTAGTAAGTATGCATAATATATTAATCACAGGCGGTGCTGGTTTCATCGGCTCACACGTAGTAAGACTTTTCGTGAACAAATATCCTGAGTATCACATCATCAACCTCGACAAGTTGACATACGCAGGTAATCTGGCTAACCTCAAGGACATTGAGGACAAGCCTAACTATACTTTCGTTAAGGGTGATATCTGTGATTTCGACCTGATGTTGAAGCTGATGCAGGACTACAAGGTGGATGGCATCATCCATCTCGCTGCCGAGAGCCATGTAGATAGAAGTATCAAGGATCCATTCACTTTCGCTCAGACCAACGTGATGGGAACCCTGTCTCTGCTCCAGGCGGCAAAGATTTACTGGGAGAGTCTTCCTGAAGGATACGAGGGTAAGCGCTTCTACCACATCTCTACTGATGAGGTTTACGGTGCCTTGCAGATGACTCACCCTGAGGGCATTCCTGCTCCTTTCACCACCAAGGCATCCAGCGGTAAGAACCACGAGGCTTACGGCGAGGAGTTCTTCCTGGAGACTACCAAGTACAATCCTCACTCTCCATACTCTGCATCCAAGGCAAGCTCAGACCACTTCGTCCGTGCTTTCCACGATACATACGGTATGCCTACCATCGTGACCAACTGCTCTAACAACTATGGTCCATACCAGTTCCCTGAGAAGTTGATTCCGCTGTTTATCAACAATATCCGTCATCGCAAGCCATTGCCAGTATATGGTAAGGGTGAGAACGTGCGCGACTGGTTGTATGTAGTAGATCATGCCCGTGCCATCGATATGATTTTCCACAAGGGTAAGATTGCCGAGACTTACAACATCGGCGGTTTCAACGAGTGGAAGAACATTGATATCATCAAGGTGGTTATCAAGACCGTTGATAGATTGCTCGGTCGCCCTGAGGGTGCTGACTTGGATTTGATTACTTATGTAACAGACAGAAAGGGTCACGATATGCGTTATGCCATCGACTCTAGAAAGTTGCAGAAGGAATTGGGTTGGGAGCCATCTCTCCAGTTTGAGGAGGGTATCGAGGAAACTGTAAAATGGTATCTCGAGAACCAGGAATGGATGGATCATGTTACTTCTGGGGAGTATCAGAAGTATTATGAGAATATGTATAAGGATAGATAATGTCTTTTTTTCGAAAACCTACCCGTCCTTCCTTACCGTTAAGGAAGGCTCCACATCTCTCACCAAGCCTCTCTCTTGCCCGAAGAGAGAGGATGTAACCGCCCTCCGGTGCTCAGAACCGCTACGCTCTAAGGATGGCGGACCATCAAAGGTCTTCGCCATGGTTGTGCGGGCTGGGACCGTATGGAGTAGGGGTAGGTGGGGATTCCGAAGGTGGCTTTAGTGCTGTATTGGAACCATGTGTAGTGGTGCAATTGGTACCATACTATCGTTGCAATCGGTACCATCATTTTATGTTATTCACGATTGTTTCAAGAAGATTCCGAAGCAGTTATTTGGATGGGAGAATGGTCCTCTTCTGTTCGTTGTAACCCTTGCATTCTGCATCCTGACATCATAGCTCATTATGAGAAAGAAGGTCGTGAAGGGATTCTGACGGTTGAGGTATGCATATTAAATAATCTCTTTTGTGCCAATGCCATTTAGATATTAAAAGTAAAATTATGGATAATACATATTTTATACTAAGCAAAAATGCTCTCTCTATAGAGCGTTTACAGATTTGTACTTGGAAGTTAAAGGGGAAACATGCATTTTTGGAGATGGGTGTAGAAATTAAGAAAGAAAATCTTCCAGATGAGTTTGATGTGTTTCTTGCAGTTCCGTTTGCTAAAAATATTATTGGCAAATATAGTTTGCACGATCAATTAGCTGTTGCTGATAATTGCAAGTTGATATTCAATGATACAATGACTAGTCAGCAGCCTATTGACCGAGACTTCCATAAAGGTTATGTTATCTCATTTGAAAATCGGGAACAGCTAGCTATTGTGTCTGTAGATCTTGATATTATGGGAGAGGAAGGACTCATAAAACTTCATGTTAAAACACCTCAAGAAGATGCAGCTTCTGTTTATGTTAGATTCTTGGTGAAATTGAATTGTAATGATTTGGCAGTTGTTCATGCAGGAATTAATAAAAAAACATTTATCTTTGACTTTAAGGTAAATGAAACAAGAAATCTACCGGAGTGTGTATATAAGTATAAAGAAGAGCATGGACTACGTGTATGCCCTGTTTCTTCAGTATTCTTGTTCCATTGTGTACCTGACAATTTTGATATTAGCTATATTGATTCTGGTAAATTGAAAAATGTAAGAAGGTTGGAAACAATTGGATTTAACAAGTATCTCAATGGTATAGAAACGATAGATGAAGATAAATACATGATTGTCTTTCTCAAGTCATCGGGTTTTGAAAACTATTCTTTTTTCACAACATTTGTAAAGGAACATATAGGTAATAAGCAAATTATATTTGCAGTCTTAGCTAATATTGTATGTAGCGTGTTGCTTGCATACGATAAGTGGATTAATTGGGAACTTGTAAAACAGCTATTTTACTACGGCTCTTTCATACCAGTGTGGGGGTACTTTGCCATTGGTTTTATCGGCTTAGTGATTTATGTTGGTTTGACAGTTGATTTGAATAAATTATGAAAAATAATATTGTTTCTTTCTTGATACAGTCTTCAATGAATTTTGAAGACCGTGTCGCTTTATTTCGTCAAATTAAGGATTTCCTATCAGGTTTGGAATGCAATTATCCTTTTTTTGAGGAATGGTTGGATATGGTATTTCGAGAGGTGGTGAACGGTAAAAGAAGCATAGTTGTGTTAATTGATAAAAATCTGGATATAATTGTAGGATTGGCTATTCTTAAGAATGCTATGGATGAAAAGAAAATTTGTACATTGCGTGTCGCCAATGAATATCGTAACCAAGGATGTGGTAGTTATCTTATAGAAAGAGCAATTGAAATTCTTAAGGATAATAAGCCGCTGATTACTGTCTCCGAAGAGCATGTGGATGAATTCAAACCTTTGTTTCATAAGTTTGGTTTTAAAATCGCGGATAGAGTGAAGTCGGTGTATAATGACAATAAGTATGAGTATTATTTTAATAAGCCTTATCAGAAGAAGTATGCACTGATGTCTATCAAACCTCAATATGCCAATGCCATCATGCATGGCAGTAAGAAAGTTGAGTTTAGAAGACAAATCTTTGATGTGAACGTGGAAAGAGTATATGTATATTCTTCTCACCCAATTAAAAAACTTATCGGCTATTTTGATGTGGACAAGATAATCTGTGAAAATCCTGATAAACTTTGGGATGATTATAACAAGGTGGGATGTATTTCAAAGAAAGATTTCATATCTTATTTCAATAATTGTTCTTATGGTTTTGCCATTGTAATTAAAGGAGTACATCGCTTTTCAAAAGATTATCTGATAGCAGATATTTTTGGTGAGAACTTTAGGGTTCCTCAATCATATCGCTATATTAATAATGTTAAAACCCAAAAAGTTTTATTGGAATTGTAATCTTTGAAAATTATGAAGATAAAACTTATTGATGTTTGTTATCAAGATGCCACAGGTCTTTCTGATACTGATGCGGATTTCTATTTAGAAATGGATGATTGGAATGATTATGGTTACTATACAACGTATCATCTTCACGCTACAAAACAGTTGACTAAGACAAAGACTGCTTATCTCGGAAGTATAAATATCTTGAAGAAAGGGCAGTCTGAGAGTGAAAGCCGGTTATTGGCTAAAGAGATAAAAGCTGGTAATTTGACCAATCCTTTCGAAAAATTACCAAATGATTATTGTGCTATTTCTTTTTCTTTAGAATTATATCTTGGACTATATAAATATTTGACTTCTAGGCAAAGGGATAGCTTTATACGAGATATGCGTATGATTCTTTCTGCTGATGAGTATCGATATCGTAACTTTAGGGATGAACCTGGTTTCAACATATCGCTTTTGCGAAATGCTAGTATGGATTCCTTTGTTCTCAAGAAAGGCAGAAGCCTTGTGCAAAGCAGTGGAACGTATCATGATTGGGAGCATGAGAAACTGACTGTCAATCTTAAATATATTCATCAAAAGATAGATTTGGATTTCTCTGGTGTAAAACAGGCTGATGATTGTGATTATCTTCCATCAGGCGTTATTGCCTTTATAGGTCACAATGGGTGTGGTAAAAGTACTGCTCTGTATCAGCTGGCAAAAGTCTTGTTTGAAGCCCCGAATGAAAGAGAAAAACTTAAAGATGTTTCTGTAGAACCAAATGATGTCGGTATCAATAAGCTGCTCATGTTTTCATATAGTGCCTTTGATAATTTTGTTATGCCAGGAGGTACATTTCCTGATCTTCGTTTGATTTTAGAAGGAATGCAGGACAACTCGGGACGTTTCGTATTTTGTGGCTTGAGAGATGTTAAGAAAGAGGTCGAAGACAAAATCTCAGAATATTTGAAACAAAAAAAAGAGGGACGCCATGAAGATGTTTTCAACAATGGATTGCGTGTTGATGATATAAAACTCAAAACAATAGATGAATTGGCTTGTGAGTTTTCACGTGCTTTGACATTGGTTATTGGAGATACTGAAAAATATGAGATCTTGGAGCAAATCATTGGTGATAGCAAGATAGTACTCCCCTCTTTATATGTAAGTATTCAGTGGGTAAATAGATTATTGCTTGAAACCGAGATGTTGGAGTATTACAAATGTCTATCTACTGGTGTAAAGTTCTTTCTTCATGCTTTGGTTCATCTGATAGCATATGCAGAAGATAATAGTATTATTTTATTTGATGAACCAGAGAATCATCTACATCCACCATTCTTGTCTTTTATGATGAGTGAGTTCCGTAAAATTATACATCGCAGACATTCTGTCATGTTAGTTTCTACTCATTCTCCTGTTATTTTACAAGAAACATTTTCGAAAAATGTATATATCATGGATCGAAGAAATGGAGAGACTACGATTCAGCATCCGAAATCTGAAGTCTACGGAGAGAGTTTCGGACTTATCAATTCTATGGTGTTTAACTTGACATCAGATATTACCCATTATCATGATGTTGTAAGCGAATTATATGATAGATGGCATTGTAATGAGTTGAAAACCATTAGGGAAGTCTTGACTCGCTTTAAAAATAGATTGGGGTGTAAGGAATTGAGTTTTAGTATGAGTGCTTATTTGGTTAGCTTATTTGAAGATGAGGAGGAATAAATATGTGGAGATTGGGTAAACCAGCTTTGGATTCGGCATTGCAAGATATTGATAAAATCATTCGTGCGAGTGGCAATCGATTGGATGATACAATTAAGCCTAAAATGCAGTATGTGATTAGAATGTATGATCAAAACAAGGGTAGTATTGCTTCATCTGTTCTCAATCGTTTTACTTGTGATGAAGGAGATTTGATTCATAATATGTATGGTTCTAAAACGTATGAGGGGCAAGAGCTGTATTATATTCGAGAAGAACTCTTTAATGGTGTAGATCTTTGTCCATTATGCGGCATAAATCCTCCTAGTCAATTGGATCATCAGATGCCAAAATCTCAATATAAACCATTGGCTCTGTGCCGTTTGAATCTTGTGCCAACGTGTGGCGTATGCAATAATAAGAAAAGAGCAAAACCATATGATGAATTTTTACATCCTTATTATGTCGATTTTCCAAATGGAATTGTATTCCTAATCGTTAATATCCATGTGAATGTTCTTGCTCATAGGTTTTCTTGGTATTACTCTTTGGATTACTCTCAATTTCCTAAAGATAGTCCACTTAAAACCCAAATAGAGAAACAGGTAGAACATATCAAACTATTAAGGAGGCTAAAGAAAGAGTCTCATCGGTTTGTTGCAGATACGCTAGGTTGTACTAATTTTAAAAGTAGGACTGTATTGAAAGATTATTTGAGTGACCGATATAATTATTGTTTGAGGATGTATGGTCGAAATGACTGGAGAACTGTTATTCTATACGGATTGTACATTTCTGATAAGATTGGTGTGGAAGAAGTAAATTGGTATATCGGTAGAATTAGACCTGTGAATGGTGGTTTTAATATTTAGGCTTTAGCATAAATAATCGTGAAATCTATATTAGTAGATAAAATATTATCAACAGAAAGTTCTTCCGTTCATCAGATATTTGAAACAAAGGGTAAGGTTAATACTTGGCGATAGCGCAGTATCTGTACCATGCTATCACTGCAATCGGTACCGCTTGTATCGCTGCAAACGGTACCAAGATTTCAGTTCTGCTTTTCAATTTGCAAAGGTAATCTATTTTTCAATTTCGGGCGCATAGAATCTTCAGCTCACCATCGTTCGTCTTGGTGTGGTATTCGGAAAGGGTGAGAATGGTAACTTCACCAGATTGTATTGGGCTATCCGTGGTCATAAGTTTGCTTACCCTGGCAGAAAGGATACCATCAAGGCTTGTATCTATGTAAAGGAGTTGGTGCGCTTCATGCTTTATCGTCTGGAGCATCATGAGCATGGTGTTGAGTTGTATAACTGTTGCTTCGAGCCTGGTTATACTATCCAGCATATTGTTGAGGCTATGAAGAAGGTAACAGGATTGACTCAGTTTGTGCCTGATATTCCTAACTGGGTTATCATGCCTATGGCAAGAGCTGCCATGCTACTTGGTTAGCCAATGGGTATCTGTCCTGCGAGAGTGAAGAAACTCCAGATTTCTACCAATATCTGTGGTGAGAAGTTGAAGAACTGTGGCTATCAGTTTAAGTGGAAGTTTGAGGAAGCTCTTGCTGACTGGTTTGAGGATAATTACAGGAAGGAACTGAAATAGTCGCACCCTGTTGGCGTGCTCGGTACCGCTGCGCTCTAAGGTTGGCGGGGCATCAGAGCCCTCGCCAGATTTTTGCGGGATGGGACTGCCTGGGTGTCTCTTAGCTTGGTGCTTGCTGAAAGATTTTTGTGGAAATGTTTGGTGGTTTCGAAATAAAAGTGTAAATTTGCAGCTGTTTAAACGTTTTAAAACAATTAAGTATTATGTGCCAGACTGCTTTAATATCTCAGAATATAGTAAGACTAGGAACTCGGTCTTATCGTCATCGGCTAGAGGCTTTGGTCCCTAATGAGTATCGTGTCAGCTCTCTCAGAAAGTTGAATCATGATCTCGATTCTTTCTATGAATTCTTGTATTCACAATGTAATTCTGTGACAGAGGCTGATTATAAGGTGTTTGGGGAGCAGTTGAATTCTATGCTTGCCACGTTGAAGTTGCTTTGGCAAACATGTAAGCGAATGCCTAAGGCTTCGGGCTTGGGCAATCAGGCTGAGAAACTTAAAATGAATTATTTTGCGCTATATGAGTTGAATGAGGATATTAAGAATTATAGAATTAAGGCTCCTAAGGATAAAGAGTGGTCTTCGCTCTTGTCTCAAGCAAGTCTTGCTCTTAAAAAGGTAGCTTATGATTAGTTTTAAAACCATATCTTCGTTTCGTAGTCGTTTGGCTGCTTTGCTGAAAGTAAAGCGCAAAGTTTATGCTAATGTGGAGAACGAAATCAATAGGGAATTTGCTGGCAAACCTATAGAGCAGATTAGGCAGAATAATGATATGATTCTGCTTGAAGGTGATTTGGTTGTTGTCAAGCTTCGTTTACCTGATAAAAAGCAGCATCTTTCAAGAAAGGATGGATTCCGATTGATTTATTTGGTATCGAAGACGGATGAGATAGTTGTATTCTTGGATATATATCCTAAGAATGGACCTCTTCAGCAACTTGATATTGCAGACAATGATTTGAAATCACTACTTAAGGAATTTATTGAAGAGGCGCAGAGTAATAATCTATTAGATTATGCTATAGAAATAAAGTAATTTTTTATCTAAAAATATAAAGCATTACCCTGTCTCTGCTTCAGGCTGCCAAGATTTACTGGGAGAGTCTGCCAGAGGGATATGAGGGCAAGCTCAGACCACTTCGTTCGTGCTTTCCACGATACATACGGTATGCCTACCATCGTGACCAACTGCTCTAACAACTATGGTCCATACCAGTTCCCTGAGAAGTTGATTCCGCTGTTTATCAACAATATCCGTCATCGCAAGCCATTGCCAGTATATGGTAAGGGTGAGAACGTGCGCGACTGGTTGTATGTAGTAGATCATGCCCGTGCCATCGATATGATTTTCCACAAGGGTAAGATTGCCGAGACTTACAACATCGGCGGTTTCAACGAGTGGAAGAACATTGATATCATCAAGGTGGTTATCAAGACCGTTGATAGATTGCTCGGTCGCCCTGAGGGTGCTGACTTGGATTTGATTACTTATGTAACAGACAGAAAGGGTCACGATATGCGTTATGCTATTGACTCTAGAAAGTTACAGAAGGAACTCGGCTGGGAGCCATCTCTCCAATTTGAGGAGGGTATCGAGGAAACCGTGAAATGGTATCTCGATAACCAGGAATGGATGGATCATGTTACTTCTGGGGAGTATCAGAAGTATTATGAGGAGATGTATTGTTGATGCCCCACCTGTCCCTCCCCAGCGGGAGGGGCCTTACCCTATACCCAAGCCCTAAATCCCTACCATAGGGATTAGGGATGTAACCGCCCTCTGGTGCTCGGAACCGCTACGCTATAAGGTTGGCGGGGCATCAAAACCCTCGCCATATTTTGCGGGATGGGACCGCCGAGGGAAGAGAGTTTACAATTTATAATTTACAATTAATAGTTTGCTATTTATATTTGGGGGATTTGGAGGTAATAGGCTGATAGCTTGCAGATTTTCTGCTTTTTTCTTGGTGGTTTCAATAAAAAAGCGTACTTTTGCGGAAAAGTTTAACGTTTAGAATTATAGGTTATGGCAACATTAACTATACAAGTGGAAGATAATAGTGTTATGGCTGGAATAGAAGAAGCAATGGATGATATTCGTCATGGTAGAGTGACGAAGTATGAAAGTGCTGATGATATGTTTGAAAAGTTGGGAATGTCATATTACGCCAGATTGGCTGTTGATATGGAAACAATATAATGATGAGCTGGTTTTAGTGATGACTACTACTGGTTCTCATAGTGATGTTTTCTAAAAACTAATGAAAATGGCATGGAAAGTGCCGCAATTCATTTAAGCGAAGTTCATGAAGTAGATTCGGGAATCCCAATGACCTTTTTCAAAGGTTTTTCTACCTCTCTGTCTCTCCTGCAAGGAGACCTTCACCTTTCTCACCAAGCCTCTCTTCAATAGTCTTTACGCCCCCTTCGGTTCCCCCAGTTCTGGGGGACAGAAACCCTAAGGGACGAGAGGATGTAACCGCCCTATAGTGCTATATTTGCCCCACCTGTCCCTCCCCTGCGGGAGGGTCCTTAACCCACTCCCAAGCCCTCGCCCTTTCCAAAAGGGCAAGGGATGTAACCGCACCTTCTCGGTGCTCGGAACCGCTACGCTCTATGGATGGCGGACCATCAAAGGTCTTCGCCATGTTATGCGGGATGGGACCGCCGTGAGACAACTTGCTGATGGGACCGCCGGGGGGGAAAGTTTATAATTTACAATTTATAATTAATAGTTTACTGTTTAGAGTTAATAGTTTATAGTTTACAGCTTATATCCAGAGAATTTGATGATAAGTTGCAGATTTCTTTTGATTTTCTTGGTGGTTTCGTAGAAAAAGCGTAACTTTGGCGGCAAAGTTGAACGTTTAATTGAAATAGAATGGAACAGACTGTATTTAACCCTGCTCAGATGAAGATTCTTCAAATGATGTCTTATATCAAGACTCCACAGGAATTAGATAATCTTGAAAATGTTCTCTCTCAATACTTTGCAAAGAAGGTTGATGAGGGGATTGATGAGTTGTGCGATAATGGAAGTATAACTCTTGATACCATCGAGAGCTGGGGAAATGAGCATTTACGTACTTCTGGCAAATGAGAAAGATAGTTCTTGATACTAATTGCTTATTGATGAGCCTTCCAAGGATAAGTCCTTATCGTAGGATTTGGGATGATTTCTTGAAAGGTAAATTGACTTTGTGTGTCACAAATGAAATTATTGAGGAGTATTTAGAAATCATAGAGCAGAAGACTAATGCCAATATTGCAAGTAATGTTGTGTCTGTGATTCTAAGTCAAAAGAATGTGGAATTTGTAACACCCTATTATAAGTTACATCTCATTTATGCTGATGAGGACGACAACAAATTTGTAGATTGTGCTTTTTCTGCTGGTGCAAGTTGTATAGTGAGTA
>ERZ1026898.1508-NODE-1508-length-11436-cov-5.361392_pt1 | contig 11436 bp, 10 predicted proteins | sample MGYA00380178_ERZ1026898 | MGnify/ENA primary metagenome ERZ1026898 (study PRJEB33269, sample SAMEA4719814) | human gut metagenome | biome: human-associated habitat; feature: organic feature; material: feces | place: Cameroon | collected 2013-10 ... | reverse complement strand
GGTAACGGTGTACGAGCCGGAGTATGTGCCCCGCCCGCCCCAGATCGACACCTCCGAGCCCCTGGAGATCCACCGGGAGGATGACACCTGGCTGGTGGAGGGCCCGTGGCTGCAAAGGCTCATGGCCAACATCAACTTCTCCGACTACGAAAGCCGGATGTATTTCGACAAAATGCTGCGCCAGAGCGGTCTGTTCGACCGGCTGGAGCAGATGGGCATCCAGGACGGCCACATCGTCAGCATGTACGACCTGGAATTCGAGTACCAGCGCTGAAACCGCATAAAGGACACCTCCGCCGCGCACACTAGCGGCGGAGGTGTTTTTTTATGAAGTATGCCATCGATCTGACCGATCTGCTCAACAACGATCCCCAGGCGTATACCTATTTCTACGCCCTGCCCGCACAGACCCAAACCGATCTGCGCAAGCGGGATATCCGCAGCATGGAGGAGCTGAAGGCAGCTACGGCGGAGCTGGCCTTCAACGACCGTCCGGAGGTGTTCTGAAGAAACGGCGCCGCGCCGGATGCCGACAGCGTTTCGCAGGGCGGGACATGGCTGCCCCGCCCTGCGCTTTTTACTTCACCACGATCTGGTTGCTGGCGGAGCCGAAGAGCTCCTGCCAGGCGGCGTCCACCTTGGCGGCCTCGTCCTGGGCCAGCTTGGCCTCGTCGGCGGTGTTATCGTCCGGGAGCTGCCCCAGGATCAGCAGCGCCACATAGTTGCCGTTGACAAACAGACGGGCCTGCTGCACCATGGGCAGATTCATGCTGTACATCTTGCTGTAATCCAGCACCTGGTCGTAGCTGGTCTGCAGCGCCGCGGCGGCATCCTGGGCGTAGCCATCCTTCACCTTCAGCACCACGGCGGTGCTGGCGTCCAGGGCGCTGTTCTCGCTGCTCTCGGCGGCCCAACTGTCGATCTGGCTCAGATCCAGACCGTAGTAGTTGGTCATGCGGTCCTCATCCTCGGCCAGGTCGCAGCCGTAGCTGTCGCCCAGCTTTTCCTTCAGGGTGTCCAGCACCTGCTGGGCCGTCATGTCGGCGGCGGGCGCGGGATCGTTCTTGTTGTTGTCCTGCTTGCCGCCGCAGGCGGCCAGGGACAGCACCATCATCAGCGCCAGCAGCAGCGCGGTCACTTTTTTCGTCATGTTCATGGTTCAAAACCTGCCTTTCAGTTTGTTTACGCCCTGTTAGACGGAGGCGGCGAAAGAAAGGTTCCCGGCTCTCCAAAAAATTTTTCGCTTTTCAAACGGCGGGAGATGTGCTATACTATCCTCGAACAAAAGAGCGAGGGAGGGGCGGACGTGGCTGACCGTGTGATCTTACATTGCGATCTGAACTGCTTTTTCGCGTCGGTGGAGCTTTTAAGCTATCCGGCGCTGCGTGACGTGCCGGTGGCGGTGTGCGGCGACCCGGAGTCCCGCCACGGCATCGTGCTGGCCAAGAACGAGGCCGCCAAGCGCCTGGGCGTGAAAACGGCTGAGACCATCTGGCTGGCCAAGCGGAAGGCGCCCAACCTCATCACCCTGCCGCCCCATCACGGGCTGTATCAGGAGTACAGCCGGAAGGTCAACGCCATCTACGGCCAGTATACCGACCTGGTGGAGCCCTTCGGCATCGACGAGAGCTGGCTGGACATCACCGGCAGCATGCACCTATTCGGCGGCGACGGCAAGGCCATCGCCGACCAGCTGCGCGACCGGCTGCGGCAGGAGCTGGGGCTGACCATCTCGGTGGGCGTCAGCTTCAACAAGATCTTCGCCAAGCTGGGCAGCGACTACAAAAAGCCCGACGCCACCACCGTCATCAGCCGGGACAACTGGCAGGACATCGTGTGGCCCCTGCCGGTGGGCGACCTGCTGGGGGTGGGCCGCTCCGCCCAGAAGCTGCTGGGACAGTACGGGGTGGAAACCATCGGCCAACTGGCGGCCTTCCCACGGGAGACGCTGGAGACCCTGATGGGCAAGCACGGGGCCCAGCTCCACGACTATGCCAACGGCCTGGAGAACAGTCCCGTCCGGCCCCAGCATGAGACTGAGCCAGTGAAATCCGTGGGCAACGGCACCACCTATCCCGCCAATTTGACCCGATGGGAGCAGGTGCGGGGCGGGCTGTCGGCGTTGGCCGACAGCGTGGCGCTGCGGCTGCGGCGGCATAATATGTATTGCGGCGGCGTGGCGCTGACCATCCGGTACGCCGATTTCCGCCAGTTCAGCCGCCAGACCCGGCTGGAGAGCCCCACCCATCTGCAGAAGGACATCTATCGCGCGGCGCTGACCCTGGCCCAGCAATCGTGGCATGCGCCGGAGCCCATCCGGGCCCTGACGGTCACGGCGCTGTATCTGACGCCGGACGGCGAGAGCTATCAGCAGCTTGACCTGCTGGCGGGGGAGAGTGCCAAACGGGACGAGAAGCAGGAGCGGCTGGAGCAGGCCATGGACGCCATCCGCGGCAAGTTCGGCAAGGACGCCATCACCTTCGGCAATACCGGCAAATTCAGCGGCTGGGACGACTGAATGACAGCCAAGGTCAAATTGTAAATTTTCCTTGATGATCCGGCGGCGGCATTGCAAAACGGGACAAAGCGTGCTAAGATAGTAAAACTGCCTATTCGACAAAATTTACCGTATTCGTCCCGGCCGCGGGACGATCAAGGAGACTTTATGGATCACGAGAATCAAATCCCCCAGGAGAAGGAGGCTGTTCCCAAGCGCAGTCTCTGGCCCCTGTTTTTCCTGCCCATGGCGCTGCTGTACCATGAGATGCTGCTGCACATTTTTGACCGCACCATCCTGTTCTGGGACATGCCGCTGGTGTATATCCTGCTGTTTTCCGCCGCCATCGGCTTTCTGCTGTCGGCGCTGGTGGATCTGCTGCCCCGGAAGGCCGCCCATGTGATCACCTACGTCCTGTGTATCTTCTGGACGGTGCTGACGTGCATCGAATACTGCTGCAAGAGCTATTTCAAGACCTATTGGGGTCTGAGCTTCATCACCCAGATGACTGGCAACGTGGTAGGCAATTTCTTCACCACCATGGTGGAGATCATCCTCGGCCGCATCGTGTTCATCCTGCTGGCCTTCGTGCCACTGATCGCGCTGATCATCTTCCGCCGCCATCTGCTGCCGGGCAAGGCTCTCCGCGGCCGGACACGGCTCATCGCCCTGGCGGTGTTCCTGGTGTGCCAGGCCGCAGGCTCCGCCCTGTGCTATACCGGCGATGACCGGGCGGACTATACCTATAACTACGTCACCGACTACGCCGTGCCCCGGTTCGGCCTGGCGGCTACCATCCGCCTGGAGGCACAGTATGCCCTGGTGGGCCTGCCGGATGCCCCGTTGATCGAAGTGGCGGAGCCGGAACCCGATCCGGAGCCGGTGGTGTACGACTATAACAAGATGGAGCTGGATTTCACCGCCACGTCCGACCTGGTGGGCGGCTCCACGCTGGAGAACATGCACAAGTACTTCAGCAGCAAGACCGCCAGCCAGAAGAACGAGTATACCGGCATGTTCGCAGGGAAGAACCTGATTCAGATCACCGCCGAGGCGTTCTCTCCCTATGTCATCAGCAGGGAGCTGACGCCCACCCTGTATAAGCTGACCCACGAGGGCTTTGTGTTTACCAACTACTACCAGCCCGGCTGGGGCCAGTCCACCACCGGCGGTGAATTTGCCCACATGACCGGCATCATCCCCACCTGGGTCAACGGCAACCTCAGCTTCTACGCCAGCCATCAGGACTATATGCCCTTCGCCCTGGGCAACCAGTTCCGGGCGCTGGGGTATACCACCGTGGCCTACCACAACAACTCCTACACCTACTACAACCGCCATCTCACCCATCCCAACCTGGGCTATGACTACTATGGCCAGGGCAACGGCCTGAACATCACCGGCCCCGGCTGGCCCTACTCCGACCTAGAGATGATGGAGCTGACCGCCCCGGCGTATATCGAGGATTACGTCCAGAACGGCAAGCCCTTCCACGCCTACTACATGTCCGTCAGCGGCCATGCCAACTGGGGCTGGGGCAACGCCATGTCCGCCAAGAACCGCGAGGCTGCCGTGGCGGCCTATCCCGACGCCTCCCAGCCGGTGCAGGGCTATATCGCCGCCAATCTGGAGCTGGAATACGCCCTGACTTATCTGCTGGAGCAGCTGGAGGCCGCCGGGATCGCCGACGACACCGTCATCTGCCTGACCGCCGACCACTATCCCTACGCCCTGGTCACCGACAGCGGAGACTACTATCAGGAGCTCAGCGGCAGGCAGGACAGCGAGCTGGACATCTCCCGCTATAAGAACACCTGGCTGCTGTGGAGCGGCAGCATGGAGGAGAGCGTCACCGTCAAGACTCCCTGCTCCGCCATTGACATCCTGCCCACCGTCAGCAATCTCTTCGGCCTGGAGTTCGACTCCCGGCTCATGTCGGGCCACGACGTGTTTGCCGAGAACTATAACGCCGCCCAGGCCAGTACCTGCATGCCGCTGGTGATCCTGCCCACCAACCGGGGGTATAGCTGGATCACCGCCGCCGGCACCTATGACGCCAAGACCCGTACCTTCACGCCCAACTACGGCATCACCGTGGCGGACGACTATGTAGACACGGTGTCGGCGCTGGTGGACGCCAAGTACTCCTATGCCCGGCAGCTGATCCAGTATGACTATGCCGGTGTGGTGTTGCACCATCCCCAGGCCACTCATGTGATGGCCGCGCCCCCCAAGCCTCCTGCCGCCAGCACGGAGGAGCCGGTGGAATAGCATATGATCAAAAGGCAGCTCCTATTGGGAGCTGCCTTTTTGATGCGGTTTTGTATAAATGAGACAAGATATAACAATTTGTATAGCGTCTACTGCCCCTTTGCCACCTTTTCCTCTGTCTCCTTGCGGACGGCCTCCCGCAGGGCGGTCAGGTAGGGGGAGAAGGCCACGTTGTCGTTGGCGTAGGTCATGTTCAGCTCGTACTCCAGGGGCAGCCAGGTGTCCAGCGGCGACTCGTTGTGGGAGATCACCGCCTCCAGTTTGTCCAGAGCCTTATAGACCCTGGCCTCCGGCGTCTCCAGGGCGTCCATCTCGGCGTACAGCGCCGCCATGTCCTCCCGGTAGGGCTGGGGCAGGGCGGCCACCCACCGGGTCAGCAGGCCGTCCTCCTTGGCGGTGTCGGCGGCGGTCTTCTCGAAGGAGGGGATGTCGCCGGTGAAGCACTCGCCCAGGTCGTGGATCAGGCACATCCGCATCACCTTGTCCATATCCAGCGCCGGGAATTCATCCCGCATGAGATAGGCCATCAGCGTGACGCGCCAGCTATGCTCCGCTACGCTCTCGTGGCGGCCCTGGCTGGTATAGCAATGGCGGGTGGTGTCCTTCAGGCGTTCCGCCGTGTGCAGAACGGCCAGCAGATCAGTGGGATTCATAGAAAATTGCCTCCTGAATTCAGAAATAAAGGCCGTTTACCGGGTGGTAAACGGCCTTTTGTGCACGCTTTAGAAATTGTCCTTCTGGAAGATCTTCAGAATATCGTTGAAGGACTTGTCCATGTCGTCGTCGGCCTTTTCGCCGTCAGCGGGCAGGGGATCCAGCTTTAGCTTGTCCGGCTGGGACACCTGTGGGGCGGCGCTCTCCTGGGGCCTGTCCGGCTGGGTCTCGGCAAAGCCGGTGGCGATGACGGTGACGCGGATCTCGTCGTCCAGCGACTCGTCGAAGGTGGCGCCGAAGATGGTCAGCGCGTCGGGATGCACCGCCTGCTGCACCAGGGTGGCGGCCTGCTCCACCTCCTCCAGGCCGATGTCGGTGGAGCCGGTGATGTTGATCAGCACGCCGCGGGCACCGTCGATAGAGGTCTCCAGCAGGGGGCTGGAGATGGCCATGCGGGCGGCCTCCTCGGCCTTGCCCTTGCCGGCGGCCCGGCCCACGCCCATGTGGGCCATACCGGCGTCCTTCATGATGGCGGTCACGTCGGCGAAGTCCAGATTGATGAAGCCGGTGTCCCGGATCAGGTCAGAGATGGACTGCACCGCCTGGCGCAGCACATCGTCGGCGATCTCGAAGGCGTTGGCAAAGGTGATCTTCTGGTCGGTGGCGTACTTCAGCCGCTCGTTGGGGATAATGACCAGAGAGTCGACCTTCTCCTTCAGCTCGGCAATACCGGCCTCGGCCTGCTGGGCACGGCGGCGGCCTTCAAACCCGAAGGGCTTGGTGACCACGCCCACGGTCAGCACGCCCAGCTCACGGGCGATCTCGGCCACCACAGGGGCCGCGCCGGTGCCGGTGCCGCCGCCCATACCGGCGGTGACGAACACCATGTCCGTCTCCTCCAGGGCCTTGCTGATCTGGTTGCGGCTCTCCTCGGCGGCCTTGCGGCCGATCTCGGGGTTGGAGCCCGCGCCCTTGCCGCCGGTCAGCTTTTCGCCGATCTGCAGCTTATAGTTGGCGCTGGAGGCGTTCAGCGCCTGCTTATCGGTATTCACCGCGATGAAATCCACGCCCTGGGCACCGCTGTGCACCATGCGGTTGACCACATTGTTGCCGCCGCCGCCTACGCCGACGACCTTGATATTGACAACGTTTTCCACGCCTGTTTCCAGTCCAAAAGCCATGTTCGTTCCCTCCGGCAGAAATGGTATAAAAACGACAAATCGTCCAAATTTGAATACTATATCTTGTATTATATTGCGGAAAAGGCCGCAGGTCAAGTGCAATCGGACTTTTTTCAAAAAAAGTTCATCGCTGCTGACAAAAAGTGCGGCGCGCCGGGGGATCAGCCGGGGATAAAGCTGGCCTTGCCCTCCTGGGTCATGTCGATAGCGCCCTTTTCGTTGATCTCCAGCCGCTCCACCACCGCCAGCAGATAGTCCAGCTTATAGTCGAAGTCGGCGTCCCAGCGGAAGGTCACGTCGAACCGGTCCAGATACCGCATCACCACCGAGGCGCTGTCGCTCAGGTCGATGGTCTGCACGTCGGAGAGCATGCTCTTGTCCCGCAGCAGACCCAGCAGCGTCAGCAGAAGCTGGGCGGCGGGCTGCTCCTCCTCCGGCACCTGGATGGCGGTGCCTACCTGGGGCTCCAGCAGGCTCAGCCCCTTCACCAGGGCGTACTGCTTGCCGTCGCCGGTCTTCTGATCCACGATCTTGCCGTCGCCGGACAGCAGCCACAGCTTTCCGTCCTGAGACACGGCGGCGGGGGCGGTACACTCCGTCACCGTCACCACCAGCGTGCTGGGAAGCTGACGGCTGATGCGCACTGTCTCCACATAGGGCAGGGCGGCGGTGATCTGCTCCGACGCCTTGTATTTGTTCAGGAAGAACATGTTGTCCCCCACCTGGATGCCGCCCGCCTCGGCGATCTGCTGGGGCGTATAGCGGCTGTTGCCGGTGACGGTGACGGTCTCCACCTTGAAGAACAGGGCCAGCGCCACGGCGATGGCGCCGCAGATGGCCGCAAAGACCAGGATCTTATACAAAAACGAGAAGCGTCCCTGACGCCGTTTGCGGTTATAGCGGTTCCGTCTGGCCATAGTGTATCCTTTCTATATCTCTGATCCCTCCGCGGCGGCGATGTCCGCGCCGAGAGACCGCAGGTCTCCCGCCAGATCCTCGTATCCCCGCTGGATGTGGTGGATGTCGTGTAGTTGTGTGGTGCCACGGGCCTGCAGCGCGGCGATGGCCAGGGCGGCCCCGCCCCGCAGATCGGTGGCGTGTACGGCGGCGCCATGCAGCTCCGGTACGCCGTAGACCACGGCCACCCGGCCCTCCAGCCGGACGTCCGCCCCGAGGCGGGCTAGCTCCGGCACATGGCGGTAGCGGCTCTCGAACATGTTCTCCACGAACATGGACGCCCCCTCCGACCGCAGCAGCGCCGCCATCAGCAGCGCCTGGGCGTCGGTGGGGAAGCCGGGATAGGGTGAGGTGCGCACCGGCGGAACGGCCCGCAGGTGCTCGCCGCTCTCCAGGGTGATGGCGTCGGCCTCGCATTGCAGGGCGCAGCCCGCCTGCCGCAGCGCCGTGGTGACGGTGGCAAGATGGCGGTAGTCCACGCCGGACACGGTGATCCGTCCTCCGGCGGCGGCCGCCGCGCACAGGTATGTAGCCGCCGCGATCCGGTCGCCGATGCACCGGTGGGTGCAGCCGTGATGGGCGCCGCCGCCCTGCACGGTGATGGTGGAGGCGCCCGCCCCGTGGACGGAGAACCCCAGCTTCCGCAGGAAATCCTGTAAGTCCACGATCTCTGGCTCACGGGCCGCGTTGGAGATGACGGTGGTGCCCTCCGCGCCGCAGGCGGCCAGAATGGCGTTTTCCGTGGCGCCCACGCTGGGCAGCGTCAGCAGGATATCCGCCCCCTTCAGACGGGGCGCGGCGCACAGCAGGCTGCCGCCGATCTCGCTGATATCCGCGCCCAGCGCCCGCAGGGCAGTCAGGTGCAGGTCGATGGGCCGCGGGCCCAGCTCACATCCGCCGGGGTAGGACAGCTCCGCCCGGCCGCAGCGGCTGAGGATGGCCCCCAGGAAGATGACGGAGGAGCGCATCCGCCGCATCAGCGCCTCGGGGATGTCCCAGCGGGTGATGCGGGTGGTGTCCACCACCAGGTCATTGCCCTCCCACCGGGCCTGGCAGCCCAGATGCCGCAGGATGTCCGCCGCCGCCTCCACATCGCTGAGCCGGGGACAGTCCGCGATGCGGCACACGTCCTCCGCCAGCACGGCGGCGGCCAGAACGGGCAGCACGCTGTTCTTGGCCCGCTGCACCGTGATACGGCCGCTGAGAGGGCGGCCTCCCTCAATCCTCAGATAAGACATATCGCTCCGCCTTTCCAATGGTTTTACCCATCCTATGCAAGGCGCAGCTTGCCCCGTTACAGCAGGGCCATCAGGGTCTGATAAATGCGTTCGGTGGCGTCGGGGATGCCCAGCTCCCGCATACCGGCGGCCATGGCCCGGTGCTTTTCCGGGCTGCGGAGGATGGCGGCGGTCTCGTCAAACAGCGCCTGTCCGGTGGCCTGCTCCTCCGTCAGCACCACGGCGCCGCCGTGGCTCTCCAGCATCCGGGCGTTCTTCTCCTGGTGGTTGGCCACCACATAGGGGGAGGGCACCAGGATGGCCGGCATGCCCAGGGCCGTCACCTCACTGAGGGTGCTGGCCCCGGCGCGGCTGATCACCAGGTCGGCGGCGGCCATCACCACCGCCATGTCGTAGATGTACTGCCGCACGTCCAGCATGGGGCTGCTGAGCCCCTGGGCCTCCAGCTCCGATGACAGGTGGGGCCAGTCGCTCTTGCCCGCGGCGTGGATGTGGTGGAAGGGGAAGCCCGCCTCCCGCTCCAGCCGGAAGAAGTCTAGCATCCGCTGGTTCATGGTGGACGCGCCCAGGCTGCCCCAGAAGGAGGGCACCAGGGGCTTATCGTCGGTATAGCCCAGCTTCTGCCGGGCCTGTTCCTTCGTCAGCTCGAAGAAATCGCCCCGCACCGGCGTACCGGTGACCGCCACCTTGTCAGGGTGCTTATAGTGGCGGCGGCAGTCCTCAAACCCCACCATTACGCAGTCCACGCAGCCCTCCAGCAGCTTGGTGGTCAGGCCGGGGATCATGTTGGACTCGTGCACGGCGGTGGGGATGCGGCGGCGCGCCGCGGCCTTGACGGCGGGATAGCTGGCATAGCCGCCGGTGCCCACCACCAGGTCGGGCTTGAAATCCCGGATGATGGCGTCCGCCTCACGGCGGGAGGTCACCAGCGTTCTGGCGGTCTTGAAGTTGTGCCGCAGGCCCTCCGGGGACAGGGACCGGCGGAAGTTGCTGACCTCCACGGCGGCAAAGTCATAGCCCGCCTTTTCCACCAGGCCCCGCTCCATGCCGTTGGGGGTGCCCACGAACAGCACCTTCGCGGCGGGATCCTTCTGCTGGAAATACCGGGCCAGCGCCAAAGCCGGATTCACATGTCCGGCGGTGCCGCCGCAGGTAAAGATCACATTCATGGTAAGTACGCTCCTTTTATCCGTTCCGCGGCGCCGGGATCTGGCGGGAAACGCTCAGTACGATGCCCATTTCCACCAACTGCAGCACCAGCGCGGTGCCGCCGTAGCTGAAGAAGGGCAGAGAGATGCCGGTGGCCGGGACAAGGCCCGAGACCACCGCAATGTTGAGAAACACCTGCAGACCCAGGTGGGTCATGACGCCCACCACCAGCAGCGTGCCGAACCGGTCACGGGCGTGGAGGGCGATCCAGAAGCCACGCAGCAGCAGCATGGCGAAGATCAGCATGATGATGGCGGCGCCCACCAGACCCAGCTCCTCGCACACCACGGCGAAGATGAAGTCGTTGTGCTCCTCCGGCAGGTACAGGAACTTCTGCATGCCCTTGCCCAGGCCCTTGCCCAGCAAGCCGCCGGAGCCGATGGCGATCAGGCTCTGCACCATCTGATAGCCGTCCTTGCTGGTGTCCAGCCACGGGTCGTGCCACATGGCGATACGGCTGGCACCGTAGGAGATGACGCCGCCCTCCACCAGCTTGACGAACAGCACCGCCAGTGCGGCCACGCCGCCCAGGCCCGCACCGATGAGCCAGGCGGGCATGCCGCCCACGGCCATCATCACCGCGCCGGTGCCCACGATCAGGATGGTGCCGGACAGATGGGGCTCCAGCATCATCAGCAGGGCGATCACGCCCAGGATCACAAGATAGGGGGTGACGCCCTCCCGAAACACCAGCATTCTCTCCCGCTTTTTGGAGATGCTGTCGGCAAAGTAGACGATGACCGCCAGCTTGGCGATCTCCGAGGGCTGGAAGGTGAACACACCGTCGATGCCCAGCCAGCGGGTGGCGTTGTTGTGGGTGATGCCCACATGGGGGATCAGCACCAGGATCAGCAGAAAGACGGAGAAGATCAGCAGCATGCGGGCCGCGCCGCGCCAGCGCTGATAGTTGACCTTGGCCACCACGAACATGGCGGCAAGGCCCAGTATGGCGAAGATGCCCTGCCGCTTCAGATAGAAGGTGGGGCTGCCGGACTCGTAATAGGCGGAGGGGAAGCTGGCGGAGAACAGCATCACAAGGCCGATCACCGTCAGCAGAAGGGTCAGCAGCAGGAAGGGAACGTCCATCCGTCCGCCCTTGGCGGCCAGGATATGCCGGCGCTCCACGGCCTTGCGGCGCATTTTTTCTGCGTGCTTCACCGGCGGCTGCTGGGAATGCTGGGGTCGCTGGGGCATATGGCGTTCCTCCTTTCTGTGATATAGGCAAGGGTACGTTGGTTACTTCGTAGGGGCGGACGACTCTGTCCGCCCTGACGATGGCGATGGGATTTCCGATAGGGCCGACAGGGTCGTCGGCCCCTACAACCGGCCATCGACGACGCGGTGCGTCATCGCGCGGCGGGGAGCGATCCGAGCGCTGCCTGTGGCAGATACAGCGAGGTGAGCGAGTGGCAGCGGTCAAAATTTCAAG
>ERZ1026898.1505-NODE-1505-length-11444-cov-5.334533_pt1 | contig 11444 bp, 7 predicted proteins | sample MGYA00380178_ERZ1026898 | MGnify/ENA primary metagenome ERZ1026898 (study PRJEB33269, sample SAMEA4719814) | human gut metagenome | biome: human-associated habitat; feature: organic feature; material: feces | place: Cameroon | collected 2013-10 ... | reverse complement strand
TTGATAGACTATGCAACTCGTTCTGGTGCGCCTCTGGAGGTTCTGGAGAATTTGCAGGAGATAGAAGATGAAGGTGATGTTTACGAGAGCATCGAAGACATCTGGCCTGATTATCCTTCCAAGGATGATTTCTTGTGGAATGATGATGAGTATTAAGTGATGATAGGGCTGCTCTTATGGATAAGGGCAGCCTTTTTCATTTTATTTTTTATCTCTATTCCCGATTTATACAATATTTTGAGAAAAAATCCGTTATAGTATCGTGTATAAAAGAATTAAAATAGCGACTTTGTTGATGATACTGGGTATAACCACCTGTTATGCTCAGTACGATCCTTCTTTTAGTCATTATTTTGATATGGAACCTTCTTTCAATCCTGGTGCGGTAGGTAAACAAGCCAAGATAAATGTGAATATTGATTATGCATTAGACATGGCTGGTTTTGAGCATAATCCCCGGACTATGTATGCTGGAGCCGATTTGCCTTTCTATGCCTTGAAGAATTATCATGGTGTCGGTGTGCAATTCATGAACGACCAGATAGGTTTGTTCACTCATCAGAAGTTGGCTTTGCAATATGCTTTCAAGAAACGGCTTTTCAAGGGTATGTTCAGTGCCGGTATTCAAGCTGGTTTTATAAGTGAAAGTTTTGATGGCAGCAAAGTGGATTTAGGAGAATCTAATGACCCTGCTTTCTCCACCTCTCAGATTGATGGAAACGGACTGGATCTTGGCTTTGGGCTTTATTATTCACATGGTGCCTGGTATGTGGGAATTTCCGGACAGCATCTGAATGCCCCTAAGATTGAAATGGGCGAAACGAATGAAATGCAGATAGATGCAACTTATTATTTGACTGGCGGATACAATATTAAGTTAAGAAATCCGTTTTTATCAATAAAGCCTTCTACTCTTGTCAGATACGATGGAGTGACCTGGCGGGGAGATGTAAGTTGCAGGATGGTCTATACGCATGAGAAGAAAATGATGTATGGCGGTGTGTCCTATAGTCCTACCAATTCCGTTACGTTCCTTGTTGGTGGAATGTTCCACGGAGTGGTGTTAGGTTACAGTTATGAAATGTACACGTCGGCTATCAGTCCTGGCAATGGAAGTCATGAGCTGTTTGTCGGTTATCAGACTGACATCAATCTCGTAAAAAAAGGAAGAAATAAACATAAAAGTGTAAGAATACTATAGTATAAGAATAATATGAATATGAAGAAAGGTATCATGTGGCTTTGCTCAGCCTTTGTGCTGGTGGCATTGACTGGATGTTTCGGTGCCAAATCTACCTCGATGGCAGGTCGTGGTGGTGAAGTCGTGGGCGTATCTGGCAGGGGATTTACCGAGCCAGCTCCTTACGGCATGGTGAAGGTGAACCGTGGCTTCCTGAAGATGGGCTTGGAAAAGCAAGACTCTCTTTGGGGTGGAAAAACGCCTGTGAAGGAAATCTCTGTGGATGGCTTTTGGATGGACGATACTGAAATTACCAACTCTGAATATAAGCAATTTGTTGCTTACGTGAGAGATTCTATCTTGCGTACCCGTCTTGCTGACCCTTCTTATGGAGGCGATGAAACTTATATGATTACGGAAGATAAGAATGGTGAACCTGTGCCTCCGCGTGTCAACTGGAAGAAGAATCTTCCGAAGAAGCCTAATGAGGATGAACTGCGTGCCATTGAGAGTCTTTATACGACCAATCCTGTGACGGGAGAAAAGTTGATAGACTGGAGTCAGCTCAACTATAAGTATGAAATCTATGATTATACTGCCGCTGCCTTGCGTCGCAACCGTCTCAATGCTTCTGAGCGTAACCTCAATACTGACATCGAGGTGGATCCGAACGAGGTGGTCATGATTTCCAAGGATACGGCCTATGTGGATGACGAGGGAAGAATCGTGAGACAGACTATCAACCGACAGTTGAGTGGACCTTGGGATTTTCTCAATACCTATATCGTGAATGTTTATCCGGATACGACTTGTTGGGTGAATGACTTCAAGAATTCTGATAATGAGACTTATCTCAGAAGTTATTTCAGCAATCCTGCCTATAATGATTATCCTGTGGTAGGCGTTACTTGGGAACAGGCGAATGCATTCTGTGCCTGGCGTACGGACTATTTGTTGAAAGGCTTGGGTCCTGAGGCACGTTTCATACAAAGATATCGTCTGCCTACTGAGGCAGAGTGGGAGTATGCAGCCCGCGGTAAGGAGCAGAATGAATTCCCTTGGGAAAACAAGGATGTAAAGAATGGAGATGGATGTTTCTATGCCAATTTCAAGCCAGACCGTGGTAATTATACCAAGGACGGAAACCTGATAACAAGCAGGGTGGGTATCTATTCTCCTAATTCTAACGGACTGTATGATATGGCAGGTAATGTGGCAGAATGGACCAGTACGATTTATACGGAAGCGGGTGTTGATGCCATGAACGATCTGAATCCAACGCTTGTTTATAATGCAGCCAAGGAGGATCCTTACCGCTTGAAGAAGAAAAGCGTGAGGGGTGGATCTTGGAAGGATCCAGAGTCTTTCATACGTTCGGCATGGCGCTCTTGGGAATATCAGAACCAGCCTCGTTCGTATATCGGATTCAGATGTGTGAGAAGTCTCGCAACTACATCAAGTGCAAAACAGAAACCTACAAAATCAAAGAATAGGAGATAATAAAAATGGGCGATTACAGTAAGTTTAATATCGTTTACCGTCTGCAAAAGTGGATGGATAGCGTGCCTGGACAAACATTCCTGAACTATGCATATAGTTGGGGTGCATCTATCGTTATCTTGGGTACCCTCTTTAAGTTGACTCACTTGCCGGGAGCCAATCTGATGTTGTTCTTGGGTATGGGTACTGAGGTATTGGTATTCTTCCTGTCAGCCTTCGACCGTCCTTTTGATAAGACTGCCGATGGTCGTGATATTCCTACACATATCACTGAAGAATATCTGGAGACGGGCAAGGTCACTTATGATACAAATAATTCTGTAGCTGGTTCTCAACCGGTTTCGGGCTCTCGTCCTGTTTGCGGAGATGCTGTGGTTGTGGGACAGCCGATAGTCTTTGCTCCAGGCGCTACTGCTTCTCAGGGCATTGCTTCTGCAGCAACTTCTGAAGGCACAGCTTCATCTCCTGTTTCTGCAGCAGCTTCTTCTGTCTCTGCATCATCTTCAGATGATAAGGATGCCGATGTTGCTGTTCAGCAGCCTCAGTCAGCAGCCGTTCAGCAGCCTGTTGCTGGTTCTACAGCATGGGTTGGTGGTCAGCAGCAGATAACTCCAGAAATGGAGGAAGCACAGAACAATTATGTGGAAGAGTTGAAGAAACTGGTGGAAACCCTCGAAAAGGTAAATGAACAGAGCAGCCGTCTGACCCGCGACAGCGAGGAAATGGAAAATCTGAACCGTACGCTTACCGGTATCAGCAAGGTATATGAAATGCAGCTGAAGGGTGCCAGTCAGCAGATTGGTACTATCGACCAGATCAATGAGCAGAGCAGAAAGATGGCTCAGCAGATAGAGCAGCTCAACAAGATTTATACTCGCATGATTGAGGCAATGACTGTCAATATGAGAGCTGCTGCCCCACATGTAAGTGAAGAGTAAAGCATTCAATCGAATTTATCAGTTATAAATAAATGGCAATAAAGAAAAGACCCGTTTCACCGCGCCAGAAGATGATCAACTTGATGTATGTCGTCCTCATGGCCATGCTTGCATTGAACATCTCTACCGAGGTGCTCAACGGATTCTCTATTGTGGAGGAGAGCTTGAACCGTACCACGGCCAATTCTTCTGCAGAGAATGCTGCTATCTATGGGGATTTCAGCGAGCAGATGAAGAAGAATCCTGCCAAGGTGAAAGAATGGTTTGAGAAGGCTACTCAGGTGAAGGAAATGAGTGACTCGCTCTACAACTTCGCACAGCAGTTGAAAGAAGCCATCGTCAGAGAGGCTGATGGAAAGGATGGCGATGTGAAAAACATTGAGAACAAGGATAATCTGGAAGCTGCGGGCATCGTGATGCTGGCTCCTGGTACGGGGAAAGGCAAGAAACTCTATGATGCCATCAACCGTTATCGTGAGCGTATCCTCACCATGGTGACTGACGAGCATCAGAAGAAAATCATTCAGAGCAACCTCGCTACAGTTGTGCCAAAGAAATCAACGACTTTGGGCAAAAACTGGCAGGAATATATGTTTGAGAATATGCCTGTGGCTGCTGCTATCACTTTGCTTTCCAAACTGCAGAGTGATGTGCGCTATGCTGAAGGAGAGGTGCTCCATACCCTCGTTTCTAATATAGATATGAAGGATATTCGCGTCAACAAACTTGATGCCTTCGTGATTCCGGAGAAGACTACGCTTTATCCTGGCGAGCGCTTCAATGCCAACATTGTGATGGCGGCTGTGGATACTACCCAGCAACCGGAAATCTATGTGAATGGTATGCGCGTGAATACGGCTCATGGACAGTATTCCTTTACTGCTGGAGGCGTAGGCGAACACCAGTTCAGCGGATATATTCTGATGCACAATGCCAAGGGAGATGTCTTGCGACGCAATTTCCTGCAGAAGTACAGTGTGATTCCGGCTCCTAATACAGCTACTGTGGCAGCCGACATGATGAATGTGCTCTATGCCGGTTTCCACAATCCAATCAGTATCAGCGTACCGGGAGTTCCTGCCAATGCAATTTCTGCCAGCATGAGTGGCGGTTCCTTCATCTCCAAGGGAAATGGACATTTCGTGGCAGTTCCATCTGCTGTAGGCAAGGATGTGACGATTACGGTTACGGCTCGTGACAAGGGACAGACTCGTACGATGCCACCGTTTGTTTTCCATGTAAGAAAACTTCCAGACCCAACTGCTTATCTGGCTTTGGGTACCAACAGATATAGAGGTGGTGCTCTGTCAAAGGCTTCTCTGATGGGAGCAACAGGCATTCATGCAGCTATTGATGACGGATTGCTCGATATTCCGTTCAAGGTGCTGAGTTTTGAGACTGTATTCTTCGACAATATGGGAAATGCAGTTCCTCTTGCTTCAGCAGGTGCCAATTTCTCAGAGCGTCAGCGCGAGGAATTCCGTCGCTTGTCCAGAAACCGCCGTTTCTACATTTCTCATATCAAGGCAGTTGGTCCTGATGGCATTCCCCGCAATCTCTCCGCTGCAATGGAAGTGATTGTGAGGTAAGAGAGGGTCTGGAATAGGAAAAAGGCGAATCTGGACAGGAGATTCATTCCGGGCGGGATGGAAAACTTGCCAGAATGCATAACATAATGATCAAAGTAAATAAAATCAATGTGATGAAAAAGATATTTATGCTTTTGATGCTTGCAGGTGTTACGCTGGGAATCAGCGCTCAACCTGAAGCGCGCCGCCAGGCACAGCAGAAGGCTCAGCAGAAGTCGAATGCCAACAACATGACGACCCGTGCACAAATCATGTTTCCTACTACTACTACTTCTATGGATGAGGATGTGGTATGGAGACGTGACATCTATCGCGAGTTGAATCTCAACGATGATGCCAATGCGCCTTTGTATTATCCTGTGGAACCATTGGGCAACCAGGTGAACCTGTTCACCTATATGTTTAAGTTGATACTCTCCGGTCGCATCAAGGCTTACCAGTATAAGTTGGATGGCAATGAGAGTTTCAGTGATGCAGACTTGGTGAAGCCAAAGGCATTCCTGGATAATTACCATATTTATTATGAGAAGGATGCAAACGGAAGAATGCGTCTTGACAATAGTGATATTCCTTCCCGCGAAGTGAAATCTTACTATGTGAAGGAATCTTCTTATTTTGACCAGCGTACTTCCACCTTCCATACTCAGGTGTTGGCACTCTGTCCTATCATGACCCGTGAGGATGATTTCGGAGATGGTGGCAATAAATATCCTTTATTCTGGGTGAAGTACAGCGACCTGGCTCCTTACTTGTCTAAACAGCAGATTATGACCAGTAATCTGAATAATGCTGCGACGATGAGTGTGGATGATTACTTTGTCAGAAATCAGTATAAAGGAAAGATTTACAAAACCAATAATATGTTGGGCAAGACTTTGGCTCAATACTGTCCTTCTGATTCGGCTATGAGCAAGGAGCAGAAGAGGATTGAGGCAGAATTGGCTGCCTTCGAGAAGAATATCTGGGGCGATCAGGCGAGAAAGGATTCTCTGGATAGTATTTCCAATGCCGGTAAGAAGGATGTAAAGACTGTCAAGAAGAACCGCAGAAGTTCTTCTAAGTCTTCAGGTTCTTCTTCGAGTGTAAGAAGCCGTCGCCAGCGCAGTTCTGGTTCTTCTACCTCCAGTGCAGCCCGCGTTTCTGTCAGAAGAGAGCGCCATTAATTGGATTGTTCTGATTGTTGGAAATAATTATGATAGGAAATATCAATTGATGAAATAACAATGATTGGAATAACTATGATTGGAGTAACAATCGTTGGAATTATGTGATTTGAATAACAATTATTAGAAATAAAAAAAGAGAAATAGGTATGAAAAAAGTATTGACTTTTATGGTGTTGTTGGCATCATTGCTGTTCGTGCAACAGGCTAACGCACAGGTTAAGTTTGGTTTGAAAGGTGGTTTGAACGTTACCAATATGTCTTTCAGCAAAGATGTATTCGATGCTTCTAATAAGACCGGTTTCTTTGTAGGGCCTATGGTGAAGATCACCTTGCCAGTAGTTGGCTTGAGTTTTGATGCAGCTGCTCTCTATGATCAGAAAGAGGCTGACGTGAAGTATCAGGGAATTGATAATTCATATTCCAAGGAGAATGTGAAGCAGAAGTCTCTCAACATTCCTGTGAATGTACGCTATGGTTGGGGATTGAGCAGCGTGGCAAATATCTTCCTCTTTGCGGGTCCTCAGTGGGGAATCAACGTAGGTGATAAGAATTTCAAGTGGAATACTGGTAGCAGTTATTCTTTGAAGAAGTCTAATTTCAGCGTCAATGTGGGTGCTGGTGTTACTTTGTTGAGCCACGTACAGCTTTCTGCTAACTACAATATTGCTTGTGGAAAGACTGCAGATGCCTCTCTCGAAAAGGTGGGCGAAACAGTTTTGCATAGCGATAGAAGCCGCAACAATTCTTGGCAGATTGCGCTTGGCTACTGGTTCTAAAAATCGGGACCAGTTCAGTTTGGCTTTCTTAAAATATATAAAAGCAGATATCCTTTATTGGGTATCTGCTTTTTTATTGTTATCTTTGCACAACGATATAATTCTCAAGATGACTTTTCAGTATGAAATACGTAGATGTGATACTTCCTTTGCCGCTTCCAGGCTTGTTTACCTATTCTGTTCCTGAAGGAATGGAAGGGAGGGTTGTGTTTGGCAAGCGCCTGCTCGTACCTCTGGGAAGGAGCAAGAAGTATATCGGTATGGCGGTGAAAATGCATGATGAGAAGCCTGCTTTTGAGGTGAAACCGATAGAGCAGGTGCTGGATGAAAACCCTGTGCTTCTGGACAGGCAATACCGGCTCTGGTCGTGGATCAGCAATTATTACATGTCTCCATTGGGTGATGTCTATAATGCTGCTTTCCCGGCTGGACTGAAATCTACAGAGAAGTTTAAACCCAAAATGGAGCTATATGTCGGTTTGTCGAGTGCTTATCGCAATCCTCAGACGCTCCGTGTGGCGCTTCAGATGATGGGGAGGGCTGTCAAGCAAATGAAGGCTTTTACCACCTTCCTCCAACTGTCTCATTGGGATATTCTTCTCGAAGACGAAGTAGATGAAAACGGACTGCTGCGGGAGGAATTCTATGAATTGCGAAATATGCAGTCTCCTGATATTCCTTCTTCAAATGGAAACCAGCCTTCTGATATTCCTTCTTTTATAGAAAAAGTAACAAAGGAGGAACTAATGAACGAGAGTCATTCCACCTCTGCCATTATCAAAAGTCTGATAGATAAGGGTTTTCTTTTTACATACGAGATAGAAGTAGGGCGTCTGAATACATCTGGCGAATCTCATTTTGAGTTGATCAAACCGCTCTCGATGCCCCAGCAGGATGCTTACAACCAGATTCTGATGCAGATGATGAAGAAGAATGTGGTGCTCTTGCATGGTGTGACTTCCAGCGGTAAGACGGAGGTCTATATTCACCTTATCAAACAGGTGCTTGATGAGCATAAGCAGGTACTTTATCTCTTGCCGGAAATCGCGCTTACGGTGCAGATTATGGAACGTCTTCACCGGGTTTTTGGAGACCGACTTGGCATCTATCACTCAAAATATAGCGATGCAGAGCGTGTGGAAATCTGGCAGAAACAGATGTCTGATCATCCTTATGATGTCATCTTAGGAGCCAGAAGTGCAGTCTTCCTGCCTTTTCAGAAACTCGGACTTGTGATTGTGGATGAGGAGCATGAAACCAGTTTCAAGCAGCAGGACCCGGCTCCTCGCTATCATGCCCGCAGCGCAGCCATCGTTTTGGCAAGTATGTATCCCGAAGCCAAAGTGCTCTTGGGTACGGCTACTCCTTCGATGGAAAGTTATTACAATGCCCAGCAGGGAAAGTATGGTCTGGTGGAGATGAAAACGCGATATAAAGACATCCAGCTGCCGGAAATACAGGTGGTGGATGTGAAGGATTTGCGCCATCGCAAGATCATGAAGGGGGCATATTCGCCACAACTCTTGGCTGCCGTAAGAGAGGCCTTGCAGCGTGGCGAACAGGCTATTCTCTTTCAGAACAGGCGCGGTTTTGCGCCGATGATTGAGTGTAAGGTCTGTGGATGGGTTCCGAAATGCAAAAACTGTGATGTGTCGCTCACATTGCATAAGAATATCAATCTGCTTACCTGCCATTATTGTGGCTACACGTATCCTATTCCTATGGAATGTCCTAACTGTGGAAGTACCGAACTGACGGGGCGTGGTATCGGAACAGAGAAGGTGGAAGACCAGTTGACTGAAATCTTCCCTGAGGCGCGTATTGCCCGTATGGATCTTGATACGACCCGCACCCGTAATGCCTATGAACGCCTGATAGAGGATTTTTCTTCGGGAAAGACCAACCTGCTTATCGGTACGCAGATGATTTCCAAGGGACTGGATTTTGACAAGGTGAGCGTTGTGGGTATTCTCAATGCCGACTCGATGCTCAATTATCCTGACTTCCGGGCCTACGAACATGCCTTTATGATGATGGCGCAGGTGAGTGGAAGGGCTGGCAGAAAGGGCAAGCGAGGACTGGTGATCCTCCAGACGAAATCTCCGGAGTTACCGGTTATCTCGCAGGTGGTTCACAACGATTATGCCACTTTCTATCGCGACTTGCTGGAAGAACGCAGGGCCTTTCATTATCCGCCTTTCTATCATCTCATCAACGTCTATCTGAAGCACAAACATGAGAAAGTCTGTCAGCAGGCAAGTATGGAGCTGGGACAGATCTTGCGAGGATGGTTTGGGGAGAGAATCTTAGGACCTGACAAGCCTGCAGTGGCTCGTGTGAAGACAATGAATATCCGTAAGATAGTCATCAAGTTGGAGAATTCTCTCGACTATAGGAAAGTGAGGGAATTCCTGTTGTTTGCTCAAGAAAAAATGTCGAAAGATCCGCGATATGGGGCTTTGGTCATTTATTATGATGTGGATCCGATGTAAGAGAGAATATTATAATTTAATTGAATCGCTACGGCGCCAGCCATTGGCCAGAGGCCAAATATCCGCGGAAATCCGTGAATAATCCGATAAGCAAAACTGCCTCCGATTTTTCCGTGAAATCCGATGAAAGAAAAAACATGTGAAGAAAATCAATGAAGAAACGAAAAGAGGATGTGTCTTTGACTTATGACACACCCTCTTTTGATTGTTGTAGTTATGTGTTCCGAATTTCTTCAGGATTCTTATTCAGAACGATCTATCATTTAGAAATTAATGTCGAGACCTACGGCAAACACATTGTTATTACGTGTATAGTCTGAATTATAGACGATGCTCTTGTCAGCTGCAAGCTGAACAGTCTCGGAAGTCTTCTTGTGCTGATAGAATGTGTGGAAGTAAGCTACGTTGAGATCCATCTTCTTGTTGATGTGATAAACCCCACCGATGGCAGCAGAATTTGAACCTACTACGAATGACTTGTCGTCCATATACTCATCAGACAAACCATAGTTTGTGTTCTGCCAACCTGTACTCAGGGTGATTTTCTTGTTAACGTCTACCTCTACACCTGCATTATACTCCAAAGTACCACGCTTCAACTCCTTGTTGCGGTTGTTGTAAGATGTAGCATTCTTGTCGTCGAACCAGTGGAAACCTACGTTTACTCTTACTGCATCGACAGGGCTGTAGCCAATACCGAGAGCCAAGTAGCCAGGAATATCGCCTGCAATCTTCTTACCATCCTCGTATTCACCGATAGCCTTGTTCAACTTCTGATCAAACTGGGTCTTCAAGCCCATCATAGTAGCTCCTACTGTTGGGTCATTCAATACTGCATTGGTAGTGTTTTCAGCCTGCTGCTTAGCCTGCTCAAGTGGAAGGCCAGCCTGCTGATATCTTGCAGTCAGGATGCCTGTCATCTGATTGGCAAGGTTGGCTGGCAAGTTACCGATACTTGGAGTCTGGTTTACTGACTTGTTCTTCAGGCGAATACGGGTCTTGAACTCGTATTTAGCAGAGAAGTTCCAGCGGCCTGTCTTGTAATCTACGCCGATGATAGGAGTGAAACCTACACCAGTCTGGTCGCAGCTCAACTCGATGTTGGCAGCATTTTCCTTCGTAGGGTCGAGCACTTTATAGAGAGGCATATTGCCTACATTGATGTTTTCTACATATCCATAGTAGTTGGTCAATGCATAGACACCGCGAACACCCAAGAATGCGCTGAAGTTATCGCAGAACTTATATGCAGCACCTGCAGAGAGGCCATAGTAATACTGGCGACCGTGCATATAACTGTTGAAGCTGTACTTGCCGGTTTTGCCGAAAGCCTGGTCTGAAGTGAACATCTCCATGCCTGGCTGACCGAGTGCATTGCCCAAAGTCTGGTCAACGACACCTGCCAGTCCGCAAGCAGCAATAGCAGTCTCTGATACGATTTTCTCGAAAGAACCCAGTCCGTCGTCGAAAGTACACTTACCGCCACCACCGGTGAGGGCGAAGTTAGCCTGGAACGACCATTTGCCCTTGTTGTAGGCATACTGGAAGGAAGGGATAACTGGGGCAAAAGCCTTACCCTTGAAATCACGAGGGGTGATAGGATTGTTTACATTATTAGTAAACAAAGAGTAATCATTGTTGATAGTACGAGTTTGATAAGCCAACTGCCAGTTGATGGCAAGATGGTGGCCTTCACCCATGAATACAACACCTGCTGGGTTGTAATAAACACCATCGATACCGATGGAAGCCTCACGGCTCATCATTCTATTGAATGCTACATGTTGGTTTGTATTAGTGAGC
>ERZ1026898.1501-NODE-1501-length-11474-cov-6.966635_pt1 | contig 11474 bp, 10 predicted proteins | sample MGYA00380178_ERZ1026898 | MGnify/ENA primary metagenome ERZ1026898 (study PRJEB33269, sample SAMEA4719814) | human gut metagenome | biome: human-associated habitat; feature: organic feature; material: feces | place: Cameroon | collected 2013-10 ... | reverse complement strand
AATATATTATATAAGATTTCACCGGAGACAGATTTGAAAGTGCTGTTTTATTTAAAGCAACACTATAAGCTGAATTTAAAGAATCCGAAGACATATAATGAAAAGCTGCAGTGGATTAAGCTGTACAATAAAAATCCGATAATGCCAAAATGCTGTGATAAATATACGGTGCGCGAGTTTGTTGAGGGCCAAGGGTGCGGGGAGATTTTAAATGATTTGATATGGGAAGGATTCAACCCTGAAGATATACCGTTTGATAAGCTGCCAGAAAAATATGTCATTAAAGTAACACACGGTTCTACATTCAATATTATCCAGAACGGAGCGGCGAAAATATCCCGCGATGAAGTAATTGAAAAATGCAATAAGTGGCTTAAGGCTAAATTTCTTCCTTGCTACGGCGAATGGTTTTACGGTGTTGAAAGACCCAGAGTAATCGTCGAAAAGTTCATCGAAAGTGCAGATGATGAACAACTTAGAGATTACAAGGTATTTTGCTTCAATGGCGAACCTAAGATGGTGCGTGTTGATACGGATAGGTTTACAAAGCATAAGATGGACTTTTTCGATTGTAATTGGGAACGCATCCCTAATGCCGGTATGGGTTATCCTGTATCGGGACGCGAAATCGAAAAGCCTGAGTGTTTGGCTGAACTGTTGGAATACGCCCGAAAACTTTCAAAGCCATTTATTCACGCAAGAGTGGATTTCTATATTGTAAAAGACAAAATCTATTTCGGAGAAATCACCTTTACGAATGGTGCAGGTTTTGATAGATGCTCTTCGTATGCGTTTGATAAGTGGCTTGGTGATTGTATGAGGATTGATAAGTAATGGATGAAAAGAAGAGAATCTTAGTGGTTGGACCCAGCCCAACGAGATCGAAAGGCGGAATGGCAACAGTTATCGAAGAGATAGAAAAAGATAAGAAGTTAAACGAGCAGTTTGACATAGATATTTATGAATCGTTTATTGATGGAAATAAAGTAGTAAGATTCTTTTTTTCGATATATGCATTTGTCAAGTTTTGCCTGACAAAAAGAAATTATGATCTTTACCATGTGCATGTAGCATCTCGCGGAAGTACTTTCCGAAAAGGACATTACGTAGATGTTATTAAGAGATGGAACAAGAAGGTAATCCTTCATGTTCATGGCGCTCAATACCTTGTCTTTTATGATGAGATTACGAAAAAAAAGCAAAAACGTGTAGTGGAAATACTGAAGAAGTCAGATATGGTTATTGCACTTTCACAGGATTGGAAAGACAAGTTTGATGAAAGATTTGGATTGACTAATTGCTGTGTTTTGGAAAATGGCATTGATATGGAGCGTCTTGCTCCAGCAGTCTGCGAACCGGCATTGCATCAGAATGCGTTTGTAACGCTTGGTCGATTAGGGCAAAGAAAAGGAACTTATGATTTGGTAGATGCAATTGACATTGCTCGTAAGACAGTGCCCGAAATTAAATGTTATCTTGCGGGTGACGGTGATGTAGAAAAGGTAAAGGAGCTGGTTAAAACCAGAGACCTTGAAAAGAACATTGAGGTTGTTGGTTGGGCAGATTTTGGTAAGAAACTTGAGTTGTTGAGTTCTGTTTCAACAGTAGTGCTGCCGTCCTATAATGAAGGACTTCCTATGTCGATTTTGGAAGGGATGGCTTGCGGTAAGGCGATTATAAGCACGACTGTTGGTGCAATTCCTGAAGTTATTAATAAGGAAAACGGTATTTTGATTCAGCCGGGAGATGTTAAGGCACTGGCAAATGCACTTATTGAATGCTCGACGAATACAGCTCTGATAGAACAGATGTCGAAAAACAACATTAAAAAGATAGATGGTAGCTTTAGCATGAAAACGATGCACAAGAAATTGGCTCGATATTATGAAACTGTCTGATTGATAAAGAAAGATGGAAATGGATATGAGCAGAGGATTTATAACGATTGCAACAGGAGATAAGAAATATCACGAAATGGCGAAGACACTTGTTAGGTCATATAAGCTGACAAGTGCTAGTCCTGCAAGATTTGGTGTCATAACTGATGATGCCAATGATAAATTTGAAGAATTTGATGATGTAGTACTTATAAAAGATGCTACACGTTCTTATATGGATAAGATTGATATAATGCGATACAGCCCATATGATGAAACGATTTTTATTGATTCGGACTATATTGCATTCAACGATTTAAACATATACTGGAAAGATTTCGGGGGGCAAAACACCTTCTCAGCATACGGTAAAGTCTTTTACGAGGATTCAGACCGAGCATGGTTTAAGATCAGCGAAACATTACAGTATAAGGAACAGCTAAAGTATTCTATCGATTTGCATGGTGGAATCTACTATTTTAGAAAATCTAAAGAAGTAGATGCTATTTATAAGACATGTATCGATATTTCAAATAACTATAAGGCATTTCGTTTTAAGAATTTTAGAAAGCCTGCAGACGAGCCGATTATTGCGTTGGCAATGGCAGTCAATGGTGCAAGGCCGATTAATCAAATTAATGATCGTTTTTGCTTTTTACGAAATGCAAAAAAACTGAGAGCAGATTTCTTTGGCAGAAGATTGGAGTATTGGTTTAACGGAAGTGATACCACAGGCGGTAAACTGGTACATTTTGGAACATCGAGAACGATTCTTCCGCTATATCAAATTGAAAAAAGAAAAGTTGATTATGAATGGGCGCATAAGAAAAAATGGAACGCGTTTATAGGAAGCGTGTATTTGATTGCTGCTTATGCAGAGTCATTTGTTTTATGTGTTTGCTCGTCGAAGAAGCTGCTTTTTAAGAAATCTAGAATCTAATGAATAACTAGAGATGGCGAGGCGGTGGATTATGCATAAAGTTTTACACATACTTGCTTGTGGCAAGAGCGGAGGCATAGAAACATTAGTAGCAGAATATGCAAAGAAAAGTAGTCACGACAATTATTTTGTGTTTGTGTGGGAAGATGGGTATTACGAACAGCAAATTAGAGAATGTGGCTGCAATACATATTTCTTGGATGCGGGAAGAACCGGCTCTTTTAAGGCTACGCAAGAATTGATTGCAATTATTAAAAGCGTAAAACCGGATGTCATAGTAACACATCATGGCTCGCCGATGATAAGAGTGTATGTGACGTTGCTTTCTTTCCTTTTTCGTAGAATACCAGTACTCATGTATGTCCATTGTGACGCAAAAGACGAATTAAGTGGAAGTAATGGAACTGCCCGAAAAGTTATAAATATTACTGCTGCAAAAAGTGCAAAGAGAATAATTGCAATATCTAACTATGTAAAAAAAAGCATAATAGCCAATTTCAAGGCAAGACCTGAGAAGATAGAAGTTGTCTACAATGGTGTAAATGTTAGCCGATTTGATGAAAGATGTTTATCCGTTCATGATCCTGTTCGGCTTGTGTTCGTAGGAAGATTGGTAAAAGTTAAGGGTGTACAGATTGCGCTAGAAGCAATAAAAATTTGTAAAGAAAAAGGATACAATCTTTCGTTTACAATTGTTGGAGATGGAGAGTATAGAGAACAACTGGAAAAAACTGCAAGAGAATTGGAAGTAGATAAATATTGCGGATTTGTTGGAATAAGAAGAGACGTTCCGCAAATCCTTTCAGATTCAGATATCTTTGTTCATTCTTGTATCTGGGAAGAGGGTTTTGGAATCGGAATTATTGAGGCAATGGCAGCAGGCAAAATATGTGTTTGTTCCAATTCAGGCGCCATTCCTGAAATTATTACAGATGGTGTTGATGGGTTCTTAGCTGAAAAAGGCAATCCAAAAGCGTTGGCAGAAGTGATAATGAACGCAATTGACAATAGGAAACAATGGGAGTGCATACAAAGTAGAGCAATAATGACAGCACATAAATTTGATATGGAAAAATTTGTGACGCATTTAGATGAAGTGGTAGAGGAAGTAGCAGATGAACGATAGCATATTAACTATTCCAAAACCAAGGAGTGCTTTGGATTTTGGTATTTTAGTTTTAATTGTGAAGACTATATTGAGCATGTCTTCGATGTGGCATTCATCAGGAACGGTAGACAATATATTGACTGCAATTTCTGTGGTGCTATTAGTGGCTCACATTTTGAGCAAACAATATAATACCAGACAGCTTATTGCGTATGCAATTGTTACAGTTCTTTTTGGAGTTATCTGCATTAACATTGGCTCGGCTGGCCTTTTAATAACTGTTATAACATGCTTGGCGATTAGAGATGAGAATATTGAGAGAATAATCCGATTTATCTTTAAGTATGAATTTTGGCTGGTAACTATTCATTGCTTAGTAGGAGCAGTAAGTACATTGCTGGGAAGCAAATACTATGTAATCTATCGTGGATATAGAAGATATTCGTTAGGTTTTGGACATGCAAATGTTTTATCTGCGTTCGTATTTAATCTGATTATTATGTATTTTTGGCTTAAGTTTGAAGAACTGAAAACAAAAGATTTTATAACGGTAATACTTGTTGAATTCCTACTCTATCGCGTAGCTAAAACCCGAACAAGTTTGTATTTGTTTGTGTTTGTTCTTCTGATTGTGCTGATATACAAAAATAAATCATATAGCAGGCTGATTGATATTTTAGCTAAATACGCTGTTCCGTTTCTCAGTCTATTTACATTTGTAATGACATTTTTGTATGAGAAGGGTAACATACTGTCTCATGCTGTGGATCAGTTGCTGACACATCGAATTGGGTTGGCATCATATGCGTATAATCGTTTGGGCTTATCCTTATTTGGACGAGATATGCGTAACTTTACCACAACATGGGATGAGTATTATGGCTTTTCTGGTGGATTTACATTCGATAACATTTATTCGTACTTGTTGATTAATGTTGGAATAGTAATATTAGCACTGTTGATTGTTGTCTTTTACAGAGTCGTTAAACAAGGCAGTTTGAAAAATAATATATTTATCCTTGTGTGGGCTTTATATTCAATGACGGAAGTACATGGATTAAGTTGCTATATGTGTTTCCCGATTTTGTTTGCGGCTTTAGTCATTCCGGGAAGTTACCGGAGTAAAGAACGACATAATGCTATAGAAATGCTGACATAAGACAAAATTAACAAAGGAAGGAGAGGATTTTACATTATGGTATATGCTCCTATATATATTCCGACTCTATGTCGTTCAGAACATTTTCAGAAATGCATCGAGTCGCTAAAGGCAAATACATGGGCGAAATATACGGATGTTTATATCGCTCTAGATTATCCGCCGAACGAAAAGTATAGAGCTGGATATGAAAAGATATGTAGCTACTTAGAAAACAGTGAATTTGATGGTTTTAGAAGTTTTAATGTTGTTAAAAGAGAAAAGAACTATGGCGCGGCATTGAATTCTTCAGAGATGAGAGACTATATCAGCAGTAAATATGATCGATGGATCTATGCCGAGGATGATATAGTGTTTTCGCCTATTTTCTTGGAGTTTATGGACAAAGCGTTGGAAAAATATGAAGCGGATGAGAGTGTAATAGGAATTAATGGATACTCGTATCCACTTCCTTATAAAGCAAATGTTAAAGGTGCAAATATTTTCAAACAAAAGTTTACTTTTTCAATGTGGGGAGCGGGATTTTGGAAGGCGAAACAGCTGAAGACTATAGAGACATTAAAAAATGGGTATATGTATGACTGCTATCCAGAAGTAAAGAGTAATGGTAAATTGAATCAACTGATTCAGGGACGATATTACGACTATATGTTTCATGCTTTGACGAACAGCAGTAGGTACTTTAAGACTTCATCTGATATGTCTTTGGGAGTCTATATGGCATTCAATGATTTATATGTAATTACACCGTTTGTGTCAAAAACACAAAATGCAGGTTTTGATGGAACGGGACTGTGTTGCCAGAAAATAACTAATACTGATAATAGAACATCCCTTTCTTATGATTACAATGCTCAAGTCATAGATATGGGTGACGGGAATGAAGTAGAGTTAATAGAGGATGATGATACTTTTCTAAATTATAACAAAACTCTGTTAGATGATTTTCTGGTGACAGATGAATATAAGAAAAGGAAAGTTGATACGCTGCTTTTCTTTGAAAAAATATTTGGGAGAGAAATAACAGTTCGATTATTTGGACTGCTAAAAAGAATAAAAAATGGCAAAAAGTGATAGAAATTCAGTCCTTTCAAATTTTATATGGCGCTTTGCTGAACGCTGCGGTGCACAATTGGTAACGTTTATTGTATCGATTGTTCTTGCACGAATTCTTGCGCCAGAGGATTACGGGCAAATTGCACTTATTACAGTGTTTACTACTATTATGCAGGTGTTCGTTGATAGCGGATTAGGACTTGCATTAATTCAGAAAAAGGATGCGGATGATTTGGATTTTTCATCTGTATTCTATTTTAATTTTGCAGTTTGTTTAGTGCTATATGCAGTAATGTTTGTTGCGGCACCATTCATCGCCGGTTTTTATAAAGATACAACCCTAACGCCGATAATACGCGTTATAAGTTTGACGATTGTGATATCAGGAGTTAAGGGGATTCAACAGTCGTATGTTTCGCGCAATATGTTGTTTAAGAGATTTTTCTTTTCAACATTGGGGGGAACAATTTTTTCTGCTTTTTTAGGCATTGGATTAGCTTATGCAGGATTTGGTGTTTGGGCCATTGTTGCACAGCAACTTTCCAATACGGCGATTGATACACTGATTTTGTGGTTGACAGTCAAATGGAGACCGAAAAGAATGTTTTCATGGCAGCGTCTAAAGGGATTGCTTTCTTTTGGATGGAAAATGCTTACATCTTCTTTGCTGGATACGATTTACAATAATATCCGAAGCCTCATTATTGGTAAAATGTATTCTTCTTCAGACTTGGCTTATTATAACCAAGGAAAACAGTTTCCGAACACAATTGTCAATAATATTAATTCCTCAATTGACAGCGTTTTATTACCTTCAATGGCATCTGCACAAGATGATCGAGCTCGTGTTAAATCGATGACGAGACGTTCCATCAAGACCAGTACATATATTATGGCACCGTTAATGATGGGACTTGCTTTCTGTGCGAAACCTATTGTTCAGGTAGTATTGACGGACAAGTGGCTGCCGTGCGTTCCATTTTTAAGAATTTTCTGCATTACATATATGTTTTATCCAATTCACACTGCTAATTTGAATGCTATTAAGGCAATGGGACGTAGTGATTACTTTTTGAAGTTGGAGATTGCAAAGAAAATAGTTGGATTGGGATTGCTTTTCTCCACAATGTGGTTTGGCGTATTGGCTATGGCGTACAGTTTGCTTGTGAATAGCGTATTAAGTCAGATTATTAATTCGTGGCCTAATAGGAAACTTCTGAATTATGGATATCTAGAACAATTGAAAGATATTCTTCCAGGTATCGCTTTGGCGGTATTTATGGGATTCTGTGTAAGTTTAATAGGGCTATTACATTTGTCTAATGGAATAACCTTGTTGATTCAGATACCATTTGGTGCAGCCGTTTATATAGGAATGTCTGCTATATTACATTTGGAATCCTACGAATATTTGTTAGATATGGTTCGTCAACTTTTGAAGAAAATTGTGAAAAAATAAGGGAGGATGGATGATGAAAAAAATATTGATTCTTGGTGGAACCGCCCAACAGATAAAGCTGGTTGAGGCAGCTAAAAAGATGGGGGTATACACAATTGTTACAGATTATCTTGTAGATTCTCCTGCAAAGAAAGTCGCAGATGAAGCGTGGATGCTTAATGTTAAAGATGTAGATCAGATTGTTGAACGCTGTAAACAAGAGCAGGTGAATGGTGTTATTTGCGGATACATTGACCCATGTCAAAGACCATATCAACAAATCTGTGAGGCACTTGATTTGCCGTGTTATGGAACAAAAGACCAGTTTTTCTATATGACTGATAAGCACGCATTCAAAAAAATGTGTGTGGAGAACAGCGTTGATGTTATTCCAGAGTACACGGAAGAAGAAGCCTTATCTGGACGAGCTGACTTTCCACTGTTTGTTAAGCCGGTTGACAGCAGAGGATCGCGGGGACAGTCCGTGTGCTACACGATAGAACAACTTGAAAACGCAATTAGCTTTGCAAAAAGTGAATCTTCAAATGGAGATATCCTTATTGAAAAGTACATGAAGGGAGCCCATGAATTTCAGGTTACATATTTCTTTGTAGATGGCGAGGCCTATTTAATCAGAACCGTAGATAGCTACTGTGGTTCCGAGGAAAATCATCTTGAAAAAGTTGTAGCCTGTGCTGTTTCGCCATCAAGATTTACAGATGAATATTTGAAAACAGCTCATCAAAATGTGGTGAAGATGTTTAAAGCAATGGGATATAAGAACGGTCCGATCTTTATGCAGGGGTTTGAGGATAATGGTAAATTTAGGTTCTTTGATCCAGGCTTGAGATTTCCGGGCGTTGATTACGAAAGAGTGTATACAAAAGAATTTGGCATTGATTTGATGGAAGCAATGGTTCGTTACGCATTGGAAGGTAATTGCGGTAATGTAAAGCCATTGCGGGACGGTGTCAACCTAAATGGTAAGCGTGCAGCGGTTTTATTTCCCACATTAAAAGCAGGAAAAGTTGCAGAAATGCATGGATTTGACGAAACTGATAATTGCAATGTGGTTTCTCTGATTCCAAGATGCGAGATCGGAAGCAAAATTGCTTGGAGTTACGATGTAAATCAAAGAATGGCCGAAGTAGATATTTTGTGTGCTAATACGGAAGAACTTAAAAACGAGATTTCAAAGCTGCAGGATAGCATGTTGGTGCTTGATGCGTTAGGTAATAATATGCAATATGAAAAGTTTTCAGTAGATAGGATTTTATGAGGGGAGGGGTTTTCTTGAAAAACGATTTAAACGTCAAGCTGATATCCATGGAAGATATTATGGCAGCAAAATGCTGCGATATTCAGGAAGTTATTAGGGTAATTGAAGAAGTTCTTGTTGATTATAAAAATGGTGGAGTTATGCTTCCAGATAAAATTTCGCAAATTTTTAATCTGGAAACGCAGGATAGAATTAACTGCATGCCATCAACATTGATGAAGGACGGAGTTTGTGGAGTTAAATGGGTATCCGTTTTTCCAGAAAACCCACATAAGTTTTCATCTCAGAATGTTTCCGGCGTAATTATTTTATCAGAATTGGAACAGGGATTTCCGATTGCGGTGATGGACGGCACGCTGATTACTGCATTACGCACGGCTTGTATGGGGGCAATTGGGGCAAAATATTTAGCTCGTCAAGATAGCCATATATATGGAACGATTGGCTCTGGAGAACAAGCAAAAGCGCACTTTGTTGCGATTAAACAGATGTTCCCGCAAATAGATACTTGTTATGTGGCATCCAGAAGTGGAAAAGGGGAAAATCAATTTATTGATATAATGAAAAAAAAGTATCCTGATGTCGATTTTATACCGTGTAATTCTGATTATGACAAGGCCGCCCAAAACGCCGATATCATTGTTACAGCAGTTAGTTGCCAAGAACCTCTTCTAAAGGCAGATGCTGTGAAAAAGGGAACCTACTACTGCCATGTAGGTGGATGGGAAGATGAATACGCTGTACCGCAAAAAGCAACAAAAATTGTATGTGATGATTGGCATTCTTTAAAGCATAGGGGTTCACCAACCATTGCCCGGATGTATAAAGATGGATTGCTAAAAGATAGCGATATATATGCTAATATAGCCGACATTATAGACGGAACAAAGCCTGGTCGGGAAAATGATGATGAAATTTGCTATTTCAATTCCATCGGTCTTTCTTTTGTTGATGTTAGCGTTGCATACAGTTTCTATAAGAAAGTGCTGAATAGTAATCTGGGAAAAGACTGGAAGATTCAGGAAACAGATGTTACAGATGCATTGTTAAAGAGTATCTGATTGTGGAGGGAAATATGGATAATAAAATTTTAGTTACTCGTTCATCTATGCCGACTCTTGACGAATATGTTGAAGAGATTCGTTCTATTTGGGATAGTCACTGGCTGACTAACATGGGCGTAAAGCATAAGCAGTTACAAGCACAGTTGGAGGAATTTTTGGGAGTTCCGCATGTGGCTCTTTATACAAATGGCCATTTGGCATTGGAGAATGTTATCGCAGCGCTGAACCTGCCAGAAGGCGGTGAAGTGATTACTACACCGTTTACTTTTGCATCTACTACACACGCAATTGTTCGAAATGGCTTGGTTCCAGTTTTCTGTGACGTTAATGAGAAAGATTATACTATTGATGTCACAAAGATTGAGAGCCTTATTACGGATCGCACGGTTGCTATTGTGCCTGTACACGTTTATGGAAATCTTTGTGATGTAGAGGAAATTGATAGAATTGCAAAGAAATATGGCCTGAAAGTCATCTATGATGCTGCTCATGCTTTCGCCGTAAAATACAAAGGTGTGTCTTCTGCATGCTTTGGTGATGCATCAATGTTCAGTTTCCATGCTACAAAAGTATTCAATACCATTGAGGGCGGTGCAGTCTGCTTCAAAAATGATAACTGGGTTCAATTGCTGAATGATCAGAAGAACTTTGGTATTCATGGACCTGAATCAGTGTGCTTTGTTGGTGGTAATGCCAAGATGAATGAGTTTCAGGCAGCAATGGGAATTTGCAATCTGCGCCATCTGAGCGATGAAATTGCAAAGAGAAGGAAAGTCGTAGAGCGTTATCGCAAGCGTCTGTCTGGTGTAGAAGGAATTCAGCTTAGTGCTATTCAAGAAAATGTGGAAAGTAACTATGCGTACTTCCCAGTTGTTTTCGACGGCTATAAGTATACTCGTAATGAAGTCTTTGCAATGTTGGAAGAGCAGGGCATCACGGCGAGAAAGTATTTCTATCCGCTAACCAATAGTTTTGAGTGCTATCGTAACTATCCGACTGCTGGAACAGAGAAAACTCCTGTGGCACAGCATTTGGCATTGCGTGTGCTGACCCTGCCGTTGTATGCGGATCTTGCACTGGAAGATGTTGATCGTATCTGCGATATCATTCTTGGTTAAGAGAAACCGCAATACATAAATAAAAGTAGATAAGAACGCCTGCACGCTTTTAGATGCAGGCGATGCTGCTCGAAATTACATACCTCTTCGTGGTGAGCAGTAGGCAACGTAATATCTATTACGGCAGAAATGTATTAAAGCTTAATAACAATTTGTGATTAACATAGAAAGTAGGAAAAATAATGAAGGGAATTATTTTAGCGGGAGGTTCAGGTACACGTCTTTATCCATTGACTAGGGTGACAAGCAAACAGTTGTTACCTGTGTATGATAAACCGATGATTTACTACCCGCTGTCAACACTGATGCTTGCCGGAATTCGAGATATCACTATTCATGGCCGTTGTGGTATCTTCTTTCATCCATATATGGATTTATGGTATATAAGATCATATCTAAAAAAGAAAAAAAGTTCGAACTGTACGGTATTGTAGC
>ERZ1026898.1499-NODE-1499-length-11489-cov-8.457058_pt1 | contig 11489 bp, 9 predicted proteins | sample MGYA00380178_ERZ1026898 | MGnify/ENA primary metagenome ERZ1026898 (study PRJEB33269, sample SAMEA4719814) | human gut metagenome | biome: human-associated habitat; feature: organic feature; material: feces | place: Cameroon | collected 2013-10 ... | reverse complement strand
AGTGCCGCCCAAGGCACGATGCGGATGCTGGGTGCCGCAACCCGATAGCGGCGCGCATTCCAAATCGTCCCATCTGCCGCCGCAAGTAAAAATTGCATCCGGCGGCAAAAAGGATTATACTATAAAAAATGTCTGCGGTGCACAGGCCGCAGGGGCAGAGGAGATGAAGCATGAAACGACGGGACTTTTGTAAGGGTCTTGCGGTGACCCTTGCGGCGGGGGCACTGGCTCCCGGAGCGGCGCTGCCGCAGGCCGGGGCGGCTACGGCGCTGGTCGGCCGCGCCGTGCCGGACGACTACTATACCCTGTGGTACCGCAGCGACCGCTGCAGCGCTGACCTGCGGCACGATTACTATTACAGCGACAGCCTGTTCGACCACGCCGCCACAGAGTACGACGATAAGCTGGCACTGGCCACCTTGGGCATGGCTGCGGCTGCGGACAGCTCGTGGGAGAGCGACCAGTACTATTGGATGACGGGCGAGGTCGGCCGTGCCGCCCATATCCGGGATGCCTTTGCAAAGCTGGGCTTTGCCGAGGTGCAGCTGTTCAACTATACCCACAGCCTGAACGATGCCCCGGACACGGCGGCCTGTGCCGTTGCCCGCAAAACACTGGTGCGCGGCGGCAGACAGGTGACCATCATCGGGGCGTTCGCGCGCGGCTCCGGTTATGGAGCCGAGTGGTCCGGCAACCTTCATGCAGGCTCCGGCAGCGCCCACACGGGTTTTGTAGCAGCGGCGCGGCAGCTGACTGAAAAAATACGCGGATATGTTCAGGCATCGGCCAAGCGCCAGCCGCTGGGTACCCTGAAGCTCTGGATGGGCGGCTACAGCCGTGCCGGCGGCGTAACGAATTTAGTGGCGGCGCGTCTGCCCGCCGTGCTGCCGCAGCTGGAAAAGAAAAACACCTTCATCTATACCTTTGCCGCCCCGGCTGCGCTGGCGGCGGCAGACTGCCCCGAGCTGCAGCAGGACTTTGACAACAACCATACGGCAAGCGGCAGTCTGAAAAAGAACTGGGGCACCAGCAACATCTTCAACATCATCTCCAGCGGAGATGTGGTCCCCCGGGTGCTGCCCGCAGAGTGGGGCTTCTACCGCAACGGCAACGACCGTTTTCTGCCCGCTACAGTTGTCCCGGAGGAACTGCAGGCGCTGAACGACCGCAGCGCAGGGATGGAGGGCGCACCGCTGGATTTCGGGCGGCTGGCTGTCACCGAGGAGACCGATGCCGTGCTGCAGTCCATGATGACCCTGTTCGGCAGCCGTCAGACCTATCACGAGGACTACGAGGATGCCATGCGCTGTATACTGCAATGCGTGACCACCCGCTCGGAAGCAGAGGTGACCCGGGGCGTCATTCTGGACGATGCTGCCGTGGTGGCGCAGCTGCGCAGCATGGAGCCCATGCAGCAGTTCCCGCAGGAAAAGGTGGAGCGCTGTGTGCAGGCGGCCTCTGCCCTGAGCCGCCCGCTGCTGGAAAAGCTGGGCAATGCAGTGCCGCTGCAGGCACAGCAGATCGTGATCCCCATGCTGGCAGTCGGTCTGTGCTTTGAATTGGACCCGGAGACGCTGCAGCTGGTGTCAGACTTTGTATTGTCCACCATCACGGTAAAGGGGCAGCTGAGCGGCATCCTGAAAACAGTGCTGTGTCACTTTTTGGAAACCTACATTACCCTGCTGGAATACTATGACCCTGCCGACCACGGCATGGAGCCCTATACCCGGCAGGAAGAGCTATAAGCAAAAGGCCGCTGCGCAGACATCGCGCAGCGGCCTTGGCTTTTTACAGATAAGATCAGAACTTGAACAGGTTCAGCCCGGTAACGGGGTCGTACTGGCGGTCTACTGTGCCGTCCAGAACATCCACCACCATCTCACAGGTGGCGCTGACCACCGCCCGGTTCAGATGTCCGCCGAACACCTCGCCCTTGTCGTTGCCGGCGCTCATGTGCAGGTGGGTGTAGAATGCGCCGTTCATGGTGTTGATGGTGCCGGTCAGGGACACGATCTCAAAACTGCCGCTGAAGGTGTTGGCGTAGTATTTCTTCTCTGCTACATTGTATACGCCCACCGTAAAGCTGTTGGTGGCGCCCAGCGCCTGCACGGTGGCAAGGCGGATGTTTTCCTTCAGGGCAAGCTCTTTGACCTGTTCAAGGATCTCTTCGTCCTTGTCGATGCGTACAATGATCTTATTGCCAAAACGTTTGTATTCCATGGAAAAGCATCTCCTTTATGTGGCTTTTTGTGCGCTGTCCTTTGCCGGGAGCGCGTGCGGATTTATAGATCTTCTGAACCCGATCCGAGCTCTTCCAGCTCTTTTTCGTTTTGGAGATCTTCATTGGTTTTCTCTCCGGTGATAGCACGGTAAGCTTCTTTGATGCCGTTTTTCACGGCCCATTTGATAACGTAATACAGCGCGATCAAAATAAGGATGGCGGTCCCTCCGCTGATGCCTAATTCGTTCCACATGATTCGAGCCTCCCAATTTCAATTTGTTGAACTAAATCGAGTATACCACACCCGCCAAGGAAAGAACACCCCGATAGCGTAAAATTTGCAGGTGGAAACTTGTCGGGGCGGGGACTTGGCAAACCCGGCGTGATTGCGCTATAATAGAGCCATAACAGTTCCACAAAGGTGTGGTAAGGGAGGTGCGGTCATGATCCGGGTGGCAGTCGTAGAGGATGACGCGGAGGTGCAGGGGGTATTGCAGGAGTACATCCGGCGGTATACCCGGCAGTACGGGACAGAATTTGAGGTATCGGTCTTTGCGGACGGGATGGACATTCTGGACAATTACCGCGCCGTCTACGATATTATTTTTCTGGATGTGGAGATGAAGCATCTGGACGGCATGACCACGGCAGAGCGCATCCGGCAGATGGATGCAGACGTCATCCTGATCTTCATCACCAATATGGCGCAGTATGCCATCCGGGGCTACTCGGTGGGAGCGCTGGACTATGTGCTGAAGCCGGTGCCGTATTTTGCATTTTCCGAGCAGCTGAAAAAGGCCGAGAAAAATTTGGCCCGCCGCGCCAGCCACTATCTCATGGTCCCGGTGGAGAGCGGCCTGCGGCGGCTGGACAGCTCCCGGCTGTATTATCTGGAAAGCGAAGGCCACCGGGTGCATTACTACACCGAGGACGGCGATTTTTCGGCACCGGGCACCCTCAAGGCAGTGGAGGAAAAGTTGGCGGGCCGCCCCTTTGCCCGCTGCAACAGCGGCTATCTGGTAAATCTGGCGCAGGTGCAGGCGGTGCAGCAGAACACGGTGCAGGTGGGACCCTATGAGCTGCAGATCAGCCGCCCCAAGCGCAAGGCCTTTCTTGCCGCACTGACCGACTACATCGGAGGTGAGGGCTCATGACCATGCTGCCGAACATCCCCCGCCTGTACACGGCGCTGGCAGAGGTGTTGGCGGTGCTGCTCTACGCCCGCCACCTGCCGCGGCGGTTCCACCGGCAGACCGCGGCCACGGTGGTGTGGGCACTGGTGCTGGGAATCTTTTTGCACAAGACCGGCTATGTGCCGCTGGCGTGGTGGGTGCCCTGTATGCTCTGCGCGGTGCTGCTGCTCTACGGGTACCTGTGGGGCAGCCGGGCGGTCAACTGGCTGGAGGCACTGTACATCACCGCCCGGGCGTTTCTGCTGGCAGAGTTTGCTGCCAGCGCAGAATGGCAGCTGCACTGCTGGCTGTTCCCGTACCGGAGCGGCTTTGACCCGCTGGCGCTGGCGCTGCTGGCGGCGGTCTACGGCGCGGTCTACGGCCTGATGTTCTGGCTGGAGCGCAGCCGTCCGCTGCCCGAAAAGCAGCATCTGGACATCAGCAACAAGGCTGCGCTGGCGGCATTTGTCATGGCGGGCACGGTGTTCGTGGTCAGCAACCTTCTGTTTCTGGGGGAGAGCCCGGCGACCATGAACGTGTTCTGCATCCGCACGCTGGTGGATTTCTGCGGGGTGCTGATCCTGACGCTGCAGCACGAGCAACTGCGGGAGAGCGCGCTGCATCAGGAGCTTTCTGCCATGGACAATGTGCTGCACCGGCAGTATGAACAGTACAAGCGCAGCAAGGAGGGTATCGAGCTCATCAACAGCCGCTACCATGAATTGAAGGTCCAGATCGCTGATATCCGTGCCCAGCGGGACCGCGCCAAGCAGGACGCGGCGCTGGCAAAGATGGAGAACAGCATTCTGCAGTATGAGGCGGAGAACAAGACCGGAAACCCGGTGCTGGACATCCTGCTCACCGCCAAGAGCATGGAATGTCAGGAAAAGCAGATCCGCATGACCAGCGTGGCAGACGGGCATCTGCTGGACCATCTGTCCACCCGGGAGATCTGCACGCTGGTGGGCACCGCGCTGGACAACGCCATTGAAAGCTGCGCCGCCGAGCAGGACCCGGAAAAGCGGCTGATCCGCACGGCGGTGTATGCCCAGAACGGCTTTGTGCTGTTCCGGGTGGAGAACTACTGCAAAAAGCCGGTGGAGCTGGGTGCAGACGGTCTGCCGCTGCGCAGTGCCCACGGCGGTTACGACCTGCGCAGCCTGCGGGCGGCTGCGCAGCAGCACAGCGGCAGCATGACCGTGCACTGGGAGGACGGCTGGTTCACCCTGCGGGTGCTTCTGCCGCAGGCGGGGATTCAACAGACCGAGGGCGGGGAGTGATCCCCGCCCTTTTTGCAATATGCACAAAATCAGGGGCAGTGGAATTGTGAATAAGCACAATAAAAAATGAAACCAATTTGAAACTTTTTTCAAATTATGCATCCCAAACGACAGATTGTGCAAAGAACGGTTCGTTTTGCGGTTTATATGATAAAATGACATCAAGCAAAGGAGTGGACGCACTCCGGAGAACAGCCATGAACCGGGTCGTGTACCCAAAAGAGAAGGAGTTAACAGTTATGGCACAGAAAAAGAAGGACGGTAAGATGATGGGCAAGATCATCAAAACTGCCGTTTCGGGTGTGTTGTGTGTCGCATTGGCGGGCGGTATAGTTGCGGCCAATGTGCTGATCCCGCCCAACGCCAGCAGCGTGCAGAGCATTTTGGGCCTGAAGAGCGGAGGCATCGACAACAGCAAGGCAAAGACCGAAGGCATTAATATGGAATACGGCAAGCCCGGCTTTGACACAGAGGATGCGCTGGTTGAGGATGAGATCGCCCTGAACAAGCAGATTGCAGCAGAGGGCATCGTCCTGCTGAAGAACGATGAAGGCAGAATGCCGTACAGCACGGATACCACCTTCAGTTTTGTCAGCCATTCGGCAGTCAGCTACATCGGCGGCAACAAAGTCGATATGAAAACGGCCTTTGAAGATGCCGGGTTCGGTGTCAACGAGGACCTCTGGAAATTCTATTCCGAAGGCAACGGCAAGGATTACGGTCTGGGCGTTGGTTCCGTTTCCTACGGTGATGACGAGGACTTTTCCATCAACGAATGCCCCTTGTCTGTTATGAAAGCAGAGCCGGGTCTGACCGATTCCATGAAGAATACGGTTCCTGTTTTTGTGTTCAGCCGTGTGGCGGGCGAAGGCCGTGATATGCCCCGCTCCATGTACAACCACACCGATGTGGAAGAGGACAAGACCAAGACTTATCTGGAGCCGGATTCTACGGAACTGGAGATCCTGCAGTATCTGAACGACAACTTTGACGATGTGGTGCTGCTGCTCAACTCCAGTGCAGCGGTCGATCTGAGCTGGGTGGAGGATTATCCCAGCATCCACACGGTCATCTCGGCTCCTGCCATGGGCGACTACGGCCTGTGCTCTCTGGCTGAGATCTTCTCCGGCAAGGTCAATCCTTCCGGCCGCACCGTGGATACCTATGAAGTGGATGCCATGAACAGCCCGGCGGCGCAGAACTTCGGCGACTTTGCCTACTACGATGAGAATGGCAACCTCACCAAGTACAACTACGTCAGCTACAAAGAGGGCATCTATGTTGGCTACCGCTACTACGAGACCCGTTACGAGGATAAAGTCCTCGGTCAGGGCAATGCGGGCGATTACAACTACGACGATGCTGTGATGTACCCCTTCGGCTACGGCCTGTCCTACACCACCTTTGACTGGTCGGATTACAACACCAGCTGGGATGGCGATACCTGCACCGTGACGGTCAAGGTCACCAACACCGGTTCTGTTGCAGGCAAGGACGTTGTGGAAGTCTACGCACAGAGCCCTTACACCGATTATGACAAGGCCAACAAGGTGGAAAAGGCTGCCGTTGAACTGGTCGGTTACGCCAAGACCTCGGAGCTGGCTCCCGGTGCAAGCGAGACCGTGACGGTCACCTTCGACCAGGAACAGCTGAAGTCCTACGACTACGTCAATGCCAAGACCTACATTCTGGACGCAGGTGATTACTATATCACTGCGGCTAAAAACGCACACGAAGCGGTCAACAACATCCTCTCTGCCAAGGGAAAGAGCGTGGCAGACGGTATGACCGCGGATGGCGACACTGCTTTTGTTGAAATCTACACCCCGGCAAACGGCACCGTGGATACCACGACCTACAAGCTTGACACCACGACCGGTGTGGAGATCACCAATCAGCTCGACCATGCAAACGGCGGGCTGCAGTATCTCTCCCGCAGTGACTGGACTGGCACCTGGCCGACCGTTGACGGCGAGGTCAGCGACCAGATCAGCACCTGGGGCAACCCCATCAATGGTACCGATGCCAGCGGCAAGGCTGCATCCTATACCTACCGCAAGACGATCAGCAAGGAGGACCTTGCAAAGCTGGATTCTTTTGATTCCCTGAACCCCACCGACTTCTCCACCCTGACCGATGAGATCGTTTACGGCAAGGACAACGGTCTGGGTCTGATCGATATGCGCGGTCTGGATTACGATGATGAAAAGTGGGACGCACTGCTCGACCAGCTGACCCCCAGCGATTATCAGACCCTGATCACGCAGTCCGGCTATGGCACGGCTGCCATCAAGTCGGTGGATAAGCCCTCCACGACCGACCGCGACACTGCCACCGGCCTGATCAACTACGGCTTTGATGCAAGCGGCAACCTCTACTTCAAGGGCAACATCACGCACTGCGGCGTGATCGTTCTGGCACAGACCTACAACGATGATCTGGCCACTCACTACGGCGAGAACATTGGCGACGAGTCCTACTATCTGGGCGTTGATGGCTGGTATGCACCTGCTGTCAATATGCACCGCACGGCATTCTCCGGCCGCAACAGCGAGTATTACTCCGAGGATCCGTTCATCGGCGGTCACATTGCTTCCCTCGAGTGTGAGGGTGTCGCCTCCCGCGGTATGTATGTCTTTGTCAAGCATTACGCCATCAACGATCAGGAGGACCACCGCGGCGACCGTGAAGGCCAGTACAGCATTGCGACCTTCCTGAACGAGCAGGCGGCCCGCGAGATCTACCTCAAGCCCTTTGAGATGTGCGTCAAGTCTGATAAGGTCGAGATGAACTATGCAAAGGACAACGGCGACGGCACTTACAGCAATGCCACCACCGAGATCCCGTCCGTCACCGGCATCATGACCTCCTTCAACCGCGTTGGCTATACCTGGGCCGGCGGCAACTACAACATGATCACCGGCCTGCTGCGCAACGAGTGGGGCTTCCACGGCTTTATCATCACCGACAACGCAAACACCGGTGTCTTTATGGACGCTGGCCAGATGATCCAGGCCGGTGCAGACGGCAAGCTGACGAACCTGCCCACCGGCGCACGGTACACCTTTAACAAGGATGACGTTGCAGATTACCACTACGGTCGTGAAGCAATCCATAACATCCTGTACACCATTGCAAACTCCAAGGCAATGAACGGCGGTATGCCGGGCAGCCGTTATCTGGCAAAGGTCGAGCCTTACCAGAAGGTCATCTACGCAGTGGATGGTGTCTGCGGCGGTCTGATCGCAGTTCTGGTCGTTCTGACGATCCTCCGCTTCCGTAAAAAGAAAGAGGACGTAAAAACCGTCTGATCAACACATAGGAACAGAAGGGGCGGCGGGCAAACGCCCGCCCCCTTTTTTTGATTGTCAGGAGAGACCCATGAAACACACAGATATCATCAAGAGCTTGTCTCTGGAACAAAAATGCGCCCTGCTGAGCGGCGGCACGGTGTTCACCACCCGGGCGCTGCCGGGCAAGGGCATCCCGGCTATTACCCTGTCGGACGGCCCCAACGGCGTGCGCAAGCAGGCGGGCGCGGCTGACCATCTGGGCCTGAACCCCAGTGTGCCTGCCACCTGCTTCCCCACCTCGGCTACCGTTGCCAACAGCTGGGACCCGGAGCTTGGCGAGGCTGTGGGCGCAGCCATGGGCGAAGAAGCAGCGGCACAGGGCGTGTCGGTACTGCTGGGCCCCGGCCTGAACATCAAGCGCAGCCCCCTGTGCGGCCGCAACTTCGAGTATTTCTCGGAGGACCCCTACCTTGCCGGTAAGATGGCGGCGGCCTACGTCCGCGGCATCCAGAAAAACGGCATTGCCGCCTGTCCCAAGCACTTTGCCGTGAACAGTCAGGAGTTGCGCCGCATGGCCTCGGATTCCATCGTGGACGAGCGCACCCTGCGGGAAATTTACCTGACCGGCTTCGAGATGGTGGTCAAGGAAGCGCAGCCTAAGACCATCATGTCTGCTTACAACCTCATCAACGGCACCTACGCCAACGAGAACACCCACCTGCTTATGGATATCCTGCGCAGGGACTGGGGCTTTGACGGCGCAGTGGTCACCGACTGGGGCGGCAGCAATGACCACGCCCTCGGCGTAAAGAACGGCTCTACGCTGGAAATGCCCGCCCCCGGCGGGGACGCCATCCGGGAGCTGATGAAGGCAGTGCAGACCGGCAAGATCACCGAAGCGGACGTGGACGCCCGGCTGGAGGAGCTGCTGGAGCTGGTGTTCACCACCAAGGCGGCGGTGGACGCCGCACCCGGCAAGTTCGATGCCGACGCCCACCACGCGCTGGCACGCCGGGCTGCTGCCCAGAGCATCGTGCTGCTGAAGAACGAAAACGGCCTGCTGCCCCTTGCAAAGGGGGAAAAGGTGGCGGTCATCGGCGACTTTGCCCAGACGCCCCGTTATCAGGGTGCAGGCTCCAGCGCCGTCAACTCCATCAAGGTGGATTCCTTCTTGGAATGCCTTGCCGAAAGCGGCCTGAACAGCGTCGGCTACGCCAAGGGCTTTGACCGGCAGGGCAAGCCCGACGAGGCGCTGAAGGCCGAGGCGGTGCAGCTGGCAAAGAACGCCAATGTGGTGCTGCTGTGCATGGGTCTGGACGAGATCAAAGAGAGCGAGGGCATCGACCGCGCCGACATGAAGCTGGCAGAGAACCAGCTGGAACTGCTGGCGGCTGTGGCGGCGGCAAACCCCAATGTGGTTGTGCTGCTGAGCGCGGGCTCCTCGCTGGAAAGCGGTTGGGTCAAGGACTGCAAGGCGCTGGTCTACGGCTGCCTGGGCGGTCAGGCCGGTGCGGGCGCACTGGTCGAGGTGCTGACCGGTGCGCAGAACCCCTGCGGCAAGCTGGCTGAGACTTGGGCGCGCAGTTACGCCGACACCCCCGCAAAAGCGCATTTCGGCGGCGACGGTCCCACTGTGGAGTACCGCGAGGGGCTGTATGTGGGCTACCGCTACTACGACACCGCCGGTGTGCCCACCGCCTTCCCCTTCGGCTACGGCCTGAGCTATACCAGCTTTGCGTACAGCGACCTGAAAGCAGACGAAAAGGGCGTGACCCTGACTGTCACCAACACCGGCAGCTGTGCAGGTGCCGAGGTGGTGCAGCTGTATGTGGCAAAGCCGGATGCAACGATTTTCCGCCCCGCCAAGGAGCTGAAGGGCTTTACCAAGGTGCAGCTGGAAGCCGGCGAGAGCAAGACCGTCACCATCCCGCTGGATGATAAGGCGTTCCGCTACTGGAACGTCAAGACCGACCGCTGGGAGGTGGAAGGTGGCAGCTATCAGCTGCTGGTGGGCGCTTCCAGCGCCGATATCCGTTTGACTGCCGCCGTCACGGTGGCGGGCACCGGCGCACCCGACCCCTACGCGGGCAAAGACCTTGCCCATTACCGCACCGCACAGGTGCAGAATGTGCCGGACGCGGAGTTTGAAGCGCTGCTGGGCCGTCCCATCCCGGAGAACAAGGTACACATCGACCGCAACATGACGCTGGGCGAGATGGGACACGGACGCAGCCCCATCGGCTGGCTGGCAGCTGCCGTGCTGGGCACCCTGCTGCGCCGCAGCATCAAAAAGGGCAAGCCCGACCTGAACATCCTGTTCCAGTACAATATGCCTCTGCGTGCGCTGGCCAAAATGACCAACGGCGCTATCAGCATGGGCATGGTGGACGGCATCGTGATGGAGCTGCAGGGCTTCTGGATCATCGGTCTTGTGCGGGTGATCGTGGAGGCCGTGAAGAACCTCGTGCTGAACAGCCGCATGGAAGAGCGCTTGAAAAACAGCTGAAAGGAAGCAGGCTATGAATTTCTGGAATAACTTCGCGGCAAAGCACCCCGCCGCTGCCAAGTGGGTGCGCGAGGGCGGCCTGTTCGTCATCGTGTCCAATCTCATCACCGTGTTCAAGTACCTGCTGCTGCAATTTCTGCCTAAGGCCTTTGCAAGCCTGCCGGTGGTGGATTTCGGCTGGCCGGGCATTGATATCACCCTGTTCGGCGAGACCTTCAAGTGGAACATCCTCGGCTACGATGCCGCCCACGGCGGTCTGCCCTACTTCTGCGCCTACATGATCGCCATGGTCATCGGCGAGTGCATCAATTTCCCCATTCAGCGCAATTTCGTGTTCCGCAGCAAGGGCAATCTGGCAAAGCAGATCGGCTGGTATGTGCTGGCGTTCTGCGTCATCACCTGCATCGTCAACTCCATCAACTGCATCTGGGTGGCGGTGGCAGGTCTGCTGGTGCCGGACTTCATCTACAACATCGGCACTACGGTGCTGAACGGCGGCATCTCCATGGTCATCTTCTTCTTCGTGAATAAGATCATCTTCCCGGAGGGCGAAAAAGCCGCCCAATAACAAGTCATCTCCTTCATTTTCTTCTTTTCATCACAAAGGCTCTCGCCCGCTCTGTGCATACGACAGAACAGGTGGGAGCCTTTGGCTTATGATCATCCTATCGCACAAAAGGCAGGATACCATCGTAATGATGATACCCTGCCTTTGCTCGTTCCGGTCCTCGTCCTGTGACCTCCGCCACAAAAAATCCCCAGACCGAATGGTCTGGCGGCATCTTTCTTGGTAGACATTCCTACGCGTTGGGAACCGCGCACTAATCAAAGCCCTGCTAGGGCTTTGATTGCCCCGCCTGCGGCGCGGCCGTGCTGTTCGAGCCCTGTACCGTCCTGCTCTGACGCAGGTTAGTGGATGACACAACAAAAAATCCCCTGACCGAAGTCAGGGACTCTTGTTTTGGTGGAGCATTGTCAACGGCAGTCGAACCTTCAGGCGGGCATATCGTTGCTGCG
>ERZ1026898.1497-NODE-1497-length-11511-cov-17.951117_pt1 | contig 11511 bp, 11 predicted proteins | sample MGYA00380178_ERZ1026898 | MGnify/ENA primary metagenome ERZ1026898 (study PRJEB33269, sample SAMEA4719814) | human gut metagenome | biome: human-associated habitat; feature: organic feature; material: feces | place: Cameroon | collected 2013-10 ... | reverse complement strand
CGCTGTCTAATTTGGTGTATGTGGCCGGTCACTTTGTCGAGTGGCCGGCTTTTTTTGTTGCTATAAGGAGAAAATGCAATGGCTCTGCCCAACGATCCCATCATGCTTTTGAGCGTGGTGAACCTGAAATTGCGTGATTTTTACAAAAACCTCGATGCTCTGTGCGAAGACATGGATGCCGACAAGGCTGACCTGTGCGCAAAGCTGAACGCTGTGGGCTACGAGTACGATGCCCAGCGCAACCAGTTTGTGTGATATTTTACAAAGAAAGCTTTCTTTGAATCGCTAACGGCTGGCACCGGTGCACAGCGACTGTGCCCGGGCCGGTGAATATAGAAGAATAAGAGGAGTGCTTGATTTATGATCCAGGGTACCTATTACAAAGAGTGGAGCAGTGTGCTGAACCGCGAGATGGAGTTCAAGGTGTATGGCAGCGCCGGTGTGCCGGTGCTGGCCCTGCCTGCCCGCGGCGGCCGCTTTTACGATTGGGAGAACAACGGTATGCCGGACGCCATTGCCCAGCTGCTGAACGAAGGCAAGGTGCAGCTGTTCTGCGCCGACAGCATCGACGGTGAGGCCGTGCTGAACGGCGATGTGCCCACACGCCACCGCGCCGAGATGGAGGAAAAGTATTTCGTCTACCTCACTGCCGAGCTGGCTCCCCGCGCACTGGCCCTGAACGGTGCAGCAAAGGACGCACAGCTGTGGTGTGTGGGCATCGACTTGGGCGCTGTGCACGCCGTGAACTGCCGCCTGCGCCGTCCGAAACAGTTTGCGGGCGCCATCGGGCTTTCCGGTATCTACGATCTGGCCCGCTTCTGGGGCAGCGAGAGCGACGATCTGGTGCTGCGCTGCTCTCCCCTGCTGTACCTCGACCAGAACGGCATTGCCAACAAACTGGCTCTGGCCAAGGCCAGCGAAAGCAGCCTGATGCTCTGCGCCGGTCAAGGTGCCTACGAAGGCGATGCACTGGACGACACCCAAGCGCTGGCCGATCTGCTGAAAGATCAGGGCCTGCCCGCACACCTCGAGATCTGGGGCGGCGATGTCTCCCATGAATGGTACTGGTGGGGCAAGATGCTGAGCCTGTTCGTACCGCGCATTCTGGAAAAATAAACCTTACAAAAGAACCCTCTCAGTGATTGCTTTGCAAAGACCGGGAGGGTTCTTTTGTGTTTTCATCATACCCTACCGTCCTATTTGTGAAAATTTCAATTCCCCACTTGATTTGTCGGGTTTTATGTGCTATACTCATGCCGTGAAATCAATACCCCCTGCGGGTAAAAGGAGATTTTTTATGGACAATGAAAAAAAGACCTGTTGCTGCTGCGGTGAATCCGCTGTCGCAAGCTCTGCCCCGGAAGCCGCCTCTTCCGCCTGCTGCGAACAGACCGCCGGCACTTCTGCCGAACGCGAGGAGCCCGCAGCCTGCTGCCGCCACAAAGACCGCACTCCCGCTGAGCACAAAGCACTGGTGAACCGCCTGAGCCGCATTGAAGGCCAGGTGCGTGGCATCCGCGGGATGCTGGAAAAAGACGCCTACTGTGTGGACATCCTTGTGCAGGTGGCGGCAGCAAACTCCGCGCTGAACAGCTTTTCCAAAGAGCTGCTGGCCCAGCACATCTCTACCTGCGTTGCGGACGACCTGCGCGCGGGCAGCGAGGATAAGCTGGACGAGCTGATCAAGCTGCTGCCCAAACTCATGAAGTGACCCTTTCCCGTGCATACTCAGTAGAGGAGTGAGATTTTTGGAACAATTCAATGTTACCGGCATGAGCTGCGCGGCCTGCTCTGCCCGGGTGGAAAAGGCCGTGAGCAAGGTGCCCGGGGTCACCAGCTGCTCGGTGAGCCTGCTGACCAACTCCATGGGCGTAGAGGGCACCGCAAGCAGCGCCGATATCATCAAGGCCGTGCAGGATGCCGGTTACGGTGCCAGCCCGAAAAGCGCGGGCGCGGCGGCTGCCAGCAGCACCAGCGCCGATCTTGACGCGCTGGCCGACCACGAGACCCCCAAGCTCAAGCGGCGGCTCATTGCATCACTAGGCTTTCTGCTGGTTCTGATGTACTTTTCCATGGGCCACATGATGTGGGGCTGGCCGTTGCCCCACTGGTTCAAAGGCAACCACATCGCCATGGGCCTTGTACAGCTGCTGCTGGCAGGCATTGTGATGGTGATCAACCAGAAGTTTTTCATCAGCGGCTTCAAGGGCCTTGTCCACCGTTCCCCCAACATGGATACGCTGGTGGCACTGGGCTCCATGGCAAGCTTTGTGTGGAGCACCTACGCCCTGTTCGCCATGACCGACGCCCAGCTGCATGGCAATGACGAAATGGTCATGCACTATATGATGGAGTTCTACTTCGAGTCGGCTGCCATGATCCTGACCCTCATCACGGTGGGCAAAATGCTGGAAGCCCGCTCCAAGGGCAAGACCACCGATGCGCTCAAGAGCCTGATGAAGCTGGCCCCCAAGACCGCCACCCTGCTGCGGGACGGCACCGAAGTGACGGTGCCCATCGAGCAGGTGCAGAAGGGTGATATCTTTGTGGTGCGCCCGGGCGAGAATGTGCCTGTAGACGGCATCGTGCTGGAAGGCAGCAGTGCCGTGAACGAAAGCGCCCTGACCGGCGAGAGCATCCCGGTGGACAAGGCCGAGGGCGACAAGGTGAGCGCCGCCACCACCAACCAGTCCGGCTTCCTGCGCTGTCAGGCGACCCGCGTGGGCGAGGATACCACGCTGGCCCAAATCATCAAGATGGTCAGTGATGCTGCCGCCACCAAGGCCCCCATTGCAAAAATTGCCGATACCGTGTCCGGTTTCTTTGTGCCGGCCGTCATTTCCATCGCCGTGGTCACAACCATCGTGTGGCTGCTGCTGGGCCGTGAGCTGGGCTACGCGCTGGCCCGCGGCATCTCCGTTCTGGTGATCAGCTGCCCCTGTGCACTGGGCCTTGCAACGCCCGTGGCCATCATGGTGGGCAACGGCATGGGCGCGAAAAACGGCATCTTGTTCAAGACTGCTGCTTCGCTGGAAGCCGCAGGCCGCACGCAGATCGTGGCACTGGACAAGACCGGCACCATTACCAGCGGCGAGCCGAAAGTGACCGATATCCTGCCTGCTGCGGGCGTTTCCGAGAACGAACTGCTGACCCTTGCCGCTGCACTGGAGCGTAAAAGCGAACATCCTCTCGCCAAGGCCGTGCTGGCCTACACCGAAGAGCGAAACCTGAACGCACCCGATGTATCCGATTTTGCCGCACTGCCGGGCAACGGTCTGGCAGCAAAGCTGGACGGCGTGGAGGTCTTTGGCGGCAACGCGTCCTTTATCGGGACCAAAGTTGCCGTGCCTGCCGAATTGCAGGAAAAAGCCGCCGCCCTCTCTGCACAGGGCAAGACGCCGCTGTTCTTTGGCGGGGCAGGCCGTCTGCTGGGCATTATTGCGGTGGCAGATACCATTAAAGCGGACAGCCCGCAGGCCATCAAAGAGCTGCGGAACATGGGCATCCGCGTGGTGATGCTGACCGGTGACAACCAGCGCACTGCCGACGCCATTGGCAAACAGGCAGGCGTAGATGAAGTGATCGCGGGCGTGCTGCCGGACGGCAAGGAAGCCGTGATCCGCCAGCTGCAAACCTACGGCAAGGTGGCTATGGTGGGTGACGGCATCAACGATGCCCCCGCCCTGACCCGTGCCGACACCGGCATCGCTATTGGTGCGGGCACCGACGTTGCCATCGACGCAGCCGATGTGGTGCTGATGAACTCCAAGCTCTCGGATGTGCCCGCCGCCATCCGCCTGAGCCGCGCCACCCTGCGCAACATCCACGAGAACCTGTTCTGGGCGTTCATCTACAACGTCATCGGTATCCCGCTGGCCGCAGGCGTGTTCATCCCCTTCGGCCTGACGCTGAACCCGATGTTCGGTGCCGCTGCCATGAGCCTTTCCAGCTTCTGCGTGGTAAGCAACGCCCTGCGCCTGAATCTGTTCGACGTGCACAGCACAAAGCACGACCGCGCACCCAAAAATGCTGCTTCCCTGCCCGCTGCCCTTACGCAGCCCGCAGCGGATGAGAATAAAGAGAGTTCTGTCAAGGAGGATACTGCTATGAAAAAGACCCTGAAGGTGGAAGGCATGATGTGCGGCCACTGTGAGGCCCGCGTAAAGAAGGCTCTGGAAGCCCTGCCCGAAGTGACCGAGGCTGTGGTGAGCCACGAGGCCGGTACCGCCATCGTCACCCTGAACGCCGATGTTGCCGACGACGTGCTGAAAAAGGCCGTCGAGGATCAGGACTACAACGTGACCGGCATCCAGTAATTATCCGGGCAATTACAGCAAAACAGCGGCCTGCTCCCAAACGGGAACAGGCCGCTGTTTTTATTCTGGTGCGGGTAGTGGGGGTCGAACCCACACGCCTTGCGGCACAGGAACCTAAATCCTGCGCGTCTGCCAATTCCACCATACCCGCATACTGCGCGGCTTCCGGGAAGGCACCGGAAACACAAAGTGCTATAATATAGTAGCAGTTCTGCGGATAAAAGTCAATCACCGCACTGATATTTCGGCCATTTTCGGTGCATACTAGCGCCAGACGATATTCTACCGGAAAGGGGTCTAGCGATGCGCAGAACGAAGTTGCGCCGCCTGTGCGGCATGGCTGCGACGTATCTTCTGGTGACGGTTCTCTGCGCTCTGGCGTGGCTGTGGCACAGCCTGCCCTCGGAGATCCTGCTGGAGCCCGGGCAAAGCCTTGCCCTGCCCCGCTATGCCTATATCGAACCACTGCGCCTGCGCGGTTCCCGCAACGCCGCCAGCACGCAGGCTGCGGGCAGCTATCAGGCCACCCTGTCACTGGGCGGCTGGCTGCCAATCAAAACCGTGCGTGCACTGGTGGAAGAGCGGCCTTCCGTTACGGTGTGCGGGACGCCCTTTGGCGTAAAAATGTTCTCGGAAGGCGCGCTCATCGTGGGCTTTTCCGACCTGAATACGGCAGGCGGCAGCGTAAATCCCGCCAAAAAAGCAGGGCTGCGCTTGGGCGACCGGGTGATCCGCATGGGCAACACCCAGACTGAGACCAACGACGAGGTACACGCTGCGCTGGAAGCCGCTGCCGGTTCCGCCTTGCAGGTGGTGTACGTGCGCAACGGCAAACAATTCCAGACCCGGCTGACCCCGGTGTGGGACAGCACTGCCGAGCAGTGGCGCGCCGGAATGTGGGTACGAGACTCCTCTGCGGGCGTGGGCACCATGACCTTTGTGGACGCACAGCGCGGCGTATTTGCCGGCCTTGGCCATCCAATCAGCGACAGCGACACCGGCGAAAGCGTGGCCCTGCGCAGCGGCGAGATCGTCCCCTGCCAGATCGTGGGCTGCACCAGCGGCACCGTAGGCAGTCCCGGCGAGCTGAAAGGCCGTTTTTTGAGCACTCACGCACTGGGCACCATCTGCATCAACGGCTCCACCGGCGTTTATGGCCGCACACGCGCTGCGTTTTCCGGCACGGAAATGGAAATTGCCTTTGCGCAGGAGGTGGTGCCGGGCGATGCGGAGATCTGGGCCACCGTGGACGGCGAAACACCCCAAGCCTACCGCATCCGCATTGAAAAGGTGAACGACGCCGACCCGCACCGCAACATGATCCTGCGCGTGACCGACCGGCAACTGCTGGCCAGAACAGGCGGCATCGTGCAGGGCATGAGCGGCAGCCCCATTGTACAAAATGGCCGTCTGGTGGGTGCTGTGACCCATGTACTGGTAAACGACCCCACCCGCGGCTACGGCATTTTTGCGCAGACCATGCTGAAGCAGACACAGGCCATTGAAGAAAGCAGCGATACAACGCGCAATCCGGCCAATGTGCAGAAATAAATTGCGGCGTTCGATTTTCTTTGCCAAAATTTGCCAATAAAACCCGTTGAAAGTTCTGGAAAAATATGGTAAAATCCATGGTGTTAAGGGAACTGCACACATTGGAGGAAACAACCATGGACAAAATTAGATTTTTGATGTCGGATACCGGTGCCCAGATCACTGCCGCCTGCCGCGAAGCACTGGAGCAGAAGGGCGTGGATGTGACCGTCGTGGAAAAAGACGGCAACAAGGTGCTGCAAAAAATGCTGGCTGTCCGCCCGCAGGTGGTCTTGCTGGATGCATTCATGCCCGGGCTGGACGCCCTTGCCGTCAAGCAGCGCTACAACGCCGCCGGTGAGCGGCACACCTCCTTCTTCGTGACCGGTGCATTCCAGAGCGAAGAAATGGTTCAGGAACTTCTGGATGAAGGGTTCGCCTACTATTTTGTCAAGCCGTTCGACGAAAGCGTTCTGGCCGCGCGGGTGCTCAAAGTGGCCCTTGGGCAGGAAAAGCGCATCCTGCACACCAGCGTGGACAGCGACGAGCTGACCGTTACCGAGATCCTGCACCAGATCGGTGTCCCTGCCCATATCAAGGGCTACCAGTTCCTGCGGGATGCCATCCTGCTCACCATGAACGAACCGGACTACATCAACGCTGTGACCAAGCGCCTGTACCCGGAAATTGCCAAGAAAAACGGCACCACCGCCAGCCGCGTGGAGCGTGCCATCCGCCACGCCATCGAGGTGGCGTGGGACCGGGGCGATGTGGACACCCTGAACAGCTATTTCGGGTATACCATCCATAATTTGCGCGGTAAACCCACGAACAGCGAATTTATCGCGATGATTGCGGATAAGATGCGGCTGGATAAGCGGCAGCGGGTTGGGTGACAGAAAAGCGGTAAAACGTCTGAAAATATTCCATAATATTCCAACGATGGGAACTATACCAATAAATATAGCGAAAAACGTTGTGAAAATATGGAACCAGACCAATAAATAACTTAAATCTAAGGCAATAAATCTCCTGTATTTATTGGGTTATAGTCCCGGCAAATACAGGAGGTTATTTTTTATGCTTATCCGGGATGTGGAGATGTTCATTGAACACTGTGAAAACAAAGGGCTTGCAACAAAGACGATTGGAAGTTATGAACAAACGTTGCGCCTTTTGATGCTCTACCTTGATGAACAAGGCATCACACAGACAGAGAAAATCACACACACGGTTATTCAGAACTACGTTAAGCAGATAAAGGAGCGAGGCAAGTACACCGTCACAAGCAACCCGAACAGCGGGAACTATCAGGAGCGGCGGTTGGATTTTGGCAAGAAAGTATCAGATGTGACCATCAACAACTATCTGCGGAACATGAGCGCTTTCTTTGGCTGGTGCGTGGAAGAAGATTTAATTCTCCGTTCGCCTGTCAAACGCGGCGATTACATCAAGGTAGAACGCCGCCCGCTTGAGTTCGTGTCGGATGAGGACTTCCGCAAGCTGCTGCGGAATATGAACACGGCCAGCTTTAGCGAGTACCGGGATTCTATCATCATTCAGCTCTTGTTAGATACTGGCATGAGAGTCAACGAATGTCTATTGATTCAAGTAACGGACGTGAATTTGCAAAAGCGGTACATCTATCTCCCGGCGGAGAACACCAAAGGCAAGAAAGGCCGCTATGTGTTCTTCTCTGACAAAATGGCAACGCAACTGCAACGGTGGATAAAGTATAAGGATAGATACCGGGACAGTGATTTTTTGTTCTGTACAAACAAAGGTAAATTTCTTGAGGTGAATAATTTTGAAGCCAATGTCCGCAAGTATGCCCAGCGGATAGGGCTAAAGGATATTCACCCACACGTTTTCCGAAATAACTTTGCAAAGCGCTTCCTTATGAGCGGCGGTGATATTTACACTTTGAGCCGCTTACTAGGTCATAGCAGCGTTACCGTAACAGAGCAGGCCTATTTGGATGTGAACCAAGACGACCTTGCAGAGATGTACCGCAAGCACAGCCCGCTTAGTAAGATAATCTAAACAGAAGAGCCGCAGACAGGAATCACTTTCCTAGCTGCGGCTCATTCTTTTAGATAGAATGTAGTTATCAATCGTCTTTGATTTCAAGATTTTCCAGCCCAAACTCAACGCACAACTGAATCAGTTCATTGCGGCTATGTCCGGTTTGTGTGGTAATAGCGTCCAAACGCTTGATAGTATCCTCTGACAGGCGCACGGAAACAACGGCAGTCTTACCCAATGCAGCCCGACGGGGACGAATTATAAGCTTTTTGTTCAAGTTGTTATCCATAGCGCACCTCTTTTTACTACAAGTGTAGCCAAAAGATAGCTGATTTTGTAGCCTACAATTATAATAATTGAACTATAAGTGTATACATTTGTAGTATTTAGATGTATAATTGACAAAAGGAGGACAGATACAACCGAACAACCGTCATTTATCAGTTAGGAGGAAAAATTGGAATGAGGCGTAAAATAGCCGGGACAGTTGGCTCAGTGCTGCTTTGTGCTGTGTTACTTGCTGGATGCAGCAACGGCGCAAGTACAGCAGCTAGTTCACAACAAGAAACTGCCAGTAGTACAGCAGCGTCTGAAGTGATATCTAAGGAAGAAAAAGAACGCAAAGCAGCACTTGAAGAATCGGCACGAAAATTCAAGTCAGCGGAGAACTACCAAGAAAGCGGAGAATATTTCAAAGCCTATTCACTGTATCAAAAAGTGATAGAAGATGATTCCAACTATACAGAAGCACAGAAACGTGCAACTGAAATGTTAGACTTATATTGGAAACAGCAAGATGCTTTAGTGGAGCAGGGAGAATATCAGACCGCTGTTGAAAATACAGCTAGTGCAATGAGCTTCATGGGGCTGACCTCTCCATTGGATAGCGGTATCGAATTAGAAAAGACAATCTTACAAGTTGCTGAAAAGCTTGCCCAAAGCTGCGGCTTCTCAAACCCGAAAGCAACTATGAAAATTTTTCCAATAACGGGAAGTACGCCTATTTTTTATATCAATATCGAGTGTGACAATATAAACGGAAAAGCACTTAGTTCTTTATCAAATGATACAATCATAAAAAAATACGATGAATTGTCCGACAAAATGAATGAATCAATCTTTAAGGCCAGCATGGGATTCAATTCTATTCTTTTGGGAGACATTCATAGCAATGGAAAATGGTACAGCGTTTTTAACGAAAAGCTAACTGTCAGTACCGATGAGGAACGGGACAATTCCTCAACATCTAGTACCTCAAATAATGGATATTCTACGAGTGGCCCCGGTGTGGGTAAAAAGCCAAGTAAGAGTAATCGTTCTGCATCGAGTGGTACCAATAAAATAACACAAGAACATAGAAACGCACTTTCAAAGGCAGAACGTTATTACCACGATATGGATTTGTCCAAAGCACAGGTTCGCAAACAACTTGAATATGAAGGCTATGAGAAAGACGCGATAGACTACGCTATGAAGAATCTAACCTAAGAGCAATCTAAGCACAAGACCGCAGACGGAACAAAAGCCGCTTGCGGTCTTTTCTTACTTAGATGTGTCTTTTGTCAAAACAGAGTATACTTGCCCATTACATCCCAAAAACCGCTATTTTGTAAAAACAGACTTTGTTTTAGATTTGTTTTGCAAAATGTAAGCAAAGTTATTGACTTCATTTTCACATCGAGATACAATAAGGGTGGAGATAATCACAGGATGAAAGGACAGTCTTGCAGTATGGCACACATTGCTTATGTACGAGTTTCCACCGCTGAACAGAACGAGGCACGGCAGATTGAAGCCCTCAAGAAACACGGCATCGACAAATGGTACACTGAAAAGGTCAGCGGTAAAAACATGAACCGCCCACAGCTTAAAGCTATGTTGGACTATGTGCGGGAAGGCGATACCATTTACATCCACGACTTTAGCCGCCTTGCACGTTCTACAAAAGACCTTTTAGCTATTGTAGACCAGTTGCAGAAAAAAGGCGTACACCTTGTATCTAATAAGGAGAATCTTGATACAAGCACTTCAAACGGCAGATTGATGCTGACAATGATTGCAGCCATCAACGAGTTTGAACGTGAGAACCTGCTGGAACGTCAGCGGGAAGGAATTGCAATCGCTAAAGCAGCGGGCAAGTTCAAAGGCGGTCAGGTTAAGCGGATTGATGATAAGACCTTCTGTGCAGCGTATGACCGTTACCAGCACCGGGAATTGAACAAGACCCAGCTTGCAGCAGAATTGAGAATCAGCCGCCCGACACTGGATAAGATGCTGAAGGACAGAGGACTGGCATAATACCACGCACCCCGCAAGGGGTGCTTTTTTTGTCGGGAATACACTCCCCCGCCTAAAAACAAACCCGGAACGAATTTTTGTTAAAATAGCGCGGTAGCCGTTCAGTCTGTATTCGGAGAAAAAATCGTGACCGATTTAATTTATACCCGGTTTGTGTTCATAACACAGAAAAATCCAAACGATATGCGATATAGTGCTGATATGAATAAATACAGAAAAAGACAGCAAAGATTAACGAAAAATTAACTTTTTGAACTTTTTGTAAAGAGGTTGACTTTTGGAATTTTTAGCGATACAATAGATAGCTGTCACTTCTGCAATTGAACGTAGCTATGTAAAATATTCTCCAAAAGTCCTTGACTTTGGCAGGTTTGTGCGGTATAATATCGTCAGAACAGACAGATGTTCAGAAAGGTTTCGGATTGACTGCTCGGCGGAATGTGTCGGAGCACTTTAATATAATAAATTGACGAAACGAGGGTGAATAATACGAAGAAAATCGTGTAGAAGTATCTTGAAATCCCCGATTATAGGGAGTGGTCAGCGGGTATCTACCTTGTAGATGCGCCGTGCGGCTGTGGTAAGAGCACCTTTATATTTAAGACGCTCTATCCTTATGTCCACCAGAATTGCAAGCGAATGTTGGTGTTCTCCAATCGACTGGCATTGAAAGCCCAGCAGGAACACCAAGCATTTGGCACAGATATAGTTTGCATGACTTACCAGAAGATGGAATACAATGTCTATCTGAATGGCTTGTGGACAGTACAAAATTCTGTGCCGGACTTAATGCAACTGGTTGAACAGGAGTTTGATTATATTATTTTAGACGAAGCGCACTACCTGTTCCAAGATGCGGCGTTCAATCGGAGAACTTCAACCATTTTTGAAATGATTGAGAGTTTCCGAAAGAGCAAAGTTATCATCATGTTATCTGCAACGGCTGACTTGCTGAAGGAATATTTTTCAAGCAAGATAACAGCCACATACACGGCAGAGGCAGATTACAGTTACATTGAATCGGTGTCCTATTATACTAAGAAAGACACGCTTTTGAAAATCTTAGACAATATCCCAGCAGATGAAAAGGCTGTCGTTTTTGGCGATAACAAAGAACGTTTACAGGAATTGAATCGAAGATACTCAAATAGCGCGTATCTTTCCGGTGATAATAAGGAAACTAGTCCTGTATTCAGCGAGATAGTTCAAACCGAACACTTTGAATGCCGAATGTTCTTCACTACAAAAGTTCTCGATAATGGCGTAAATCTAAAAGATAAAGCCATTAAGCATATCATTATTGAATAGACTGATATGGTCGAGTTCATACAGTGCTTGGGCA
>ERZ1026898.1494-NODE-1494-length-11539-cov-5.692964_pt1 | contig 11539 bp, 10 predicted proteins | sample MGYA00380178_ERZ1026898 | MGnify/ENA primary metagenome ERZ1026898 (study PRJEB33269, sample SAMEA4719814) | human gut metagenome | biome: human-associated habitat; feature: organic feature; material: feces | place: Cameroon | collected 2013-10 ... | reverse complement strand
GCAGCTCCCCCGATGGGGAGCCAAGAACGTTCTGCCGCTTAACTTAATAGCATTACCCTGAAATGGCAGGTATGAGGATCCCCATGCCATGCTCACACCTGACCCCTGACTATGGCAAAAGGAGAGCGCACTCTGCCGCACACGTCCCGGGTTATTTTTCGATTCCCCGGAAGGTGTAGTCCTTATCTTCGACCGCTTTCCGGATGTCTGCGTCGGGGATTTCTTTGGAAAGTGTCAGGACAGCCGTGCCTGTCTCATGAGAGACTTCTGCTTTTTCGACGCCGTCCAGTGCTTCCAGCGCTTTCTTCACTGCCATTTCGCAGTGACCGCACATCATGCCTTTGATTTTGACTGTTTCTTTCATTTCGTTTTCCTCCTTTGGAAATTGAATGCTTACATACTGATAGTCTGCCGCCGCCAGAACCTTTTGGATGTCGGTTTCCCGAGGCAGCAGGGTGTAGGTGATGACGGCCTCTCCCGTCTTTGCATCGGCGGTGACGCGGGTGACACCGGAGAGGCTTCCCAGTACTTTCTTCACGTGTGCTTCGCAGTTTTCGCACATCATCCCTTCGATGCGGATGACAGCGGTGCCTGTTTCCTCTTTCTTCTCCGTGGGCCGCGCGCGATGCTTCATCGGGCGGTCATGCGACGCGTCGTGAATGTTCACGCGTCCAAGGCGGAGGGCATTCAGGCAGACGGTGAGGCTCGAGAGCGACATCGCTGCCGCCGCCCACATGGGGTCTAAGGAAATCCCGGGGTACAGGCCCGCTGCCATGGGAATCAAAAGTGCATTGTAGGCGAAAGCCCAGAAGAGGTTCTCGTGGATATTCCGCAGGGTCTTCCTCGAGAGGCGGATGGCGGCCGCAGCGTCTGTCAGGCGCGAATTCATGAGTACGACATCCGCCGAATCAATCGCGACGTCCGTCCCGCCTCCGATCGCCATGCCGACGTCAGCGCGTGTGAGGGCAGGCGCATCATTGATACCGTCGCCGATCATGAGGACGCGTCCGCGCTCTGCGAGTTTCCTGACAGCCGCTTCTTTCCCATCCGGCAGAATCCCCGAAAGGATGGTATCGACGCCTGCTGCCTGTCCGATGGCGCGGGCCGTCTTTTCATTGTCTCCCGTCAGCATGACGACCTCGATCCCCATCGCGTGCAGCTCCTGCACGGCTCTGGCAGAATCCTTCCTGAGAACATCCGCGACAGCGATGAGGCCGAGAAGCACGCCTTCCTGCATAAAGAGAAGCGGCGTCTTCCCTTCTTCTGCGAGAGCGTCCGCACGGGCGCGCAGGGAGCTGGTATCTGCCAAAGAGGTGATGTAGGCGAAGGAGCCGCCGGCGAGCGTTTTCCCTTGCAGCTTCCCGGTGAGGCCCTTCCCGGGGAGGATGAGGAAATCGGTGATTTCCTCGGCTTTGATCCCCCGCTCTTCCGCAAGATCGGCGATGGCGCGTGCGAGCGGATGCTCTGATTTCTTTTCCAACGCATATGCCGCGTGCAGGAGCTCATCCTCTGAAATACCGTCTTCGGGCACGATGTCAGTCACGCAAGGCGCGCCCTCGGTGAGTGTCCCCGTCTTATCGAGCGCAGCGATCTGGATACGGCCCGTCATTTCCATCGCTTCACTCGTCTTGAAAAGGATGCCATGCTTCGCGCCCAGACCATTTCCCACCATGATCGCGACCGGTGTGGCAAGTCCCAGCGCGCAGGGGCAGGAAATCACAAGGACAGAGATGGCATAGGTCAGGGCCTCCCGCGTGCTGCTTCCCCATGCCAGATGCACCGCGAAGACAAGCACCGCGATGCCAATGACTGCGGGCACAAAGACGGCGGAGACCCGGTCTGCCATGCGGGCGATCGGCGCTTTCGTCGCAGCCGCCTCGCTCACCATGCGGATGATCTGCGAAAAGGACGTATCCTCCCCCACGCGCGTCGCCTTTGCGGTGATGTGTCCATTCGTATTGATCGAAGCCGCGCGCACGACATCGCCGGCTCCCTTATCGACCGGCACCGACTCGCCCGTCAGCGCCGACTCATCAAGAGCCGCTGTCCCCGAGAGGATTTCGCCATCGACAGGGACCGCTTCGCCCGGTTTCACCAGAAAGATGTCGCCTGCTCTGACCTCGCTCACAGGGAGACGGATTTCCTCTCCGTTTCGGAGGAGCAATGCCTCTTTCGGCGCCATCTTCATGAGCGACTTCAGCGCATCCGTCGTGCGCCCTTTCGACAGAGCTTCGAGGAGCTTTCCCACAGTGATGAGTGCTGGAATCATCGCAGCAGACTCAAAATAGAGCTGGTCATGGTAGAGCGGCATGATATTCATGTTCGACACACCATTTGTGATGAGCCATGTCATCCGATAGAAGATGCAGAGTGACCAGAGAAAGGAAATCCCGGATCCCATTGCGACCAGCACATCCATATTCGGCGCGCCCTGCGAAAGCGAGCGGAAACCGGAAATGAAAAAGTCACGGTTGATGCCCAGCACGAAGAGTGAGAGCAGCATTTGCGAAAGCGCCAGCCCCAGATGGTTGTGATCCAGAAATGCAGGGACCGGCCAGGAAAGCATATTGTGCCCCATCGTGATGTACATGAGAAGCACCAGAAACAGAGCCGACCAGATGAGTCGCTTCGCCAGCCGCGGCGTCTCGCGATCCTTCAGTGCTTCCGCTTCGGCAGACATCAGCGGACTTCCCGCAGACCTTGGATCTCCCATGGGCGAAGCTCCATAGCCCGCCTTCTCCACCGCACGCACGACTGCATCCTCTCCGGCCGTACCCTCGACAATCATGGAATTCGTCAAAAGAGAGACGGAAACTTTGGAAACGCCGGGCACTTTTTTCACCGCCCGCTCCACATGCCCCTGGCACGCCGCACATGTCATGCCGGTGACGATGAAATGGTTTTTGTTATTTATCGTATGCAAAATTCACCTCCGAGAAAATGGGTTCAGGGTTCGCCCCAAGGACTACCCCTGAACCTTTTATTTCATCAGCTTCTCCAACATCGCGCAAAGCTCATCGACTTTATCCTCTTTGCCTTCCCGAATATCTTCGGCAACGCAGCCGCGGATGTGAGCCGCCAGAAGGAGCTTATTGAAACTGTTCAGCGCATTCGACACGGCAGAGACCTGCATCACGATGTCGGGGCAGTAGGCATCATTCTCCACCATCTTCTCGATCCCGCGGATCTGACCCTCCATGGTCTTGAGCCGCGTCATCAGACGCTTTCTTTCTCGCTCCGTCCGCTCCGTGTGACGGCAGCACTCGCAGGAAGTGATTGTTCGTTTTTCAGTCATGGAAGATGTCCTTTCGAAATAAAGTGGGAAGGGTTCAGGGTTCGCCCCTGGGGCGTGGTGCCCTTTGATTACGTGCGAAAGAGGTTCAGCGGGTTCTGCAGGTTCAAAGGGTTCAAAGGGGGTGGTGCGGCGCATAAAAATCAGAAGCGCCGCGGAGTTTTGAAACTAGCGGGTTTCTCGTATCGCAAACCTAATCCCTAGCTACCAGTCACCAGTCACTAGTCACTCCTAATCCCCAATCCCTAATCCCTAGCTACTCATCCCTGCTTTCAAACTTCAAAGTGTGGTGGCGGCTTCGCCGCAAATATATGGGGCGATGCCCGAAGGCGGTATTTAGTCACTCCAGTCACCAGTCACCAATCACCAGTCACCAGTCACCAGTCACCAGTCACCAGTCACCAGTCACCAGTCACCAGTCACCCATAGACTACACCCCCCTGGGGTCTTCTGTCAATTGAAAAAATCAAGAGCCTGTAATACACATGCCGGCTCTTTGAGGAAGGTTTATGGTTACGTGCCGCCCTTTGATTACGTTTGAAAGCCTCACTTGAATGAGAATGGTGGTGCGGCGCATTTCGTCATCCTGAGCGGAGAAAAACGTCGTATGTTAAAAAATGGCTTATCTGAAATAGGAGAACTGAGTCGAAGGATCTAAGCGCCGCGAAATATAATATAAATAATGGCAATGCCCGAAGATGGTATTTAGTCACCAGTCACTCCTAATCCCTAATTCCTAGCCACTCATCCCTCATCCCTGCTTTCAAACAATCATCGCTTATCGGTCTGCAAGGAAGATTTCTCGGCAACGCTTTCAATGACGATACGGGAGTCTGACGTCTCCTGGTCTTTTAGTCACCAGTCACTCAAGGCTCCTCAGCCCCGGTCACGATTTCCTTGACTACATCCATCTTTCCTGCTTCCGTCTGGTCCCATGTGATCGGCGTCAGGGTCGGATAGCCGCGGTGCGCCCAGTACACATCCGTCTCCGGATCCTCACAGGAGAGCGCCTTGCCGGAGAGCCAGAAGCCCAGATGACCGGACGGATCTCTCATTTCCTGGATCGCATTTTTATAGTGCTGCAGACCGAGGCGTTTCACCTTGAGCTGCGCGAAGGAGAGATGTTCGGCAGGCTTTGGCATATTGAGATTCAGAATACCACAATATTTTTTCTCGATAAAATATCGCTTCACGATATCCAAGGCAAAGTCTGATGCTTTTTCCAGAAAGTCCGCTTCCTTTGTCGTCTCTGCCGAGAGTGCGATAGACGGTATCCCAGCGAAGATGCCTTCGAGCGCGCCGCCAACTGTCCCGCTGTAAATGCAGTCGCTCCCCGTGTTGTAGCCGTTATTGATCCCGGAGACGATGAGGTCCGGCATATCATCCTTGAGCCAGTGGCAGAGCGCGAGCTTCGCACAGTCCGCCGTCGTCCCGCTGCAGGCGAGTACAGTGATGTCCTCCCCATAGCTTTCCTTGTACCACAGGCGCAGATATGTCTGCAGCGACAGGGAAGAGGAGCAGGAGCTCCGTCCCTTATCCGGCGCGATCACCGTCACGCGTCCGAGCGTCGCCAGCTTCTTTGCCATGGCAACAATGCCCGGCGCTTCATATCCATCATCGTTCGTCAAAAAAATATGCATGCGATTGTCTCCTTAGTGTTTTCGAGTATGTATGGTGAAATGGTTCAGGGTTCGGGGTTCGCCTATGGGCCGTGCTGTCCCTTGCCCCTGAATGAAAGCTTTGCTCAAATGAGGAATGAAGGGGCGGCTTCGTCACGAATATATATTTTGCAGCGAAGCTGCCACCACACCCTGAACCCATCAACCTGAACCCTGAACCCAATCTATGCATTCAGCTTCCCCCATTGTACCAAAACTTTCTCGCCAATAAAACATCTTTCCCATCGATTTCCTTCTATGCTATAATAGGACATTGTGAAAGCACAGAATATGTATGTTTGCGAGCCTGTCATCAGCGTAGCATCTCAATGTATAGAAATTTTTTGCTCTTTGAAAGGAGTTTGTTTACATGACAGCAGATAACTTGACCTTTTCCATTGAAATCGATTTCATCCCGGATATTCAGGACGGCCGCGCCGAACTGAAAAAGAGCATGAAGAGCGTTTCCGAGAAATTTGACGGCACCTACATCCTCGATCCGAAAGCCCGCCCGATCATCTCCGGGCTTGCCAAGGATGACGTGGAAGGCGCGCTGAAGGAGCTGGGGCTCCTCGCCTTCGGCACATGGCCGGCATGCATCCTGACTGCCACCATCGTCTCCCCGCTCCCGATCCGTGCGGTCGGCATGTCGGACGGCTGGGACATCTACACCGGCAAGAAGACCTTCTTCGCTTTTGCACAGTTCCCTGCCGATGCCCTCTCCATCATGGTGAAAGCCTGCACCTACTATCTGGAACATGAGTCCTACCAGTCTCTGGAAGAATTCATCGATGCCATGGGCTATGAAGCCTTCCGTGATACCGTCCTCGGAAATACCATGCCGGGAAATGATGCAGGGAATGACTACTATGGTTCTTCCTGGGGTGCCCCCGACGTACCGCCGCTCAAAGAAGGCGACTTCGTCCGTCCAGAGAACAACATCATGCAGATCATCGAAGTGTACCCGGAAATGGGCCCCTTCCTCATGGAATACGGCATGTCCTGCGTCGGCTGCTTCGTCTCCTACGATGAAAACCTCTGGCAGGCTGCTCAGGGCCACGGCATCGACGTCTTTGAAATCATCGGCGAGATGAATGAATTCATCGCGGATAAATACAAGAAGCCGCTCCTCACCGAAGACACGCCGATGGAGACCATCCTCACCCTTTACCCGCAGCTCCTTCCCGTCTTCCAGAAGAAATCCATCGCCATGCCGCAGGATATGAAAACCACCATCGGCACTCTCTGCAAAGAAGCAAACGTAGATGCCAAAGACCTCATCGCTCTCTGCGATGAAAGACTGCGTGGGAAGGAAGAAGCGTAGTTTTTGGTGACTAGTGACTGGTGACTAGTGACTAGTAGCTAGGGATTAGGGATTAGGGATTGGGAGTGACTGGAGACTAGGGATTCCCCGTAGCGTCATCCCGAGCGTAGCCGAGGGTCTTTACTGCACTGCAATAATCAGCACGTATGCACTGAGGAGAAACGACGTATTGGTGCTGTTTCACATCAGGCAATGAGCGTTCTGCAATAGAGATTTCTCGCTTGCACTCGAAATGACGACGGCGCGAAGCGCTATCAAAACTCCGCGGCGCTTTATAAATATGATGCGCCGCACCACCATTTCTAATTTGTCATTTCTAATTTCTCATTCAAAGGTCGCCCACCCTCGCGAGCTAAACCCGAACCATTTCAAAAGCCGGATGCACAATCCATGCATCCGGCTTTTTGCTTGCTTTCTTATTTCATTTTCCATCCTGCTTTTTTGAGTGCCATGACGATCGGCACCACGATGACACCGGAGACGAGAGCTTCCGGGATACCATTTGCAGTGACGATCCCCATGATCATCAGACCGACCGCTTCGACAGAGATCCCCTTCGCTGCGGCATACGGTGCGCCGACCAGCAGAAAGAAGGAGCCCAGGAAGAGCACCGTATTCGTGATCGCCCCGCCCACCGCTGAGATGCCGGCACGCAGATGCGCATTTCCAGGAATGTACTTATAAAGAAGCCACACCACGATCGGGATGCAGATCCGCGGCACGATACAGATGAACGCATCGGCGATGACACTGTACTGCAGTGCGAACTGCATCATCAGGCTCGGCGCACGCAGTGTCTGAATGAAAGAAAAGAGCCCAAAAAGGAACCCGACCAGAATGCCGACCTTCGGCCCTGCGACGACCGTCCCGATGATGGTCGGGATGTGCAGGATCGTCGCATTCATCACGACGAGCGGGATGAATCCATAGCCTGTCAGTCCGAGAAAGATCGTGATCCCTGCGAGCAGCCCGGAAATCGTCAGCTCGCGAATGCTCATAAAGGTCTGATTCTGATGGGGATTGTTTTGTTCCATACCTGTTCCTCCGTTCTTGTTCTCTGTGAGATATAAGACGCAAATAAAATACAGGCGCGAACGCGCTCTGCAGTCCAGCCCGCGCAAGCGATGCCAGCTAAAAGGCAGTGCGTTTCTGCACCTGTAGTTATTATAATCTGTGTTCCCCATTTGTCAACGGGGATGGAAAATGGGAAGACTTAGAGACTTCCGTTCTCAGACCTCAGACTTCAGACATCTGACCTCAGACATCAGACTTCAGACTTCTGACTTCTGAGCCCGTGGGCAGCGCCTTTGCTTTTGTTATGAATATGGCTTGATTATACGGGTTTTGCAGGAATTATCAATCCCGCGTGATCAAAATCTCATCCCATCACGATGCAAAGGATCCCCCCAAGAGAAATCCCCACCCCGATGAGCTGGCGAAGCGTCAGCTTCTCTTTGTAGAGCAGAAATCCTGTCAGCATCAGCGCCGCTACGATGAGACTGTTCGCCACGACGAAAGCCACATTCACCGCCCAGCCGGCCCGGTACATGAAGAGCGTCCCCACCTCGATGCCGACGATTGCGAGTCCCAGTCCTATGGCAGAAAGACTCACGGAAAGCACGCCGCGCAAGAAGCTCTCCTTCCCCAAAGACTGAAAGAAGTAGATCACAAAGGAAACGACAGACGCTGCAAGATACGTCACCGTGAGAGAAGCCATAGGATCCCCGATATCGGAGACTTCCTTCAGCCCCACCTGATATCCCACACTGGATAGGACAACGAGAAGAAGCGGCCACCAAGTCGAAAACATCTATTTTCTCCTTACCTTACAATACAAAACATGCCCAGACAGGTGAGTGCGACCCCGGCGAGCTTCATAAGCCCCATCGGTTCCGTGTAAATACAAGAGCCGATGAAGAGCAGCAGCACGACAATGATACCCGTGCACACGATAAATCCCACATTCATCGGCCAGCCCGCACGATACATGTAGATCGTCCCCACCTCCAGCCCTGCGATGGAGACCCCTGCGATGGCCGCCGGAAACGGCACAGCGGCAAGCGCCGCCATGAGATCTCCCGCCGGAGAAAGCGCCTCGAAAAGCAGCACGCAGGTCAAGGCACTCACCAGGTACGTCGCCCCCAGTGCCGCGAGAGGAGAGGCGACGGACGACAGCTTCTTCGCGCAGATCTGGTATATCACATCAGCCACAACGATCAAAGCGACAGGCCACCATAGAGCAAGCATGGAGATCCTCCTTTCAAAAAAAAGACGCTCCAGCCACTCTCTCCCGGCTGCGCCGTACCTACGGAGAATGACTGAAACGCCTGTCTGCTCCACCCGGTGGCGAAGCAGCGGTTTTGTTACTATGTTATAGGAAATATAGCATGAGAGCCTTTCCCCTGTCAAGGAAATCACGCTCGGCCGGCATGTCTCGCGCAGCTTGATGGCCCGCAGGACATCCCTCGGAAGTACATATCCGCACCGGCTCAAATCGCGCAGTGACGTATCGATCCCATATAGCATTGAAATCAGTTTTACTATATACTTATAAGGTTATCATGGAAGGAAACATAGGCACGCACGAAGGATCCTGCATCATGCCAAGTCTGTGTTTCGACAAGGAGGTATTATGAGATTTTTCAGTTATCAGACCCTGCTCGCCGCATGCCATTTCTGCTCGGACATCAATCAGAGCGCACTTGCGGCGGTGCTGCCCTTTTTGGTCGCGGCCTATCACTATGACTACGCGACCGCTGCTATGCTGGTGCTGTCCTCAAACATCATCGGTTCACTCATCCAGCCACTCTTAGGGACGCTCTCCGACAAGCACAACTGGCCCTGGATCATGCCGCTAGGCCTCTTCATGGCAGGCGGCGGCATCGCATTGACAGGCGTCACGTCAGATTTCTATCTGCTCTGCCTCTTCACGATGATCTCCGGCATCGGTGTCGCGATGTTCCACCCGCAGGGCGCGCTCATGGTAAACCGTGTCTCGACAGATGACAACCGCGGCATCAGTCTTTCGGTCTTTTCTTTTGGCGGCAATATGGGCTTCACCTTCGGCGCAGCGATCATCTCTGCATCGATCGCCTTTTTCGGCCTGCCGGGCACGCTCATTTTCTTTATCCCGGAGATCATCATCTGCGTGCTCCTTCTCGCTCTCTATCCCCGTCTGAAGGCCATCGGCGAGAGATCGATCTCCTCACACAAGAAACACGCCGTGACGGACGCACCGGACCAGTGGGGCTCCTTCTGTCGTCTCGGCGCCGTCGTTTTCGGCCGCTCTATCATGTACCTCGGGCTGAATACCTTCATCGTACTTTACTTCATGAATCATTTCCATGAATCACAGAACTTCAGCAACCTGCTCCTCAGCGTGTACTATGGCATCGGCGCGCTCTTCACACTGATCGGCGGAAAGCTGGGCGACAAGCATGGCTATCGCACCTTTGTCCGCTTCGGCTTCCTCCTCGCATTTCCTGCCGCGCTCATTCTCGCATGGACGGACAGCTCCATTCTTGGTATCCTCTGTCTCATCGTCCTTGGTGCGGCTCTGAATCTGACGTATAGCCCAATGGTCGTCCTGGGGCAGCAGTACCTGCCGAACCGTGTCGGCCTCGCCTCGGGCATCACGCTCGGCCTTGCCGTCAGCGTCGGTGGCATCACAGCGCCGCTCCTCGGAAAGGTCGGCGACATGTATGGTCTGGAGACGACCTTCTACGTGATCGCCCTGATCACTCTCATCCCGCTCATTTCTTCCTTCACCTTGCCAAAGCCAAAGAAATAGCGGCTGCCGACTGTCAAGAGCCGTCGCATTTTTCCCCTGACAGGCATACTAAAAAAGCCCGGCCTCTCTATGAAAGAGGCGGGCTTTTTTAGCGTGTACGCCGATTTCTTCATTTCTACTTTCCCCACAGCACCAGGTACGCCCCGATCAAAACGGCCAGAAAGCCCAGATTCGCCCCGGTAAAGACGAGGAAGTAGGCACGGGCAAAGTGGAAGCGCATCGAGAGATACGCCTTGAAGGAAATGAGGCTCGCCATAGACGCGATGAGGGTACCGAGGCCTCCGATATTGACGCCGAGGAGAAGCGCGGTATAGTTTTCCGTATAGGGAGAGAGCATGACGGTCGCAGGGACATTGCTCACGACCTGCGAAAGAAGAAGAGAGATCCAGAATTCGTGTCCGGCAAGGAGCGCGGCCGGTTTCTCCTGAAGCCCCGGGATGTGAGTCAGATTTCCTACCGCGATGAAAAGCGCCAGGAAGAGAGCGAGCAGCTTGTAGTCGACCTCGCGAAAGGCCTTCCGGTCAAGGAGCGCACAAGCCGGGATGACGATCGCAAGGAGGAATGAGATCGGGAGGAGTCGAAGGACATTCAAAAGGCACAGCGCAAAGAGAAGGAGCAGGATCGCGATGCGAAGACGCGGCATGCCTGTCGGCTTAGTGAAGCGGAGCATGAGCGGCCGGTCTTCGAGCGTATAGCTGGCAAGGAGGAGCAGGACAGCCGAGAGAACGGTAATGGGTGCGGTGATGGAGAGAAATTCGGCAAGCGGCAGATGGTAGTGGGCATAGATGAAAAGATTCTGCGGATTTCCGATGGGCGTCAGCATACTGCCCAGATTCGCCGCGATGGTCATCCATGTGAGGACAGGAATCACTAGGCGGAGGGCATGGGCCTCTTTGAAGAGGGAGATCGCAAGCGGCACGAAGATGATGAGTGAAACGTCATTCGTGAATACCATGGAGGTAAAGAAAGAGAGAAAGAGGAATACCTGCCCCATCCGCCGGCTATCCATGGGCTTCTGAAAGAGATGGCAGAAAAGGCCGCTGAAGAATCCGGCGCGCCGAAGAGCCGCTACGATGGTCATGAGGGAAAAAAGGAGCGCGAGGAGCGGAAAATTGATACTCTCTTTCAGTGAGGAAATGCTGACCTCCGAGAAACACGCCGTCACGAGCGCAAGGAGCGTCGCTGCAGCAAGATCGGGATTTCGTCTGATAAGGCTCATGGGTGGCTCCTTTCTGATGGCAATTTGCGGCAAAATGAAAAGTGAGCGGCAGTGGGTGACTAGGGACAAGAGGCTCGACGCCTTCAATGGGTCTTGCGGCAAAGCCGCCGCCAATATTTCTCATTTCTCCAAATCCAAGACCCACGATATGATAAAAAAGCCCTGCCTCTCCACACGGGAGAAGCGGGCTTTTCTGATTCCTATTATTCCCACTCGATGGTGCTCGGTGGCTTGGAGGTGATGTCGTAGACGACGC
>ERZ1026898.1492-NODE-1492-length-11549-cov-2.661476_pt1 | contig 11549 bp, 9 predicted proteins | sample MGYA00380178_ERZ1026898 | MGnify/ENA primary metagenome ERZ1026898 (study PRJEB33269, sample SAMEA4719814) | human gut metagenome | biome: human-associated habitat; feature: organic feature; material: feces | place: Cameroon | collected 2013-10 ... | reverse complement strand
ATGGGCTCCGTTTTGCTTACTGCTGGCGCACCTGGCAAGCGCATCATCCTGCCTAACGCTCAGGTAATGATCCATCAGCCCATGGGCGGTTCTGGCGAGCGCACTCAGCAGACCGATTTTCAGATCTTGGCAACCGAGATGAAGAAAACCCGTGATCGCCTCGAGGGGATTATCGCCAAGCACTGCGGTCAGCCCGTAGTGCGCGTTCATGCTGATTCCGAGCGCGACAATTGGATGACGGCGGAAGAAGCTTGTGCCTATGGCTTGGTAGACAAGGTTGTTGCATCTCGCTTCGCCTCTGACGAAAAGAAAGCAGAGTAAGTTAGAATGACCGATCAGAAGGGATCCGTCCCCCCTGCACGCGAAGATATCCGTTGCACGTTCTGCGGAAAGACGCCCGATCAGGTTAACGCCATGATCTCGGGCCCTGATGGCATTTTTATCTGCGATGAGTGCATTTCTCTTTCCGCGGAGGCCATGATGGCTGATCTTAATCTGCGTGGACTCGAATCTGATGCGCTGAACCATGTGCTTCAGGTTACTGCAGATGCCGATGACGATGGTCGTTCTGATAGCGGTGTTCCTGTTCTGGAGAATCTTCCTACTCCCCGCGAGCTTTTCGAGCAGCTCTCGGAGCATGTTGTGGGTCAGGAAGAGGCAAAGCGCGCTCTCTCTGTTGCGGTGTACAACCATTACAAGCGCGTTAGCCTGGGAGAGGCTGCAGATAGCGGTGATGTTGAGCTCGCAAAGAGCAATATCATGCTTCTTGGCCCTACCGGTTCCGGCAAAACGCTGCTGGCTCAGACGCTCGCCCGTACGCTTAAGGTGCCATTTGCTATTGCCGACGCCACTACGTTGACGGAAGCGGGCTATGTAGGCGAAGACGTTGAGAATATCTTGCTGAAGCTTATTACGGCAGCTGATTTTGACATCCCGCGCGCCGAAGTCGGTATCGTTTATATCGACGAAATCGATAAGGTTGCCCGCAAGGCCGAAAACCTCTCCATCACGCGTGACGTGTCGGGTGAGGGCGTTCAGCAAGCATTGCTGAAAATCGTAGAAGGTTGCGAGGCATCGGTTCCTCCTCAAGGCGGCCGCAAGCACCCCCAGCAAGAGCTTATTCACATCGACACGACCAACATCCTGTTCATTCTGGGCGGCGCTTTTGTTGGTTTGCCCGACATCATCGCTGAGCGTGTCGGCAAGACCAATATCGGTTTTGGGTCCGACATGCCCGAATCGAAGCGTGCCGCCGATGCGGAACTGCTCACCCAGGTGCTGCCGGAAGACTTACACAAGTTTGGCATGATCCCTGAATTCGTTGGTCGTATTCCTGTTGTCACCGCTCTCAAAGAGCTTTCTGAGGAAGATCTGGTACGTGTGCTCACCGAACCTAAGAATGCCTTGGTAAAGCAGTACACCGTGATGTTCAAATACGAAGATTCTGATCTGGTGTTTGAAGATGATGCACTTACCGCTATTGCTGAGCGCGCTATTGAGCATCAGACGGGTGCTCGCGGTTTGCGCAGCATCTGCGAAAAGGCGTTGATGGACGTTATGTACGAGCTCCCCGAATATGAAGGGCATACTCGTGTCGTTATTCGCCGCAGCGACATCGAAGGAACCACTAAGCCTGTTATTGAGCAGGTAAGCGCCGAAGCGGTGGATACAGAATAAATTTTCCCTTTGCCGCCGCATTGCCCGAGTAGGGTTGATGCGGCGGCTTTTGGGCTGTTTACTGGAACTAACACAATCTGACATTTTGGAAGGAAAAGGCATGGCATCTGATAAAAAGGCAGAGCAGTCTTACCAAGACTGGGAAAAGCCGCTTTTCGACGCCTGGAAAGAGAAGGGGTACTTTGGTCGTACGCCCGGTTTCGGCAAGAACGGTGCAGACACGTACACCATCGTTATTCCTCCGCCGAACGTAACTGGCATGCTTCATATGGGCCATGCCTTGAACGACACCATCCAAGACACCTGCATCCGTCGTGCTCGCATGCAGGGCTATCAGGCTCGTTGGATCCTTGGCACCGACCATGCAGGTATCGCCACCCAAACCAAGGTGGACAAAAAGCTTGCTGAAGAAGGCATCTCCCGTCTTGAAATCGGCCGTGAGAAGTTTATTGATGCGTGCTGGGATTGGCGCGAAGACTATGGCAACACTATTGTGAAGCAGATTGCTGGCATGGGATGCTCGTGCGATTACGACGACGAGAAGTTCACCATGTCGCCCGAATACGCCAATGCTGTTCGTAAGGTGTTCTGCGATTGGTATCACGATGACCTCATTTACAAGGGTCGTCGAATCGTCAATTGGTGCCCTTCCTGTACCACCGCTATCGCTGACGATGAGGCTGAATACGTAGATGAAAAGGGCCATTTGTGGTACCTGCGCTACCCGCTTTCTGAGCCAGTTGACGGGATGGAATATGTGGTTGTTGCCACCACCCGTCCCGAAACCATGTTGGGCGATACCGGTGTTGCGGTAAGCCCCAAGGACGAGCGATACAAGCATCTTGTTGGCAAGACGATCGATCTGCCTATCGTAGGTCGTAAGATTCCGATTTTTGCCGACTACTATGTCGATTCCGAGTTCGGCACGGGTTGCGTGAAGACCACTCCCGCCCACGACCCGAACGACTATGCCATGGGCCAGCGCAACAACCTTGAGCAGATCAACGTTTTTGACGAGCATGCGGTTGTCGTTGAGGGCTATGGCAAGTTCAGCGGCATGACGCGCGATGAAGCACGTGAAGCCATCGTTGCGGAATTCGAGGCTTTGGGCCTTCTTGATCATGTGGAAGACCACGATCATTCCGTTATGACGTGCTATCGTTGCCACACCAAGCTCGAGCCTTGGTTGTCGGAGCAGTGGTTTGTCGCGGTTGACCGCCTGAAGAAACGTGCTGCCGAAGTGGTGGAAAACGGCGAAATCCAATTCCATCCTGCACGCTGGAAGCAGGTTTACCTTGATTGGCTGGAAAACCTGAAGGATTGGTGTATTTCCCGTCAGCTTTGGTGGGGTCATCGTATCCCGATGTTCTATTGCGATTCCTGTGGCTGGGAAGACGCCCTGATGGAAGACACCGACGTTTGCCCAAAGTGTGGCGGCCATGTCCATCAGGACGAAGACGTTCTTGATACCTGGTTCTCCTCGCAGTTGTGGCCTTTTGCCACGCAGGGCTGGCCGGAAAACCCCGACGAGCTGAAGCCCACCTATCCAACGCAGATGCTGTCTACCGCCCGTGACATCATGGGCTTGTGGGTTGCGCGCATGGTAATGTCTTCGCTCTACTTTACCGATCAGATCCCGTTCAAGGACGTCATCATCCATCCCACGGTTATGGCTGCCGATGGCAAGCCGATGTCGAAGAGTCGCGGCAATGGCGTGGATGGTTTCGTTCCTGGCGAGCCTGAGCCTAAGACGGAAGCGGATCGCTGGATGTTCTCGCGTCTGGCCCGTTTGGTTCGTTCCCTTGACACCGCATACGACGGCTTTGAGTTCGCTGATGTTGCTCGAGAACTGTACGCGTTCTTCTGGAATGAATTCTGCGACTGGTATATTGAGCTCTCGAAGGCCCGCCTGAACGCTGGCGGGGAAGAGCGCGCTGTTATGCAGCGAAATCTGGTGTTCGTTCTTGATACTGCCTTGCGTCTGCTTCATCCCGCAATGCCTTTTGTAACCGAGCAGATCTATCAGGAGCTTCCGGGCGAAAAAGAAGCACCGTATTTGATGGTTGCATCGTGGCCCGATGCCGACAAGTTGGAAAAGTACATCGATCCCGAAGCCGAGCAGGTTATCACCATGGTTACCCAGGTTGTCTCCGGTATCCGTTCCATTCGTGCTCGCTACGGAATCTCGCCTCGCGCGGAGCTTGAAGTAGTGGTTAAGGCCCAGAACGATGCGGCGGCAAACCTCTTCGAGAGCCAGGTACAGTTGATTTCCACGTTGGCGAATACCAAGGTTTCTGCGGTATCCGTTGACGCGGCACGTCCCGGTGAGTCCAGCGTGTGCCTCGCTGATGGGGTGGAAGCCTACGTGGTTCTGTCTGGCTTGGTTGACTTCGACAAGGAGCGCGCTCGCTTGGAGAAGGAAATCGGCAAGCTGGAAAAGGATTTCACCAAGTTTGACAAGAAGCTTTCCAACCCTGGCTTCCTTTCCAAGGCGGCTCCTGAGGTTGTAGAGAAGGATCGTGCAAAGCTGGCCGATATCACCGACCGCCTTACGCGTTTGCGTGCTGAGCTTGCTGAGATTTCCCAGGAAGGATAACCATGAACGAAATCATGTCCCAGTTCCTTACGGGTGAGGTTCAGACGGTGCTGTTTGCGCTGCTGGGCATTGTCGTAGTTCTGTATCTGCTCTCCATTTTCTGGGCTGCACGTGATGCCCGGGCTCGTGGTTTCGGCTGGGCGTGGGGTCTGCTTTCCGTTGTGCCTATCGTGGGTTTGGTCGCTTATTGCATGATTCGCCCCCCGCTTCTTAAGGCGGATCGCGAAGAGCAGGATCTCGAACTTGCCCTGAAGCAGCGTGAGCTTATGAAGTTTGGCGATTGCGCCAAGTGCGGCTATCCGGTTGAAGCGGATTACGTGCTTTGCCCGAATTGCCATACGCGCTTGAAGAACCTGTGCCCTACGTGTCATCATGCGCTTGATCCCGCATGGACTGTGTGCCCGTACTGCACAACTAAGATTAAGTAGCTGCCTGTTTGCGAACGGGGTAGCGTGAGGGCTCAGCCGATCCTGTCTCTTTTATGCGGGGAAGGACCGGCTGGGCTTTCTGTATTTGGCAGCGGCTCAAGGATTATGGCAGCTGGTGTGCTAAGGTAAAGCGAGCTGTGTGGTAACATAGCTCGTTCGTTGATGGTTGTATGGGCGCTTATGCGCTCTATGCAAGAAAGGAAACGATTGTGGAAATCATTCTCCCAGATGGGTCGAAGAAGATTCTCGAGGAAGGCGCCACGGTTTACGATGTGGCAGCATCTATCGGCACCAGTCTTGCTAAAGCTGCGCTTGCCGGCAAGGTTAACGGCGAGCTGGTGGACGTTACCGCTCAGGTAACCGACGGGGCAACCATCGAAATCATTACCAACAAGAGCCCAGAGGCTCTCTCCATCATGCGTCACTCCTGTGCGCATATCATGGCTGAGGCTGTTCAGGAGCTGTTCCCTGGTGCTCAGATTGCATTTGGTCCTGCCACCGACAATGGGTATTTCTACGACTTCGAATTGCCTGAAAATATCTCTTCGGATGATTTTGCGGCTATCGAAAAGAAAATGGCTCAGATCGTGAAGAGGAACGAGCCTTTTGTTCGCGAGGTTGTATCGGTTGAAGAGGCGAAAGAAATTTTCGCTGATCAGCGTTTCAAGCTCGAGCATATCGACGATTTGACTGAAGGCGAGATTTCGGTATACCGCCACGGTTCTTTTGTGGATCTGTGCGCAGGTCCTCATGTTCCCTCTGCGGGCAAAATCGGCGCATTTAAGATGATGAAGCTCGCTGGTGCATACTGGCGAGGCGACGCAAGCCGCGAACAGCTGCAGCGTCTTTATGGCACGGCGTTCTTCAAAAAGGCAGATCTGGACGAGTATCTGCATAATCTCGAAGAGGCGGAAAAGCGCGATCATCGTCGTATCGGTCGCGAAATGGACATCTTCATGATGCGCGAAGAGGCTCCGGGCTTCCCCTTCTTCCTTCCTAACGGCATGATTCTGAAGAATACCCTGCTTGATTACTGGCGTGAGATCCATCACGAGGCGGGATATGTGGAAATCTCCACGCCGCTTATCATGAGCAAGCAGCTGTGGGAAACGTCTGGCCATTGGGATCATTACAAGGACAACATGTACTCCACGATCATCGATGAGGAGGAGTTCTGCGTTAAGCCCATGAACTGCCCTGGTGGCGTTCTGGTGTATGGCTCTAAGCCGCACAGCTATCGCGATCTTCCCATTCGTGCTGGTGAAATCGGTACGGTTCATCGCCATGAGCTCCGCGGTGCCTTGCATGGTTTGTTCCGTGTTCGTTGCTTCAACCAGGACGATGCTCATCTGTTCGTGCGTCCTGATCAGCTCACTGATGAAATCGTGGGCGTAGTGAAGCTTATCGACTCGGTGTATCAGCAGTTCGGCTTCAAGTATCATGTGGAGCTTTCCACGCGCCCCGAAGATTCGATGGGATCGGATGAGGATTGGGCAGCAGCAGAGGCAGGTCTTAAGACTGCTCTCGATCAGCTGGGCATGGAATACGAGGTGAATGAAGGCGATGGCGCTTTCTATGGTCCGAAGATCGACTTCCATTTGCAGGATTCCATCGGACGTACATGGCAATGCGGCACGGTCCAGCTTGACTTCCAGATGCCCCAGAACTTCAACTTGGAGTACACCGACCACGATGGCTCCAAGAAGCGTCCTGTTATGCTGCATCGCGTATGCTTCGGCTCCGTTGAGCGCTTTATCGGTATTCTTATCGAGCATTATGCTGGCAAATTCCCTGTTTGGCTTGCTCCGACCCAGGTAAAGATTTTGCCGGTTTCCGAAAAGAGCCGTGACTATGCCCATAAGGTTGCCGAGCAGATTGAAGCGGCTGGTATCCGTGTGACGGTTGACAATCGTGATGAGAAAATTGGCTACAAGATCCGCGAGGCGCGCAGCATCGACCGCGTTCCTTATATGCTGATCCTGGGCGAAAAGGAAGCTGCCGAGGGCAATATTTCGGTACGCGACCGTTCCAACGAGACCGTTCCTTCAACCGTTGAGGAATTCTGCGCAAAGGTCAAGGAAGAGATTCGTACCCGCGCTTAGCCCTCTAAATCCCAGTTAAGTTATTTTGAAAATGAGCCGCAAAGCAGTTCCGCTGCTTTGCGGCTTTTCAATTTGCGCCATTCTGTTGTACGGAGTGGGCATGCCCTGAAGGGCAAAATATCCAAGGAACACGAAAACCGTGTTGCTGTATTTTGGTCATCCTTTCATTTCGCGTACGTCGTGTTGTGCCGTCGCGCCTTCTTTGGCGTCTCTTGACTCGCGAGTTTGCCCTGATCGTTGTACCGCACGGTTTGGCTCCCTCGGCGCTCTGGCGTCTCGGCAGGTGACAATAATGAAACGAGAAGTGCATGCATCAACATTGAGGGGCAAAATAATGGAAGGGTATCCGCCATTCCTCAAAAGCGTGCTACAATGGTTTAAATTAAATGATACTAACTAAGTTGCATTTATGGGAACAGAAGGGAGTTTACTATGGTGCCTCATATCACTCAGTCTGAATTCGCAGAAAAAGTCGAGAACGTTTCATATCCCGTATTGGTTGACTTCTTTGCCACTTGGTGCGGGCCATGCAAGATGATGGCTCCCGTTCTTGATCGTGTTGCCCTTGCCAAGCAGGGTAAGGCTGCTGTTTACAAGGTTGATGTCGACCAGGAGCCTGAGCTTGCTCAGCGTTTTGGCGTAATGAGTGTTCCGACGCTTATCGTATTCAAGGGCGGGTCTGCCGCTCGACAGTTTGTGGGCGTCCAGTCTGAGCAGACATTGCTCAAAGCTTTGGATTAAAGGCAATCTGTTACTGACGATGCCGTTTGGTAAAGTCGCGATATTTTAGTTCAAGCTCGGAAAGCTCATCGGGGGAAAGCTCGGTGAGCTTTCTCATTTGCTCATCGAAGGTCATGATGCTGTCGTTTTTTCGTAGCCTCATCATTTCGTTGTAGTAATTGACCACGGTTCCGGTGATCAGGGCAACAACGACGAGCGAGGAAAGCCCTATCAGAATCGTGATAACGCGACAGATGGTGGTATGTGCAACAATGTCGCCAAATCCAATGGTGGTAATGGCTTGGAAGGAATACCAAACAGCGTTGCCGAAAACCGGGAACGTATCAGGTTCAAGGATGCAGAACAATGCGCAGCACACCAAAAGGAATGCCCCGTAGGCGGCGAAGAGTCCGCAGCCTCCGATCTGCTTAAAAGCATTGGCGAGCACCGCAAGTGACTGTTTTGCGGAGCGAAGGGGTTGTTTCTTTCGGGGCTTGCTCATGGAGGCTCGTTTCTGCTTGGGTGGTGTTATTGTACGCTCAAAGCCTCCGTGGAGTGTTTGTATTGCCCAATGAATCTCTTGCGATAGCGGGATAAGAAGGAAGGTGCTTCCTATGATGGATAAAAAGCATACCGATATCGTGATTGTGGGTGCGGGTCCCGCTGGGCTTGCGGCGGGTATCTACGCTGCACGTGCTGGCCTTTCCGCAGTAATTCTCGAAGAGCTTGGTGCGGGAGGGCAGCTGCTCTCCATCGACAATCTTGAGAATTATCCAGGGTTTGCCGAAGGAATCAACGGATTCGAGGTGGCTTACTCGCTGCAGGCGCAGGCGGAGCGTTTCGGCGCTGTGATTGAAAGCGACAAAGCCGTAGGCATTTCGGTGAACGAAGGGAATTCCGGCAATTCCAGATTCGTGGTTCAAGGGATGCAGGATTCCTATTCTGCGCGGAGCGTGATAATTGCTACGGGAGCGAAACCTGTTCCCCTTCCTGTTGACGGGGCTGATGCCTTAGTGGGGAAGGGCGTATCGTATTGCGCAACCTGCGATGGCAATTTCTTTCGCAACAAGGATGTGATTGTGGTAGGCGGTGGCGATAGCGCCGTTGCCGATGTGGTGTATTTATCTCGTGTTGCGCAAAGCGTTCATTTAGTGCATCGCCGCGAAGCGTTGAAGGCAAGCCCGTGGTATGCCAGGCAGCTTGAGGGCATAGGGAACCTAGTTACACATTGGAACTGTGTTGTGTCGGATGTATTGCAGGAGGAGGGCCGCGTGAGCGGTGTTCAACTGAATAACGTCCTAACAGGAGAAACGAGCACGATTCGTGCCCAAGGGGTCTTTGTCGCCATCGGAACACGTCCCGATACGAAATGGCTGAGGGGGATCGTTGAGCTTGATGAGTCGGGTTACATTGTTGCCGATGAGGGCGGAGCAATGTCGGTTCCAGGCTTATTCGCCGCAGGCGATGTGCGCACTACGCCTTTGCGTCAGGTTGTAACGGCGGTCTCCGATGGTGCTCTTGCTGCGGAGGCGGCTGCTAGTTTTCTGGCTTCGTGCTAGAATATATGGCTGTGAATTTTCCGGGTGATGTGTTCATGGGCACATGCTCGTGGGCTGGTTGGTGGAACTGGCAATTGAAATGCGAAAAGGAAGAACATGCGCGAAAAGCTTGAGAAGATCATCGATGCATACGAAGAGCTGGAACAGAAGCTGGGCGATCCTCAGATTCTTGCCGACCAGCACGAATACAATAAGCTTGCAAAGAGTTACGCCGACCAGGGTCCGCTTGTTGTAGCTGCTCGCAAGTACGTGCAGGATCTCAACGATTTGGCAGAGGCCAAGGAAATGCTCTCTGACGCCGATATGAAGGAATTCGCTCAGGAAGAGATTTCCCGTATCGAAGGCGAGCTCCCTCAGCTTGAGGAAGATATCAAGTTCATGCTTATCCCTTCCGATCCTGCCGATGAGAAGAACATCATTGTTGAAATCCGTGCAGCTGCGGGCGGCGATGAAGCGGCAATTTTTGCTGGCGATCTGTATAAGATGTACCTGCGTTTTGCCGACCATCATGGCTGGAAAGTGGAGGCCATGGACGTCTCTCCTTCCGAAGCGGGCGGCTACAAGGAAATCCAGTTCAAGGTAACGGGCAACAAAGTGTACTCGGTCATGAAATTCGAATCGGGTGTTCACCGCGTTCAGCGAATCCCTAAGACGGAAAGCCAGGGTCGCATCCATACCTCGACAGCAACGGTTGCCGTCCTCCCTGAGGCGGACGAAATCGATATCGACATCAAAGACAGCGATCTCCGCATCGACGTGTTCCGTGCTGGTGGACCGGGCGGTCAGTGCGTTAACACCACCGACTCGGCGGTTCGCATCACGCACTTGCCTTCCGGTTTGGTGGTTCAGTCTCAGGACCAGAAGAGCCAGCTGCAGAACAAGATTGCCGCAATGGCCGTTCTCCGCGCTCGTTTGTACGAGAAGATGCTTGCAGAGCAGCAAGCAGCTGAAGGCGCAAAGCGTTTGGCCCAGATCGGTTCGGGCGATCGCGCTGAGAAAATCCGCACCTACAACGCCCCTCAGGATCGCGTGACCGACCACCGTATCGGTTTCAACTCCACCTACAACGGTGTGCTTATGGGCGACCTGCTGGAGGATGTTATTACTGCGCTGCAGGCAGCTGATCGAGCCCAGAAGCTTGAGGAAGCCGTTTAACATTGTCGTTGCATTGCGGTGCCTGGCAGCGTTGTGCGAGATTTTGATTCGAAGAGAATCTGAAAGGGTAGGGCGTGGCCTGGGGTCGATGTCCTGCCCTTTTTATTTGAGTATTGCGTTTCGACATGCGTTTGGCGAATGCAATGAGCGCGTGCGTTGTTCGCACCGAGGTTGAGCGCACCAGGTTTGGCATGCGATCGCCGTGTGGTAATGAAAGGTGGCCAGTGTGGCTGATAACGATATGTGGACCATAAAGGCGGCTCTTGATTGGACAGTAGGGTTTCTTGAGCGTAAGGGTGATGAAAATCCTCGCCTTTCGGCAGAATGGCTGATGTCTGAAGCTACGGGTTTGAGTCGTATTGAGCTGTATGTGAACTTTGAGCGACCTCTTACGCTCGATGAGCGAGCCGTTCTGCGTGATTTCGTAGCCCGCCGCGGTAGGGGGGAGCCACTGCAGCTTATCAGCGGCAAGGTTCCCTTTCGCTATATAACCGTCTTGGTTGCTCCGAATGTATTGATTCCTCGTCCCGAGACTGAGGTTTTGGTGAGCGAGGCGTTTGCGGAACTGAAGCTTCCGCGCGTTGCCGATCATGTTGCTGCTGGTGAAAATGGCGATGAGGTTGTTTCTCCCGAATTGCCCGAGCTTCGTGTTGTGGACTTATGCACGGGTTCGGGATGCATTGCCTGCTCGATCGCTTCGGAATACCCAGCGGCGCATGTTGTGGCGCTTGATATTGCCCCCGAGGCTTTGGCCCTTGCTGGAAAGAATGTTGAAGCGCTTGGGCTCGGGGATCGTGTCGAAGTTTGTGAAAGCGATCTCCTTAGCGCTCTCGATCCCGGCAAGAAGGGGAGTTTCGACCTTATTGTCTCGAATCCGCCGTATGTACCCACAAAAGTGTGTGATACCCTTCCTCGCGAAGTGAGCGAGTGGGATCCGCGTCTGGCTTTGGATGGCGGGGAGGACGGTCTTGATTTGTTCAGGCGCTTTCTTCCCGATGCTCTTTTATATTTGAAGCCAGGTGGTGTTCTGGCGGTTGAATTGTTCGAGGGACACCTTGAGAAAGCGCGCAATTGTGCCTGCGCTGCTGGGTTTGACCAGGCTCGAATCGCTCTAGACTTGACGGGAAGGCCACGCGTGTTGATAGCCAGAAAACCCCGCTAATTTGCTTCTCGGTCTTTAGCAAGCCGCTGCTCTGTGAGGGAGCGGCGGCTTTTTTGTTAGGGTGGCTTGATTCGCAAAAACCAGATTGCATGAAACGCTTGCATAACAAGATTTCTCGAAAACGCAGGTCGATTGCTCACAAAATAATAG
>ERZ1026898.1487-NODE-1487-length-11575-cov-10.995833_pt1 | contig 11575 bp, 10 predicted proteins | sample MGYA00380178_ERZ1026898 | MGnify/ENA primary metagenome ERZ1026898 (study PRJEB33269, sample SAMEA4719814) | human gut metagenome | biome: human-associated habitat; feature: organic feature; material: feces | place: Cameroon | collected 2013-10 ... | reverse complement strand
TCTTGAATGCAGCTCAACAGACTTTGCGAATAGATGCAAGCGACTTGCCGAAGGGTGTTTATACCGTCATGATAGGCAGCACGACGAAGAAGTTGATAGTGGAGTAAGGTCTAAAGTTGCAAGATACTTAAACAATGAAGCCGCAGGCAATAATGCCTGCGGCTTCATTGTTTTTTCGAGAATACGTTGCTAATTCAAAAGTTTACTATTGTTCTCGGGCGGATAGTCCGTGTTGTAATGCAATCCCACGCTTTCTTTACGTTCGCTTGCCATTTTGATGATAAGGTAGCTGTTGGCGATAAGATTTCTGAGTTCGCATAATTTCGGTGTGAGAACGCTTCGTTGATACAGTTCTTCCGTTTCTTTGTATATAAGTCCCATTCTGACGAAGGCTTTGTGCAGTCTGAGGTTACTACGAACTATTCCTACGTAGTTGGTCATTATCTGCTGTACTTCTTTCACGGATTGTGTTATGAGGCTTATTTCTTCGTTCAAGACCATACCTTCTGCATTCCAATCGGGTATTGCATCGCAGAAATCCGTGGCGGCTATCTTGTTCACCGAGTCAAGGTATGCTCTATGCGAATAGACAAGGCTTTCCAAGAGTGAGTTCGAGGCTAATCGATTCGCTCCATGCAAACCGGTGCAGGCACATTCTCCGGAAGCATACAGACCGTGTATGCTTGTTCTTGCATAATTGTCCACTTCAATACCTCCACAACCATAATGGGCAGCAGGAACTATCGGAATCATTTCCCTTGTTATGTTTATGCCTATTTCCAAACACTTGGCGTATATATTGGGAAAATGTCGCATGATTTCTTCCTTGCTTACGCCCCTGCAATCAAGATATTCATGGTCATCGCCTCGTCTCGTCATCTCATTATTGACGGCACGGGCTACGATGTCTCGCGGAGCCAAAGAGCCTCGCTTGTCGTATTTTTCCATGAAACTTTCCCCGTCAAGGGTTTTGAGTATTCCTCCGGCTCCTCTCATTGCTTCCGTGATAAGGAAAGACGGTTTTTCTCTCGGATTATACAATGAAGTCGGGTGAAATTGGACGAACTCCATGTGCTTCAACCTGCCCTTTGCTCTATGTACCATTGCTTGCCCGTCTCCGGTGGCAATGATGGGGCTTGTAGTTGTTGAATAAACATTACCATTACTTCCTGTGCAAAGCATTGTTACTTTCGCAAGATAGGTATCTATGCTGCCGTTATCTTTATTGAGAACGTATGCTCCGAAACATCTTATATCTTGTCGTCTGCGATTTACTTCTTCGCCCAAATGATGTTGAGTTATCAAATCAACGGTATATTGATTTTCTTTCAACTCTATATTCGGGTGTTGTCTTGCCTTTTCAAGCAAGGCTCTTTCTATCTCGAATCCTGTATTATCTTGGTGATGAAGTATTCTGAACTCGGAATGTCCACCCTCTTTGGCAAGGTCATATACTCCTGTCTGTTTCTTGTCGAAGTGGGTTCCCCATTCTATCAATTCTTTTATTCTGTCGGTGGATTCAGTGATGGTCAGCCGTACGCTTTCTTCATCGCAAAGTCCCGCTCCCGCTATCAAGGTATCTTTGATGTGTTTTTCGTATGAATCGGGTCCGTACATGACGGCAGCTATACCGCCTTGGGCATATTTGGTCGAACTTTCTGAGGCATCGGCTTTTGTCAAAATGCAAACTTTACCGTAGTCCGCCACCTTCAAGGCGTAACTTAATCCTGCTATGCCGGAGCCTATTACAAGGAAGTCTATTTTGTAACGCATTGTTTTATCCGTTTAAGGCTTCCGCACCGCTACATATTTCGATAATTTCGTTAGTGATGGCAGCCTGTCTTGCTTTATTGTATGTCAGTTTCAATTCTTTCAACAGATTACCGGCATTGTCCGTTGCTTTGTGCATTGAAGTCATTCTGGCTCCGTGTTCGGAAGCGAAAGAATCCAAAAAGCATTTGAACAACTGCATTTTCAGCGATTGCGGTATAACGTTGGAAATTATTTCTTCTTTGGAGGGTTCGAATATGTAGTCGTTTTTAACTTCGCTACCTGTCTTTGCAGATACTGCACTCAACTCTATCGGAAGGAAAGTTTCGCATTGAAGAATTTGCGTACTTGCATTCTTGAATTGATTGTAAATTATCTCGACTCTGTCGTACTTTTTGTCGATGAAAGATTGCATAAGGAAGTCGGCAACGAGGCTTACCCTGTCAAAAGTAAGCCCGTCCCATATATCGTCTTGCTCTCCTATGTAATTGAAATCGGTTTGCTTTTTCAGAAAATCAGAACCTCTTTTGCCGAAACTCTTGACATCTACTTTTATGTACCTGTCGAGGTTGCGATAATAAGAGACCCTCTGCATGGCTGCTTTTATGATGTTGGCATTGAAACTCGAACACAATCCCTTGTTTGATGTAAGAACAAGCAAAAGAACACTTTCTGTTTTGTCTTTTCTTGCAAGCGGCATGTCTTCTATTTCGCTGTCACAAAGATTCTGCATTATTTCCGTCATTTTTGCAGAGTAAGGACGCAACTTCATGATGGCATTTTGAGATTTTCTCAACTTCGATGCCGAAACCATCTTCATGGCACTCGTTATCTGCTGAGTGGAACCGACAGAAGCTATCCTTGTTCTGATTTCTTTTAAGTTTGCCATGGTTTATACCTTATATTTTCTGCTTATGTCTTTCGCAACACTTTCCAATTTGGAAAGAATTTCGTCGTCCATCTTACCTGCTTTCAAATCATTCAACAAGGCTTTCTCCCTATTCTCCAAATGGAAAATGTATTCGTCTTCGAAATTTCTGACTTTATCCACAGGTATATCCTGCAACCAACCTTTCGTTCCGCACGCGATGATTGCAACCTGATGTTCTACTTTCATCGGGGTGTATTGCGGTTGCTTCAAAATTTCGACATTCCTTTTTCCTTTTTCCAATACGAACTTGGTTGCAGAGTCCAAATCGGAACCGAATTTGGAAAATGCCTCCAATTCTCTGTACTGAGCTTGGTCGAGTTTCAATGTTCCGGAGACTTTCTTCATGGATTTGATTTGTGCCTTTCCTCCGACACGCGAGACAGAAATACCTACATTTATCGCAGGTCTTATACCGGCATTGAACAAATTCGTCTCCAAGAAAATTTGTCCGTCGGTAATGGAAATAACGTTTGTAGGAATGTATGCCGAAACGTCTCCTGCCTGTGTTTCTATTATAGGTAATGCCGTGAGAGAACCGCCTCCTTTGACAATAGGCTTCAAACACTCGGGCAAGTCGTTCATGTTCTTTGCCACGCTGTCTTCTCCAATTATCTTTCCTGCTCTCTCCAAAAGTCTTGAATGCAAATAGAAGACATCTCCCGGATAAGCCTCACGTCCCGGTGGACGACGAAGCAATAGGGACACCTCACGATAAGCGACAGCCTGCTTGCTCAAATCGTCATATACGACCAATGCTGCACGTCCGGTATCTCTGAAATACTCCCCTATTGCAGCTCCGGCAAAAGGTGCATAAAACTGCATGGCTGCCGAATCGGATGCTGTTGCGGCTAGGACGACTGTATAATTCATCGCTCCTTTTTCTTCCAATGTTCTGACGATATTTGCCACTGTCGAACCTTTCTGCCCGCATGCAACGTATATGCAATATACAGGGTTACCGTTGTCGTAGAACTCTTTTTGGTTCAAAATCGTATCGATAGCAATTGCCGTCTTTCCTGTTTGTCTGTCTCCGATTATCAACTCTCTTTGACCTCTTCCTATCGGAATCATGGAATCCACGGCTTTCAACCCTGTTTGCAGAGGTTCTTCAACAGGTTGTCGGTAAATAACTCCCGGTGCTTTTCTTTCGAGAGGCATCTCGTATAACTGTCCTTCTATCCTACCTTTGCCGTCTATCGGTTCTCCAATGGTATTTATCACTCTGCCCAACAATCCTTCTCCCACTTTTATCGAAGCTATACGTTTGGTTCTCTTGACAACATCGCCCTCACTTATCGAGTCCGCATTTCCCAAAATCACAACTCCTACATTATCCTCTTCAAGGTTCTGCACTATCGCCTGAACTCCGTTATCGAACTCTACCAACTCTCCTGCCTGCACATTATTCAACCCGTAAATTCTCGCAATGCCGTCTCCTGCCGTGAGAACCGTTCCAACCTCCTCCAAACCTATTTCAAGGTCTGCATTAGAAAGTTGCTTCCGTAATATTGCCGTTACCTCCGATGGTTTAATTTCTGCCATATTACAAATATCTATTTAGTCATTACTATTCTTGTTCACTCCTTTTGGACGAAACAACGCCCTAAAAGGTTTTCTCATATACATTCTTGGTGAAGTCCTTTTTCAACTTCGTGAATTGATTCATGAAACTTGCGTCATACTGCATTCCGTCAACGAACAAACAAAAGCCGCCTATAAGTTTCGAATTTACCTTGGTTTGCAAATCCACCTTTGCCGACAACTCTTCCTCGATTTTCTGTACAATCATATCCGCAATTCCTTTATCCAACTCATCTGCTGTTGTAAGAACTGCCGTCTTTATGTTGTTCTGCTCTTTATATATCTCGGTATATCTTTCCGCAATCTCATAGAGCAAGACATCTCTCCGCTTCTTTATCAACAAATCCATGAACGCCAAAGACAAGCCTTCAACCTTACCGTTGAATATCTCTTTTACGATATTTCTTTTGTCCGACGGTTTTATCACAGGATTTTTCAATATCACCCTAAACTCACGATTTTGCATGCAAACTTGCATAACGCACTGCATATCCTTATATACGATATCGGATATACCTTGTTCCAAAGCAAGATCGAACAACGACTGAGCATAACGGGTTTGTAGCTTATAACTGTTCATGACCTTACAGTTTTATTTCCGAAATTCTCTTTTCTATGATTTCGTTGCTCTTTTTCTTATCAGAAAGTTCATGCATCAACAAATCCTCCGCTATTTCTATCGAAAGGTTTGCTATCTGATTTTTCAATTCAGTCATTGCATGCAACTTCTCATAGTTTATCGCCTCTCTTGCATCAAGAATTATCCTTTGAGCTTCCTGTTGGGCACTCTGCTTGGCTTCTTCTATTATTTTTTCTTTCAACAGCTTCGTCTGCTTCAACATTTCATCTCTTTCTTCCTGAGCCTGCTTCAAAAGCAACTCGTTGTTGCACTGCAACTGCTGCATTTCTTCCTTTGCCCTATCGGCTGCTTCCAAGGATAGCTTTATGTTTTCCTCTCTGTCTCTCATCATCTTCAAGACAACCGGCCAACCGAATTTGCCCAATACGAACAAAAGAACGGCAAAAACCAAAAACATCCAAAAGAACAAGCCTAACCCCGGCGTAAGTAATCCCATATCTCCGACAATTTAATGTTCAACACAAACATGGCAACCCAATCAATCATCAAGCTGCCATGTTAATCCGAATGTTTGTTACTTCATCAAAATGACCAACAAACAAACCACATTGGCAAACAAAGCAACCGCCTCGACCAATGCGGCAGCGATAATCATATTGGAACGAATATCGCCCGTAGCTTCCGGTTGCCGTGCAATAGCCTCCATACCGCTTTTACCGATATTTCCGATACCCAATCCTGCGCCAATCGCAGCAAGACCTGCACCTATTCCGGCCAAACCATAGCCGAACGGAGCCAAATTGCTAACAACTTCCAACAATACTGATAAAGATGTCATAACTGCTATTATTTAGTACTTTAACCATTAAACCCCTACCTGAAACCTTTCAAATAGGAACCCCAAAGGTATGTATTTTTTCTCTATACGCACTCAAACGATGTGCAAAAAAAAAGCAAACAGAATTTCAAACTCCTAACAAACAATCACTTGCAAAGTAAATGCAAAAGTTTTTCCGAAAAAACTTTGTCAGACTTGAACAAATGCCTACCTTTGCAGACGCAAAAGCAAGTCAAAACAGACGCTTTTCAAAAGTCTTCGTAGCTCAGTTGGTAGAGCAATTGACTCTTAATCAATGGGTCCAGGGTTCGAGTCCCTGCGAGGACACTCTTATAACCTCAGATTAGCTGAGCATGCCACTTTAGCTCAGTTGGTAGAGCGCCGCATTCGTAATGCGTAGGTCTGCGGTTCGAGTCCGCAATGTGGCTCAATGAAAATCCAAGAACAAATTAAGGAATTGGCAAAACATCACTTCGGTGATGTTATTGCTTTACGCAGACACCTGCACCAATATCCCGAATTATCCAAACAGGAAAAAGAAACAGCGAACTTCATCTGCAATTACCTCGGCAAGTTGCAAGGCGTATCATTCCGAAGAGACATAGCCGGACACGGCATTTGCGGATTTGTCGAGGGCAAACCCGCAAACAAATGTGTGGCATTGAGAGCCGATATGGACGCTCTGCCGATTTGCGAAAACACAAACCTCGACTTCAAATCGAAAAACGAAGGAGTGATGCATGCCTGCGGACACGACGTACACATGTCCGTACTGCTTGGAGCGATAACGATACTATCCGAACTCAGAGAACAATTCTCCGGCAAAGTAATGTTCATCTTCCAACCCTCCGAGGAACATTACCCGGGCGGAGCGATAACAATGCTCAATGCAGGAATATTCAACAATATAACTCCATCGAAGATATTCGCCCTCCATACAACCCCTGAAATGGACACGGGAAAGATAGGCATAAAAGAAGGCAAATACATGGCATCCACCGATGAGATATACATAGAGGTAAGAGGCAAAGGAGGACACGGAGCCACACCCGAACTCGACATAGACCCCATCGTGGCAGCCTCGCACGTCGTCATTGCACTCCAAACCCTCGTCAGCCGCAATGCCAATCCCACAATGCCGACAACTTTCTCAGTCGGCAGATTCATAGCCGAAGGAAGAACCAATATCATACCCTCGAAAGTCGATTTGGAATGCATAATCCGCACATTCGACGAGGACTGGCGGAAGCAAGCACACAAACTTATACACCGCATAGCCGAAAACACGGCAAAAGCCTACGGAGCGACAGCCGACGTTTTCATCGATCACGGCTACCCCTACGTATATAACAATCCCAAACTCGTCAAAGAAGCACGAACCATCGCAAAGGAATACCTTGGAGAAGAAAATGTCTTGGACATCAACATGCGGATGACAGCCGAAGACTTCTCGTACTTTGCCCAAAAAGTACCTGCATGCTACTTCCGTTTAGGAACAAGAATAGCAGGCAAGCCCATAACCAACCTTCACACCGCAAACTTCGATGTAGATGAACGATGCCTCGAATACGGCATGGGCATATCGGCTCTTTTCGCTATAAAAGGCTTAGAAACCATCGAGTAAGGCAATCCGTTTGCACCGCAACCTGTTTCAACAACCATAATTCACCGCTCAACACCCAAGCCGCAAACTCTCCGAGAACAGGCACGGAAGCAAAAACCAACAAACATATAATCGAAAACAAAACCACTCCCACAAAAGGAACCACAAGCACATTTGCAAACAAAAAGAACAACGGAACATTGTGGAAACGCCAAACGACCATCGGCAACACAAACAACTGAGCCGACAATGTAACCGCAGCCGTTCCGCAAACTCCATGCAAAGGAGACGGCACTTCCTCCCGAATGATACAACCAACCCTCGGCATACAAATCATTATTCCCGCAACGGCAAGAAACGACATCTGAAAACCCACATCGAAAAGTATCAGAGGATCGAACAGCAACATAACAAAACAAGCAACCGCCAACACATTCAAACCATCGGAAGCATAAGCCGTCGTTCCCGTAGTCAAAGCAATCGTCAACATAAGAGCCACCCTTAAAGCCGACGGCGTACACCCCACGAGAAACGCCATGACCCACGCAATCGCAATCAACAAAAACCGTCTCAAATAAAACCCACTCTTCCCTGTCCAATGCAAAAATCGCAACACAACATTGAATATCCCTATCAATACACCTATATGCAAACCCGAGACACAAAGAATATGCGACAAACCCGCAACAGAGAAGCTCAACCTCAAATCATCACCCAACTCCCTCTTATCCCCCAAAAGCACAGATGCCGACAAAGCCGCATTCTCCCTGCTTAAAGCAGAAGCATACAACCGCCTTTTCAGGAACTCGTTACAATCACTCGCCACAGACCTCACACCGACCCTCCGACCTTCCGACACCTTATATTTCCAAGCATACACAACATTATACAACCGCTTATGCCGCATATACCTCTCGTAATCGAAAGACGAATTTGCGAAATTCCTTATCCTGTACATCTTCGCACCCGTCTCCACATAAGACCCGTACACCAAATTCAACGAATCCTTTCTCGGAAAACAAAGCAGAACATCTCCACCGGTCTTATGCCATGAACAACCATCATAATACTCCGCAACCCCTGCCCTGTAAACATCATAATTCTTTCTGTCCCTATACCTTTCCTTAATGACATATCGAAAACTCTCCGCCACATCGAGATGACGTGAATAATGCTCCCTGACGATAAACACCGGCACCGAAGCATCGACAATGATAATGCCCAGAATAAACAAAACCAAAGGCACAATCACAGGGCGGGAAATCATTCCGTCATGCCCCGTCAAACCACCTAAACGTTGTAGAAACCCCATGCCATTCTTACCACTTTCCAAACCGCAAAGATACACCATTCCCTCTCATATCAAATAAACCCATACGGAAAAAACGAGAATAACGGCAACTTATCGTTTCAAAACCTGCTGTCGACGTTGCCGAACTTACCGGTAACTTGAAAAAAGTGTCAGTTTCGATTTGGAAAATTGACACTTTTACAGTAGGAAATTGACACTTTTCTACCTCAAAATTGACACTTTTGCACTACAGAATTGACACTTTTTCACCTTAAAAGTGTCAGTTTTCTCACCTTCCCATCAAGCTTGCAGACAATAGGCTCAACTTCAAGCATTTTCCCATCAGGTTCTGCGGCGATTAAAACAGAGCGAAAGGGCAAGAAAAAAGCCTCGGAGGTTCTCACCTGCGAGGCTCACATAAATATATATTTAGATCATGAAAAAATCTATCGGATAATCACCTTTTGCGATTGTACGGCTTTGCCGCTTTGTACTTTCACTACGTAGGCTCCGGCTTCTACGCCTTCGATGTTGAAGTTCCTTGCGGTGGTCTCATAGACTTTTTGTCCCAAGGTGTTATATACTTCCGCCTTTACGTTCTTGCCGCCTTCGATGATGATGTTGCGGTTGTTGTTCCTTATGCTCAGGTCTGCCACTTTCTCGACATCGGTGATGGATACGTTCTTCTCGCCTATCTTCAATTTGAAACGGTCGGCATTCTCTCCGCTTGCGATATTCACGGTATAAACATCGCCTTGGTTCATAACGATTTCTTCTTCATTGTCGATCAGGGTCAAGCTGTATCCCTCGGGTATGTTATCGGCAATGATTTCAACGCTTCGTGCTTCGCCTGACTTGATGTTCATTGTCGCAGAGTAAGGCAGGCTGTTCACCTCTTCCTTACAAAGATTGATACCATTGCAAATCAAATAAGGCTCTGCCAAGCTGCCGTCGCCGAATAATTTGTTGGCGTCGAAAATGTCGTAATCCTCTCTTGCCGCTTCGTTCTTTGCAAACATCACAGGAACTTTGTAACCGTCGGTGGATACGGAGACGGTCAAGAAGTCTCTTTCGGCAGGGGTGCTTTTCGTTCCTGTTGTTGTGCCGTAGCCGTCGATCATATTCTTTCTGAACACTATGGAGTTTTGTCCCCCCGGCATATTAACCATAAAGCCTGTTCCGCTATGAAGTTTGTCTATATTGTGCCAAGTGCCCAATGTATAGACATAGATAGTCTGTCCCTGTGTTTGAGCTTTGATGTCAGCGGTGGTTATTGTGGCAGGATATGGGTTCGCCAATGCCATCCATCTGCCGTCGTTATCAGTGCCGGTAACTGGATTTGTTACTCTAAGATTGTCGTTCACGGTCAGCCCCGTTGTGATCGTGGTATAGTTGAAATCACAGTAAGCCATTATGCCGTTTCCTGCTTCTATTGAGTCCTTTTGGTCATCATTGTAATGGAGGAAGTTGTTCTCGTTCCATTTGTTGTTGGGATAGTCGAATGCCAATGCCCATATATCAGGAGCGTCAGGTGCTGCAAGAGGAGCTATAGCGCTTTTGCCTTGAACCGGAAAACCAATCAAATACCAGCCGTGATACAGAAAACCTTCCATGCTTGCCGTAACAGCATTGTCCGTTTTGTTGATAAGACTGCCGGCATATTTCACCCTTATATTTATATTCGCCGGTAAGGTAACACCTTGCTCTATGCTTACCTTGTGATATCGATTTATTATGTATTCGGGAGGTGTGGCATCGCCCGTCCTGACCCATGTGTTTGCACGATCGAAGCGACCGCTTACTATGCTTTCCCACCTGCCGTTAGTGAAGTCCATCTCAGGTGTGGTTGCGTGGACAATTTGTCCGTTGCTTACCCTGAAGGCAGGCGGGGTCAAGCCGTCATTCAGATAATCTACTGTTTGAGGAATATTCTCGGGGTTTACATCGGAGAATATCGTTGCACATTTCGATGTGTCTGTGCTGTTGGAAATCTCATTCACGTTCTGATTATTATGAACCGGATTTCCCATAAGTTTCAGTGCGAAATTGCTTTCGATGGCTGAGTTCCTGATTGCGGTATGCGTATTTCCTGCGGAATAAACCAAGCCGCAGATGTTGGCGTTGATATTTCCTGTATCAGTATAAGCATTCTCTGCCACGTTCACATAGCCGTCGCTCACCATGCAAGCCCGAACTGTGCCTCCATCCGCTCTGCCTATCAGACCGGAAGCGTAACGGTTTTGGCTGCTGCCGTAGAGGTCTATCTTGCCGCTGAATGAGGAGTACTCGAGTGTACAACCGCCATAGCTTATACCCACCAAGCCTCCCACCTCGCCTGTCCAAGTGCCGGGATTGAAAGAGATGGAGCAGTTATCGACACCGCAGAAAAAGATGGTGGAAGTATGTGAGGACGAGGCCAGAATGCCTGCTGACAGAACGGGATTGTTTGACTCTACGGAGAGTGAGCAGCCGGCTACAAGGATAGAATCGAGTCTATTGTTTGTCAGAGATACTGCCAATATGCCGGAGGATTGAGTGGTTTGTACAGCTATGCCGAAAAGCGTTACGTTCTTTACGCTTCCTGACAGTTGTCCGAACAAAGCCGTGTTTTGCGTTCTATCGGCAGTGATCCAATGACCACCTCCGTCATAGTGTCCGGAGAAGTCTATGGCGTCGAAGGCGTCCTGCCCACCGAATGTCAGGTTGGCAATCTGCTTATAATACTTGCTGCTGTCTTGGTTTTCTCCCATTTTGTTGAACTGCTCGGCAGTTGCAATCAAGTATGGGTCGTTTTGTATTCCGCTACCTCCTGCAAATTGTGCCATAGCCTTTCCGCCGGACAATATGGCAAGGGTGAATAGGACTGTTGCTAAAAATAATCTTTTCATGATGCTAATCCTCCTTTTTGTTGTTACGATAAATCTTTACTCCGGCGAAACCGCCTGCCAAGCCCAACAACAATAATGTTGCAGGGGCTATAG
>ERZ1026898.1486-NODE-1486-length-11577-cov-11.166464_pt1 | contig 11577 bp, 24 predicted proteins | sample MGYA00380178_ERZ1026898 | MGnify/ENA primary metagenome ERZ1026898 (study PRJEB33269, sample SAMEA4719814) | human gut metagenome | biome: human-associated habitat; feature: organic feature; material: feces | place: Cameroon | collected 2013-10 ... | reverse complement strand
GAATACGCCCGTGATGACTGCGAACTGGAACCGTTCCCACGGCAGCAGCTTGTACGGGAAATATTTCTCCAGGCTCAGGCCTCTTCGGATTCTCTCCTCGTCCACTGTCACGTCTTTCCGCTCCAGCACCGGTATCAAATTGTTATCGATCATGAGCTCCTGCTCCCTGCAGTGCTCGATATGGTTGCCCTTGATCAGGTAGATCCATTCATCTATGTTTGGCTCATAGCGCGTCGGCATCGCAATCCTCCGAAACCACGTTTTCTGTCGTCAGATTCATCTTGTCCAGCATCTGATCCATCAGCCTGATCGTCGACTGCAGCTGTTTGGCCGACGGATTATCTACGCCGTCGATCCTGAGCCCGTTCTTCCTGATGTCTTCCTTGTACATCTCTTTTAGGTCCCACAGTTCCATGTAGTCGTCAATCTTATCCCTGTAAATACTATTGGCGGCGCCCTTCGCTTTCAGCTGGTTTTCTAGCTCGCACCGCACCTCTTTTCGCTTTGTTTCGAGCTTCTTTTTTGCCATTTCCGTTTCATTTTCCTTGAATGTTTGAAATTTTGTTTCATTAACGCGCGCACGCACGCGCACATCACGTAATTTTTTGTGAAAAACTCGCCAGGAAAGAGTGGGCGCCGGTCCTGGCCCACTCGATCGCTTTTCGTTTTTTTGACCCGGGGGGTATCTGCGTTTCACGTGAATCCATTTGCTGTGCAGCGCCTGCTGCCGCTCATGCGAGTTCGTGAAACAATCACCATCTCTCATGGTTTTGAAACCCCTTCGGCTTGTATCTGAATTCCGGATGCATGTCTTCATGGCACTCCTGGCACAGGCTCATAAGATTGTCCTCTGTGAGCGCCAGCTCCGGCGCATCCTTCAGGTGTTTCACGTGATGGACCGTGACCGCTTTTCTGTACCGCCCCATCGATCGGCAGCGCTGACACTGGCCATGGTCTCGCTCGAGGATCCCCGCCCGCATCTTCCTCCACTCCTTCGTGTGATAGAAGGCGTGCCACCCTCGATAGGACTGATCCGATATCGTCCTCACCCACTCGCCTATCTTCTTCTGGTCTTCGGTGTATTGCTCCATCGATCTAATAAATATGGCGGGCCATTCGGCCCGCCTAGTGTATTTATATACCGGCTTTGCACTATCACTCCGGTGTGCTGAGCAGAGAAACCGCTCAAGCAACTGTTTAGCAAGCAAAAGAATTCATCAAAAAAGGAGACGAGCTTTCGCTCATCCCCATTTTCGACTTTACTAGAATACTACATAAAAACATCCGCCGAGTGCGGTCGTTTAATTATTTTCGCTGTTATTGATCTGCTCAGCGAATTCCAGCATCATCTTTGTAAGCTGGCTTGCCTGGCTTACACCGGCCCGATCGCAGGCATCTGCGAATGCCTTGACTGTCGTGTCCTTCAGCTTGTAGCTCTTTGATACATAGCCGTTCTTGCGATTCCACCTGTTCTGTGGCAGTTCTTTCTTAATCTCGTCCATGCTTGTCCTCCCATTTGTCTATGAGTTTCCCCACTACATTCCATGCAATGATTGCCGTTATCGTTAAATAAATTACTTTTACAGTATCCATTTGATTCCTCCAGTGTTCTGTGCTAATCTGATGGAAAGAGAAGGGCTTTTGCAGAAGCCCCTCTCTGTTCTATCAGATTCCTAAGTGCTTCTTGATGAAGTCGTATAAGAAACTTGATAGAAGGTTTATTAAGACGGATGCTATAAACTGTGCTATCGGTTTGAAGTCCGTCTTTTTTGTTTGCCGTTTCCGGCTTCGCCCTCTCAATGTTTTCACCTCCCTCTCTCTAAGATAGTTATATAATATCATAATGTGTACATTATGTCAATAGTTTGGTGCACATTATATCAAAAAAATCCGGCGCATTTCTGCACCGGATCATCTTATTCAGATCTTCTGAGAAATCAGCCAGTAGAACTTTCTGCGCCGCTCATAGTACATGTCCCGCTCGCACGGGATTCCCGTGACCATCTTCAGATAGTTGAATGTCGCGTTTTCAATCGTGACGCCCTTCAGTATCCACTCTGCGATTTCTCCGCCCGCTTCCTTCGCCGTCTCCTCGACTGTGGCGATCTTCTTTGACAGCTCCGCCATTCGGATGGCCTTTACCTCTGTCGGATTTCCTGATCCGGATCCGTGCGGCATCCCGTTGTAGTTGATAGCTGAGATGCTTCCGCTCGCCAGTGCGCTGTACTCGTCGCGCCACTCGCTGTACTGGAGACAGAAATGGCGGGCTGTCAAATACTTCTGCTTCGAAATATAGTATTTTGAATTCTTCGTAGGTAACCAGATGTCTGCCATTTAATCCTCCGCTATCTCCCTTAGTAATCTCATCGTCTCTTTCGTCGTGGCCTCCCAATCATCCCAGAACCGGTCGGCCCGCGCTTCCGATTCGCTGCGCTCCTCGGTCTTCTCCTCTTGCCTGCTGCCTCCGGTGATCCTCTTGCTGTACCACCTGCACGTCAGCGCCCTTGTTGTCTGTGGTTTCCTGTTGTGCTCTTCGCACTCCCGCTTCCCGCACACCCCGCCCTTGCTGAACCATACGCACGCCGTGCAGCTCCTGCTGCATTTCCAAATATCCACTATCTTCCTCTCCCATCATTTTCGTGATCTCACGAAAATGGTCATTCGTTCCGTTCCTTCCAGCGCTCCTCGAAACGTTTCTTCTTCGCCTCGATCTGATTCCAGTTCACATCGAGGTTGAGCTCCTTCGCGCATTGAACCACGTCCGTCCACTCTTCCCGAAGTGATGTTCTGACCTCTTTCTCGGTCCTCGGTGTCGGATTCTCATGCCGCAACGCTCGTGCGAGCTTCAGAGCCTCATGCGCACACTCCACCAGCTCCTCGGCCAGCATCTCCAGCATGGCCGGCTCTCCGATCTCGTTTATCATGTCGTTTCCTCCTCCCTGTCAGATTCTATAACGCGGATCCGGGCACAGCGTCGTGTACATGTACGGCGGTCGCGATGCGATCTCGTCCGCACTGATGCTCTGCCTGGTTCTGATCTCGATGCCGGATGTCGACAGCCTCATGATCGTGTTCTTTGTTTCCTGCATCTTCTTAGTCGCTTTTCTTTTCCTTGCCATTCTTCTCCCTCCACTTTTCGAATGCCTCCGCGCCTTCATGCTGGAGCCATGCTTCGAAGTCTTCCATTTTCTCTCTATCCTCGAAGTTGATTGTTAAATCCAGGCTTCTGTCGTACTCCCTGGCCACTCCGTTTTCATCAAAGTAAAACCATAATTCCTTTTTGCTCATTGCCTGCTGCCTCACTTCCAGATGATGAACACGGTGATGATGACGATCATCACCATCACCGGAATCAGTAAAATCAAATCCAGCATTATTCATTCTCCTTAGAGCAGTTCCACCCTGAGAGCATCGATAATCTTTTCCAGATTTCCGCACTCGGTAAGCCGCTTCGCTTTCTCTATGCTCGTGTATCCGAAGTTCAGTTTGATCGTCATGTTTTCCATCGTCGAAACCCACCAGCATATCGAAACCGCACGTTCGTTTCCGCCTCTTGCCACCAATGCGATGCGAGGGAAGTCTTTGCACCGGTAAATTGTTCGCTTCTCTTCATCGCTTACGACATAGTTTTCTTCGCTCCATTCATATTTCTCCATAGTTATCTCCTACTGCCAATGTCTCCGGCTTTACTCCGTCACTATACCCGGGCGATACCGTAGCTCGAAAGTTCCACTCTGCCCGGTAGGTCTTCTTCTCTCAGCACCTCGTTGATTTCGGCCTCAGAGAGTGAAAACTCCCGTTCGGTCACTGCGAAATACTGGAGCTCTGGGTTTAAGCGCTGCCGAAATTGAAGTTCAAACAGCAGCGACCCCCTGTCGCCTGGTACTTTCCCGACCGGATATACCGCGATCTTTCCAGTGGCCCGGTCGACTTCTCTACACAGAAAAACCACACCCATAGGTACTCTCCTTTCCTGCTGCCTTGCTATCAGCAGAACATATTTTCAAGATGGTATTTCTTGACATCTTTAAGCCTCTCTGTAGCCTGCTCCTTTGCACTGTCGAGCATTTCAAATCTGTCAAGGATGTTCACTATCGTCTTTTGCGTGCTCTGATCCGTATGGACTTTCAGTCTCATCATCTTGAATATTTCCGGGTTAATGTTTAACCCCGTTTGAAATCTTTCGAGAAAATGCGGCATTGCGAGTCGCATGACATAGTACAGATATTTCGGATATATACCCTTGTCTGTCACTGTGAATGCTCCATCTTTCGGCTCGACATTCCCATCACTCTCCATGAAACTCATTTGGCCTCTGGTTGCGGATACCTGGATCGTGATAGTTCCGGCTCTATATATCTTTCCTTTTCTGCTTCTTTCAAACTCGCATACATCCATCAGGCTGATTATGTGTGTCTTCTTTAGGTTCTCCTTTTCTCTTTCGAGATACTCGAGCACATCTCGCAACATGTCTGACAATGTGCTGTCCGGCTCCTGAAGCTGGTCGACGAGAACAGCCTTTTGGCTTTCGTAATCATCCGGTCCATGAAGATCCTGCAGCATTTCAGCGAGCTCCCTGCTGATTTCATGTTCCTGCTTTTCGATCTCTACAATTTCTTTCAGCACATCATATAGATTTACCGGTTCCGCTTCTTCCGATGTGTCCACGTATCTCGGTATGTTGAGATTAAAATCGTTTTTCTGCATTTCCGAAAAATCTACGACCCTGCAGAATTTTTCCACATCTTTCCGCTCCCGGTATGCCTTGACGATTTTGTCGAGATGCTGCTGCGTCATTCGGTTCACTTTTCCGCATTTTTCGAATTGCTTCGACGCGTCAATGACCACGATACCTGTCTGACCCCTGTTTTTCTTCAAGACCATAATGCATACAGGAATCTGCGTATTCATAAACTGACCGCCGGCGAGTCCGATCACGGCATCCAGTAAATTATCCTCAATCAGCTTCTTTCTAATGGCTGCTTCGCCCTGCCCTCTGAACAGTACGCCGTGTGGAAGAATAAATACCGCCGTCCCTCCATCCTTTAAATGGTGCAGGCCATGAAGCACGAATGCATAATCCGCTTTTGACTTTGGCGGAAGTCCATACTCTCGAAATCTCTCATCGTCCTTGAACTGCTCATATTTCTGGAAGGCTTGCGAATAAGGTGGATTGCCGACGACCACATCCGCCTTGAAATCGTCCATGCACAGAACTCTATCTATGTCGCTGAACCTTCCGTGCTTAGTCAGCCGGTATACTGTCTTGAACTCATTTGTTAAACAGTCCCCATTACCGACATATCCTTCAGCACCTCTTATCGACAGATTGAAGAGTAAGAGCATAAGGCTGTTTTCGGATAATTCCTGGCAATAAAACGTTGCCCCCTTCCTGATCAGTGGTATCGTCAGGCCACCTATTCCAGAACAGCAATCAAACACCGCTTCATGCTGATCTGGTACAATCATCGAAACAAGTTTGCAAATTCCGTCCGGCGTGTAGTCCTGCATCATTTGCTTCCTGTCGCTCTGGCTTGACTGAAAATAATCAGTGAACCAGTCGTGTTCCGTATCGCTCTCTATGTTCAAGAATTTCTCAAACGTCGATTCGCGTTTCTGTCTGTCAAAAAGAATACTTTCAAGGGCGTCGTGCAGCTGGTACGCCTCTTTTATCCCTAAAATTCCATTTATCTGTTCGGCTGTCATTGATCCTCTTTTCTTCCTCTGTCACTTTCTCCATCGTCATTCTCCTTTTGCCTGCTTTATCGCTTGCTTTTTATCGCTTGCTTTTTATCGCTTGCTTTTTATCGCTTGTTTTTTATCGCCTGCTTTTTTCTTCCTCCCCCGCTCGTCCCCGTACCGTATGAACGTGTAGGTCTGAAACGGGAATCCGTATATGTCCGTGCCTGTGTACTCGGTCCCCTTCTCCAGCTGGTACCCTTCGCGCTGCAGCGTCGGCGGCACTTTCACTTCTTTCCGCCAGGATGAAGCGCTCACCACCTCGGTCTTCTCGACCGGCTGCTGCAGATTCCGGCTGCAGGAATACCGGACGCGGTACGGTTCCCCATTCTCCTTGTGCTTCTTGTAGCTCTCCTTTGTTTCCTTCACGAAATAATCGGCGAGTCCTCCATAGTCCTGATTCTCATAGAGTGGGACGACATGCACGCCGCCGTATGGCCAGGCTTTACGCAGGAACCCGAGAAGCCCGTCGACGTCATTCATCACCATGTGGTGGTGGATTGCCTTCCCGCCGTCCTCCTTTACCAGGATCCATTTGAATTCCTGGCCGTGCTTCCGGTAGTATGCCCTGAGCTTCCGGAAGAACTTTCGGATGAGCTCCTTCGATTCCTCCGGCGTCGGCCGACATTCCCGCTTGTACGTGAGCGTAAGGTGGATGTCCCCATCCCCGAAGTTGTTGATCATCAGTCTCCGTAGCCGGTTCCGGCTTGCGTTCTCATTCGCCAGCTCCTTCTGCTCCGAGGTCGGCTTCTGCCTCCGCTGCCGGACCTCTCCCTTCACGTTGTACCGGACGGTGTGGTATTTTCGAACCTCTATTCTGTTTCCGTAGATCCATGTCTTCTGCAGGTACATATCACACCTAATGATTTATAAAATGTCCTAAAATTAATCGCTTTAACGAGTCTACTACGGGACGGCTTCTCGCTATCCCGTGGCTTCCTCGTTCAGCTTACTGGTACCTCTGGCGCTCCCGTTTCAGGATGTTCTTCACCTCAGATTCATCCATGTGCATATCCATGGCGATCTTCTCCGAATCCCATCCTGCAGCACTAAGCGCGACGATCTTCCCGGCGTCCGGCTCCTTCGGCTTGCGTTCCCGTTTCGGCTTCTCAGCCTTCGCGGCTGCAGCTTCGGAACCCTGCTTCGGTGGCCTTCCGATTTTTTTCTTATTATTAGAAGAAACGCCTGCCTTTTTCGCGTCTTCGGCCAATGCCTCGAGCTTCATGTCGGCGATCCGCCCGTTCAGTTCCTCAACCTCACCACGCAGACGCTCGTTCTCCGCATTCATCCGGTCGACCTGCTGCATCAGAGCCTCTTTTGTGTCTGACAGCTCGCCGACCTCGTGGTGTAAACATTCGTTCTCTTCACTCATCGCGTCCATCCGTGCGTTGACCAGCTCGCCGTCGAGCCCCTTCATGTAGCTCGCTATCTTCTCGACGCAGTCATAGCAGTAATCCCGCCCGAGCATGCTCGACATGGCGTTTCGGATCTCCTCCGTCGCCGGCTGCCGAAGGCTCGTGTCGTTATCCTCGCGCATGGCGAAATCAATGGCGATGGCCATCGGATTCTCCTCAGATGTTCTGATCTCGCGACCGCAGCGGTCGCAGGTGTATACGATCCGTCTCATCCATCGAACCTCATCTCAATCTTTATCTGATCCGGCTTCGGGTTTATTCTCACCTTGACCGTTCCCAGCTGTTCCCAGTCCACTTTTTTCATCGAAAGCCTTCTTCACAGCCTCCTCGAAGCCTTCCTCTGATACCATTTCCGTCGCCTGCTCTGCCCACTCGCCGAGCGGCATCTCTGAGTCTTCCCACAGCCAGCTGACCATGTACTTCAGTTCTCCGTCATCGCACAGGCCCACGAGGTTCGTCACCCCGAAGCGCTTGATCGTGAATGTCCGGCTACTGTACTGCTCGGCCGAATACTCCTTCTTGTTCTGCATTGGCGGCGGATAAACAGCGCCATGCCCCGGGATCGCATACCGTCCGCTGCTCTCCCGCAGCTTCACGCCATCCGCCACCTCAAACACGGCGATGAACGAGCGGTCGACGACGCCCGCCAGGTACTTGAGCCTTTCTTCCGGCGGCTCTGACAAATCGAAAAAGCAGAAGCCCTTCGAGTCCGTGCTCTGGGCCCGCTTCCTCCAGTCCGTATGATTCTCGAGCTCCTCGCCGGCCAGAAATGCAGCCAGCTCATTGACGCCCATGAATCTCATCAATTCCATCTTCATATCCCTAGATACTCCTTGATCGTGTCGATCGCATCGTCTCCGCTCCAGCAGACCCGGCACAGGTAGCCCTGGGCGGTCAGCTCCTCCATCATCTCGACCTGGTTCTCGGTCGGCTTGTTCATGCCGACCTTCATCTCGATGAACAGACCGTGGTACCCTCCCCGGCTCACGTTTAACTCAATGTCGGGGATCCCGGCCAGCACACCCATCCGCTTCAGCTTGACAGCCTCGAGCCGGTTCCGGCTGCCGCCGTTCGGCGTATGGTGCAGGGTCTTCAGTTCCGGATGTGCCCGAAGCTGCAGCTGCTTCCACTGGAAGACTTTTTCCTGCTCATCGTCCTCGGATCCGGTGCGCCGCACCTTCCCATCCGGGCACTTCTTCATCTCTACTCTGTAATTTCTCATGCATCAGGCCTCACGGGTGTCCTTCGTGGTCTCGGTCAGCTCGACAACGATCGAGCCGGTCGACTTTCCCTGCGCCTTCAGCACGCGCCGGCCAAACTTGATCGTGATGCCGCTGATCATCCGGTCGCCGATCATCTTGATGCCCTTCTCCGCGATCGCGACGATGTCCGGATCCACACCCGCGGCGACCTCTCTCAGATTTGCTTTCGCCGTGAATACCCGTGTCATGCGCTGCTGGTACTCTAATGCCGGCTCGCATGTGCAGCGCATCGTCGCGAACTCGTCGAGCTTCCGCTGGTCCTCGAGGCCGTTCGCCGTGTAGATCATCCTGCTCTGTCCGCAGTACAGGCAGGTACCGGTGTGCTGGTACCGCCCGCCCTCGACGATCTCGTCGCCTCCTCGGGTCAGGTTGTCCTGCTCGTCCTCGCCTTCCTCTGGGCGGTCGTCCTCCTCGATCACATCGTCGTTGTCGTCGATCTCTGTTCTGTATGGAAACTCATCATCGGTCGGATCATGAATCTCGCCTGTGCTGGTATCAATCATCTTCAGTGCCATTGTCCCCTCCTTCTCTAGTGACTGCTGCCTCCGCTGTATGAGGGCGGAGGCCATGGCATTTCATGCAGTCTTCAGTAAATGCAGAATCGCAAATATCCGTTTCGGTTCCAGCGAATAAATGCAAGCTCCCCGTCTGGCTCGGTAGGACAGCCGTATATTTGATTAAAGGCCCGGATTCAGACGGGCCTAAAATCCATGTTCTATTTCGTGATCCCTTCCCGGTTGATCCGGTCGATGTTCGCCCGGATGTCGGTGATCAGACGCTCTAAGCGATGTTCATCGTGCGGTCGCCCCATCATGAGCGTTAGGTCTGCCGAGATGCGTACCAGCAGGGTCACTACCTCTTTCGTCGTCATGCGTACTCCTTGCTGATTCCCCGCGGACGTGGTAATCTTTTAATTGAATATTGATTCCTTTCATGTTCGACCGACACAGCGGCAACTGTACCGGTCATTTTTTATGCTTCATCGCCCTGAGCTCCGTCAGGATCGCGGAGAAATTCGAGCTATAGTTCTCAAATGGCTGCTCTCCCCACTCACCACCGTGCAGGTACCAGAAGAAGCTCGTCTGCTCCTCTCCCTTCCAGTTTGTGAATTCTCTCTCCTCGACGATGATTGAGAACGCCTCGAGATCCACGCGAACCCATCTCCGGTTCAGATCGTGGTCCTGCTTCCAGATGTACCAGCCCTCGCTCTCGTTCCGCTCGATCAGGAACCGGCGACGGTCGTCATCGTTCTTGAAATTTAACTGTTGCATTCATGCCCTCCTAAAAATCCGCCAAAATATTCGCAGCATCATCGAGCTTTGCGCACGCGTTATTAAGTTCCAGCGCATCATGAGCAACACACAGCGCGGCTGATAGGCTCATTTCCTTCTTCCTCTCCTCGAGCTCTGCCTCGTAGATCCTGTTTACCTCATCCTGCAGCTCATCAATCCGCTCGATGATGCCAGGAAGGCGCTGTCTTGTTTCGTCTGTCATTCAATCCCCTTCCGTGCGTCATTCAAAATCTTGATTGCTTTTATCACCGCTGCGTGTGCATCCATATAGCATTCCATTTCTTTGAACGCCTTCCACCTGGCATCCATGTCACCGATTTCCGCCGCGCCGCTATAGTCCTGCATGGCCTCACGCGCAAGCTTCTCGATCTCTAGGTATTGCTCACTAAGCTGTGCAATGATGTCTAATGCGTGACTCTTCGTCTCATCGGTCATATCTCACTCCCTCATCCATCCGAGCAGCCAGCACCCTCCGACGCCGATCAGCATGCCAGCCAGGGTAATGAATGCCCACGTGTCGAGCAGCTCCGTCGGCACGCCGTCCGCCGAGATCACCGCCAGCACGAACGTGATGATGCCGATGCCGGCCATGCTTGCGCCAATGAAATCGCCCAGGCCTTTGATGGCCCGATCCGTCTTCCGCTGGATCCGGTCGAGCTTCCGATCCAGGCGATGCAGCCGCTCGATGTCTCGTCGGCTTAGTGTTACGTCAACTCCGATTCTCATTCTCCAAACCTCCGTTCTCGACAAATGCCTTCGCTGCCTTGAGTGTTCCGAACCTCTTTTTGAAGCCCCAACTCGTTTCTACAGAATAGCTGCGACAAAACCATCCGCCACTTCCGTTTGCGTGTGGCGTGAACTCCGTATTGCTGTATACGGAAACGCCAGGGAAATCCTCACACAGGTACTGGATTTTCTGTCCGCCCGTCGTGTGAAGCGCTCGGCTTGCCGTCCACCATAAATGTTTCATTGCTTCTCTTCCTTTCTCTGCTCCCGCACAGCCCATTCACCCGCCACGGCGTGACAAAAATGGATCTTTTACCAGTCGAAGTAATGTATCTATGTTTTTTCAGGGGAATTATGTTTACGATCACCGCGGCGGGTGAATCGACTGTGCGTTGTGCCTGCTGCCTTCAGCAGCTTTCAAATACATATCCGAGCGTCCCGACGATGCCGTCCGCCTTCAGCTGCTTATACAGCTCATCGGCTTCCTCGTAGCTGACGCCGTACTGCTTCCGCAGCGTGTAGTTCGTGACGCGTGTCTGTGCCCTCGCCCAGGCGCGGAGCTCTTCGCTTGATGGTGTCATCCTATGCCTCCGCGAGTACCTGCATCGCGGCATCCTGGCCACTCTCTGCCATGACGCCGGATTGCTGCCGCTCGATGTACAGCCCCAGCCGCTCCATCTCCTGCGTCCGCTCTCTGATCTCGCGCTCGAGCTGTTCGACCCGCTGCTGCGCGCCCTCGACGCCGGCCTTGCCCTCCAGCGCGGCTTCGCACTCTCTCCGCATCGCGTCGATCGCCTGCTGGCTGATCTTCGCGTCTGTGTCGAAAGTGAAGTCCTCACTTTCCTGCCCGCCGTACCATCCGTCTGGATAAAGCTCGGCTACGATCCTCGCGCTGAGTCCGCTGAACCGGAAGCACACGGTCGGCAATGTTCCGGTCCGTTCTGATGTCCGCCTCTCCAGCGTGTTCGTGTCGAGCACGATGTCGAGGATCTCGTGGATCTTCCGCCGGTTCTCCTCATAGTCCCATGCCACATCGTGCTGCATCGCCTGCTGCATTATGTTCTTCATGCTGTTCCTCCTCTCTGATAGCTCAATCATCGTCGCCGCCCGCTTCCGCATCCCCGACATCCCTCACCGTCTCCA
>ERZ1026898.1481-NODE-1481-length-11595-cov-7.612998_pt1 | contig 11595 bp, 9 predicted proteins | sample MGYA00380178_ERZ1026898 | MGnify/ENA primary metagenome ERZ1026898 (study PRJEB33269, sample SAMEA4719814) | human gut metagenome | biome: human-associated habitat; feature: organic feature; material: feces | place: Cameroon | collected 2013-10 ... | reverse complement strand
TCAGAATTATAACACATCTATATATTCATGTCAAGAAAGCCTACTGCTTGCGAAACTATCCTGCAATAATCGGCTAATCACTTATAAGTCCACAAAATTACTCATGCTCATTCATCAGCTCAACCTTACTCAAATCCACTCCATAAATTAAAGGCTTGTAGTTTTTCAAACGCTTATTGTAAGCAACAATATTCATATCGTTAAAAAGCGGAATAACAGGCTGTTCATAGCCAATAATGTCCTGCACCCTATCAAAAACACGCTGTCTTTCTTTCTCATCAGCTATATGCTTCACGTTATTCATTAAAGTAATAACCTCAGTATTTTTATAAGCAAAACGATTGCTTACATTCAACGCGCCATCAGGCATTACAAAGGGATATAAAGCACTGAAAGGATCACCATTTGCCAAGCCTCTTTGAGTTCGCACAATATTGAAATCACCCTTGCGCAGCATTTTCGCCAATGTAGCATATTCTATCGACTTAATTTTTACATCCAAGCCAATTTCCTGCAGCCAATAAGCAATAAGCTCCGCTTCACCCTTTTGCAAAGGCTCGCTGCCATTGATGCAATACGTAATTTCGCATCTATTATCGCCTAAGACCTCATGCGCTAATCTTTTTGCTTCCTGCAAATCATATATAACAGGCAAAACCTTATAACCGGGACTAGTGTAATTTAAGATATTAACCGTCGGCGCGGCATAATCCAAGTACATATTATGCACCAGATTTTTTCTGTCGATTGCAAGGCTTACAGCTCTGCGCATACGAATATCATTAAAAGGGAACTTGGTACCGTTAAGTCCCAAATAACGAATCATTGTTGATTTATTTGTTCCGACCTTAAAGCGCGGATCTTTTTTTATTTCCTCAGCCAAAAACGGTGGTATAGCATTGATATCAATAACTCCGTCTATCTCTTCAGATTTCAGTGCAGCATAGCGTGTATCCGTATTGGGAATCGTCCGCACAACATACTTAGCTATTCTGCCCTTTTCTCCCCAATAATTTTCATTGCGCTGAAGAACAACATATTTATTTAAAGCATTCTCTGTTATTTTATAAGGTCCCGTACCAATCGCTACGCTCTTAAAATTGCCGTCTTCGGCAAAGCATTCCGGAGCATAAATCGGACTGCCAAAATCAGTCATCTTATACAGTTCATTGACATTCGCCTCTTTAAAAAGCAGACGAATAGTGTAGTCATCTATTTTTTCATATTTTATGAGAGTCGGATAATACGTTTCCATATTCAAACCATAAAATGAAGAACGTTTATAGCCCTTTTTCATCCGGTCAAAGTTGGCAATTACAGAATCTGCTGTAAACTTTGTGCCATTGTGAAAATACACATCCTGACGCAGGTGAAAAATCCATTCTTTGCCGCCATCACGCATCTCCCAGCTTTGCGCCAAGCAAGGAGTCGGTCTGTTGTCGGCATCTTTAGTAATAAGCGGCTCCCATACTCCCAGAACGCGACTGCAATACAATCCGTCTTTGTTGCCAGGAGCAAGATGCCTGTAAGCTGCCAGAACAACAACATTCTTCTCACTGCTTTTATCTATATGCTTTTGTTCTTGCTTTTGATTTCCGCAACCGGTTAATAATATAAACAAAAGCAGAAATATAATGCTTAAAATTTTTTCCATAGCAGACTTACCACCAATACAATCAGAAGAAAAGAGGGCAGCCTAAACCACCCTCTTTACAAATGAATTATTAAATATCAAACTGCGCAGACAGCATGAAGGTTCTGGGAGCTCCAAGAGCTACAGAAGTACCTCTGGAAATCCAGTAGTTCTTGTCAAACGCATTATAGCACATTGCGCTAAAAGTTACCGGTACGGTGTTGATAGCAGTTTTATATTTCACACCCAAATCAACGGTCATATAATCCGGAGCTTTTACACCGTTATCATTAACATGTGCTTCACCAACATAATTAGCTCTGCCGATAAAAGAGGTGTTTTTGTCAGCCTCATATTCAGCAGCTAAAACAGCATTCCACTTCGGAGTACCGGTAGCAAACTTGCCTTCCAGATTTTCCTTACCCATGGTGAGCTTTTCACGCTTGCCGTTCAAATACAGTACACCGCCCATCAGATTCCATTTATCGGCAACCTTACCGGTCAGAGAATACTCTATACCTTTGAAGCGGTTTTCGCCTTCTTGTGTATATTTTTGGCCGATTGCGGTATTGGTAGCTTCTTTGATATAGCTTGCCTGGTTCAGATCAAAGAATGCCAAGCTATGCAGAACATTAGCATTTTCGTATTTTACACCGATCTCGTTCTGTTTATTTTTGATAGGCTTCAGAATCTCGCCGGTGTTATCGTAGCCGGTGCCAACCTCAACAGGTTTGGTATAAGCTTGTGCATGGCTTGCATAAACAGATACATTTTCAACAGGCTTATAAGCAACTGCAAAAGTCGGATTCAGGCTATCCTTGCTAACCTTTTTACCGGCAGCAGTTGTTGTTTCGGAATCACGATACTGTAAAGCACCGAAAACGGAAACCTTGCCAATCTCTACTCTGTCAGCAAGAGTCATAGCTTTAGCAGTTTCTTTGCCATAACCGACAGAATCGATAGAAGGAGCAAAAATCGGCGTACCGGTCAGATGTACACCATTCCAGATATCACCGGAAAGATTGGAAGGATTCTTACCACCGGAGTTTACAGCCTTGCTCTTGTAATTGAAATAATCAACAGCTAAAGAAACGTTGTTTTTAATATTGCCTACTTTAGTTTCGTTGGAAACGCCGGCCTGCCAATACATGCTCTTGCTGTCGGAAATATAATCTCTGAACTTGCCGCTCAGCTTACCGTCATCACCCAAGGTTAAGGAACCACTGTTGGGATCCCATTTATGCTCGGAATATTGACCATAACCGCCGTTAATGAAAGCCTGCCAGCTATCGCTTAACTTTTGTGTATGATTCAAGGTCATCATATAGCCATGGTTATATTTTGTTTGGCTGTCAAAGCTCAGATTGTTTTTGCCACTCGGAGCACTTGCCAGATGGCCTGCTTTTACACTGCCGGCCTGCAGCCATCTTTGGCCGCCGTCAACCTTCCAGTCAAAGTAACCGCCAAACAGGTTAGTAGTGCTCTTCTCATCTTGATGATCTACGTTAATATAAACGCTCTTATCGGTAACCTTGGCACCTTCCATAGAAAGACCACCGTTTTCATGATGAGCATTTACACGCACGCCCCACTCCTTATTTTCGCCGAAGCGTCTGCCAAAATCAATATCTTCGGTAAAAGTGCTGCGACCGGAAAATCTTTGGGTATATCTGGTAACATCCTTATCGGTCGCACGTTTAGTGGTAGCATTCAAAAGACCTGCAGGAGCATCTGTACCATTGGTACCGTTATTGGAGAAGGTTGCACCATTCAGAACTGTGTTAGGACCGGATACAATATCTACACTCTCCAAAGTATATGCAGGAATGCTTCTTGTCTGGTTGAACAGATTAGGAATACCGTTAATATAATAGTGAGCGGCGTTCATATTAACCCCACGCATACTGAAGTCAGTATACATCGGAGAAGGACTGCCAACTCTGATAGAAGGATTGTTAGCTAAAGTACCGTTTAACGGTTGGTTAGGATCATAAAAGGTTGTGATAGTTTTTTCGGAATACTGCTTTTGGGTGAAAGGAACATCAATAACCTTGATATCGCCAAGAATACCAACTCTGTCATTTGCAACAAGGAAACCGCCGGGCAGTACATCCTTGCTGCCCTCAACAATAATTTCATCCAAATTGCCATGAATAGTTTCCGCACTTGCGCCCATCACAAAGCCTACGCTTGCTACTGCGCACAGCACGGACATAGCCAATGCTTTGTTCTTTTTCATCATACTCATACACCTCATCAAAAATTTATTTTTTAACCTACACTGCCGAGCTGTCCGAGTTTCGCGTGCAGCGTCGGTTAAAAGCCATGAATTATGGGTTCTTCGTTTTTTGGCAATAAAAAACGTCTTCCTGCAAAATTACAGAAAGACACACTCATCCCCTAGCAGCCTCCTGTCACTCGCAGTACACTCCCGTTAACTTTTTCAGGCAATTCTTCTGGCTCAGTTTCCTCGCAAGCCTCGCCTTCCCGGTTGCCCAGTGACATTATTAAGGCTTACTCCACTTTACAGCTGCGTGACAGCGCAGGCTTTACACCTGCTTACTTATTAAGTCTTTCGACACCTGATAGCTTTAGTTATTAAACTCATTTTGTAACATATGTTACACTTCGTTTGTAATTGTAGCATACGTTCTACTTACTGTCAAGTGAATATTCTGATACTATAAACATAAAAAATGGGCAAACTAAAGTATAACTTTAAATTACCCGAGATTTTTATCAGTCAACACATTTTTCTAATCGTGATTTGTATAATCCAAATTAGATGAATTACATCAAGTGCCCCTGCTCTATATGCAAGACTCTGTCACAAAGCCACTCTGCAAGCTGTTTATCATGCGTAATAAACAAATAAGCCAGCTGCTTTTCCTTGCGTATATCACGCAGCAAATGTAAAATCTGAGCCTGCACGGAGATATCCAGCATCGATGTCGGTTCGTCTAAAATGAGCAGTTTTGGCTCTAACAGCAGCGCTCTCACTAAGCAGATACGCTGAATTTCGCCACCGCTTACCTGATGAGGATAACGCTGCAGAAGTTCAACATTCAGCTTTACTAAATCAAGCATCTCTTTGATTTTTTCTTCATCATAAGGCAGATTAAAAACAGTAAATGCTTCCCGCAGACTAGAACCTAATGTCTGACGCGGGTCAAGAAAGCTTTCCGGACGCTGCGAAATAAACTGCACATTGCCTCTGAAAGAACTTAAATTTTTGCCTGTCGCATTCGTAATATCTTGCCCCTGAAAATAAATTTTGCCGCAATCACATGGCAGCAGGCGCAGCAAAATACGCGCCAGCGTGCTTTTACCGCTGCCGCTGCCACCCATCAGCGCCACCGCTTCACCGGGCTTGAGCTCCAGTGAAACATTATGCAGAAGCTCAAAGGTTTTGCCACTGCTGCGATCAATAAAGCTTTTGTAAATATTTTCAGCCTTCAGCATACAAAAAGCACCTCACTTCCGCATTTCCTACCTGCTGCATAGCAGGCTTTTCTTCCTTGCAACGCGTTGTGCAATAAGGGCAGCGTGCCGCAAACTTACAGCCGGTAAAGCTTTCTCCCGGAACAGGAGCCTTGCCGGGAATAACCTGCAGACCATTCTTTGGCAAAGCCTGCAAAAATCCTTTGGTATACGGATGCAGCGGTTTATGCCAAATATCTGCATTATGCTCCAAAACCTGTCCTGCATACATCACCAGCACATCATCACACACCTCTTGTGCCAAAGCAATATCATGCGTAATAATCAGCATGCTTAAATACAAATCCTGCTTGATTGTCAGCAAATTTTTGCGTACAACGGCACCAACCTGTTCATCAAGGCCTTTGGTAGGTTCATCCGCCAAAATCCATTCCGGCTTACTGCTGACAGCCATAGCGCACAATACACGTTGCAGCATGCCACCGGAAAGCTCATGCGGATACGCTGCCAGAACACGCTCTGCTTCCTGCAGTCCGAACAAACGCAGGCACTGTTTTTTATAGCTATTGCTACTATCTACAATATTATGAACAGCCAAAATATCCTGCATCTGCTTGCCTATTTTGCGTACAGGATTCAGGGACTCACTGGGATTTTGCGGAATAATACCAAAAGCAGATAATATTTTCTTCACCTGCTCGCCATTATAAAGCACTCTACCCTTTTTGACGACTCCCGACGGCAAAATATTTAAAATAGCCTGCCCCAATACAGATTTACCGCAACCGCTTTCTCCGATAATCGCAGTAAAATTACCTCCGGGCAAGTTCAGGCTTACATCGTCTACAGCATAGAATACGCCTTGCGGCAGCTTAAAGCCTACAGATATATTTTCTAACACAAGATTTTTTACCATTTGCGTACCTCATCAAGCTGATTGTCTAAGCTGTCACGCAGATGCTCTCCGATGATATTCAGAGAATAAATCAGCAAAAATACAAACAGACCGGGAATTATAATCAAATGCGGTGAGCTGCGATAATACATAATAGCATCGTTAATCATTACACTCCAGTCAGGAGTCGGCGGCTGTACACCTAAGCCCAAAAAGCTCAGGCCGGCAATCGCCAATATACCTCGGCCAAGGCGAATGGTTACCAGCACAAGCAGCTTGTTTGCAATGTTGGGCAGTAAATGACGGACAATAATTCGCAAATCACTGCAGCCAAGACAACGCAGCCCTTCAATGAAAGGCTCTCCCATCAGCTGCAGCACCTCCGCACGCACAATACGCGAAAAGCCGGCCCAGGATGTCACAACCAACGCCAAAACCAGACTATAAATGCTGGGACCGAGAATACCGGCCAAGGCTATCATAAAACAGCTTCCCGGTATACCCTGAAAAATATTGCTTAAAGCAGTAAAGAACATGTCTAATTTACCGCCGTAAAAACCGCACAACAGACCAACACCCACACCTAAAATCAGCGCCAAAACCGACGAAATCAAGGTAAGCAGCATTGATGCCCGTCCGCCGTAAAGAATACGGCTGAACATGTCACGCCCCAAAGCATCCGTGCCGAAGAAATGCTGCCAACAGGGACTTTGCAGACGGTTAGCCATATCCGGTTCAAAGGGATTATGCGTTGCCAGAAGCGGAGCCAAAATACTGCCGAGAATGATAAACGCAAGTACAAAAATAGCGAAATTAAGCTGTATTTTTTTAGTCATGTGCTTCAGCGCCTCCTCTCAGCTTCGGATTCAGATAAAACATCAGTAAATCAACCGCTAAGGTTATCAATACCAACAGCCAGCCTGTAAAAAGCACATAGGCCTGCAATACAGGGTAATCGCGGAAGCGAATCGCTTCCAAGGCCATGCTGCTGATGCCCGGCAAAGCAAAAATACTTTCCGCAATAACCGAACCGCCCAAAATGCCTGCCAGATAATTACCCAGCAAAGCAATTACAGGCAGCATAGCATTAGGAAACGCATAGCAAAAAAGCAGCTTTATTTTGCTGATTCCGCGTACACGCGCTACGAGAAAATACTGCGAAGCAAATTCCGTCAGCAGCGAGCTGCGCATATAGCGGCACACTGTTGCTGAGGTAGAGAAGGAAACCGCCAACGCCGGCATAATAAAGTAACGCAGGCTTTCACTGCCGCTTGTCGGCAGCAAACGCAGCGTTTCGCTGAACAATAAAATCATCAGCAGCGCCAGCCAAAAGCCGGGTACAGCTAAAAGTATATTAGTCAAAAACTGTACAGCATCATCCAGCCAGCTGTTTTTGTAAACAGCGCATAAAGTGCCCAATGCAATGCCAACAACCGCAGCAATGGCCAAAGCCAGCAGCGCCAGCTCCACCGTCACCGGCAGGCGCAGCAAAAGCTCATGCAAAATATCCTTGCCGCTAATGTAGCTGCTGCCGAAATTACCATGCAGCACCTGCACAAACCAGCTGAAATACTGAACATATATAGGTCTGTTCAAGCCAAGCTCTTCACGCATAGCTGCTATCTGCGCATCCGTAGGTGCATCCAGACCATCCTGATTCAAGGCAAACTCCGCCGGGTCACCTGGTGATAACAGCCCCAGAATGAACGCTAAAAGGCTAATACCGACCATTACAGGTATGGCCAATAAAATTCGTCGATAACAATATCTAATCATATTTCTCCGCCAATTCTACCTTACTCAAATCCACACCGTAGATTAAAGGTTTATAATTTTTTAAACGCTTATTATAGGCAACGATATTCATATCGTTGAAAAGAGCCACTAACGGTTCTTCTTCTACCGCTATTTCCTGCACCCGATCAAAAATCCGCTGGCGCTCTTTTGCATCAACTGTATGTTTTACCTCATGCATCAATCCCTGCAGTTCTTTATTCCGGTAGCCTGTGTGACTGCTTATATAAATAGAACCCGTCGGCATCAAAAAGCTGTTAAGTACCTCATAGGGATCTCCGTTTGCCAGTCCCTTTTGCAGACGTGCAATATCATAATCGCCCTTGCGCAACATTTTCGCTCTTGTAGCATACTCCAAAGACTGAATATGGACATCCAGTCCTATTTTACCCAGCCAATAAGCAATCAGCTCAGCTTCGCCCTTCTGCAGCGGTTCCGCACCGTTTATACAATAGGTAACATCACAGCGCTTATCCCCTAATACTTCATGTGCCAGCTGTTTAGCTTTTGCTAAATTATGCTCCAAGGGAAATTCCTTATAACCGGGGCTAGTGTAATTCAATACATTCATGGTTGGCTCTGCATAACCCATATATAATGCGTCGACAAGATTTTTGCGGTCAATAGCCAGGCTTACAGCCTGCCGCATACGAACATCGTTAAATGGAAAACGGCTGTTATTCAAAGCAAGATAGCGTATCATTGTCGATTTATTGCTTGCCACAGCGAAGCGCTTATCTTGCTTGATTTCGTCAGCTAGAAAAGGCGGTATTGCATTTAAATCTAATACTCCGTCAATTTCACCGGATTTAAGTGCTGCATAGCGTGTATCCGTATTGGGAATATTGCGCACGACAAAATTTTTTATCTTGCCTTTTTCACCCCAATAATTATCATTGCACTTTAAAACGACATACTTATTCATGACGTTCTTGGTAATTTTATACGGACCTGTACCTACAGCTATGTCCTTAAAATCACCATTGGCATCAAAGCATTCAGGGGCAAACATCGGACTTCCGAAATCCGTCATTTTATATAATTGGTTAATATTCGGTTCTTTAAATACCAATCTGACAGTATATTCGTCCAGTTTTTCATAGCTGATTAAAGACGGATAATATAAGGCTAATGATAAGCTGTAAAAATTAGAACGCTTCAAGCCCTTTTTCATTCTGTCGAAATTAGCAATTACAGAATCAGCATTAAACTGTGTTCCATTTTGAAAATATACATTTCTTCTTAAACGAAATATCCATACTTTGCCATCATCCTGCATTTCCCAGCTTTCAGCAAGACAAGGTGCAGGCAAACCTGCTTCATCCCTTGTTATCAGCGGTTCCCATACTCCGAGTATCTTACTGCAATAATAGGCATCCTTATTACCGGGAGCAAGATGCCTGTAGGCAGCCAAGGTAACAATATTTTTATTTTTATTATCTATGTGATTTTGTGATTCTTCCTGCTTGGCACAGCCGACACACAATAAAAGCATCAGCAGCAGAAAAAAGCTCAATATTTTTCTCATATTCGCATACCATTATACATCTTATTTATATAGAATAAAAGAGGGCAGAAAAACCGCCCTCTTTAAATTTTATTTTATTACAGACTAAATTCAGCAGACAAGAAGAAGGTTCTCGGAGTAGACAGGTAAACCTGATCACCGCGAGCAACAGTCCAATAATCCTTATCAAACAGATTGTAGCACATTGCACTGAATTTTACAGGAACGCTGTTCAGTTTAGTATTATAGGTTACACCTAAATCATAAACCATATAAGCCGGTGCTTCCAAATGCTTGCTGTCTTTAGTAACAGTGCTGGAATTATATTTTACAGTGTAGAACGGAGTGGTGCCGGTATAGGTTGCACGGCCGATTACGCTAAAGCTATCGTCTGCTTTATATTCCAAAGCTGCAGATGCACTCCATGCGCCCTGACCGGATTCGCGTACACCATTTTTGTACTCATTGCCTTTACCCATGTTCTTATATTTAGCATCCAGATAAGCAAGGCCAACCATACCATACCATTTATCTGCTAATTTACCGTTAACAGATAATTCAAGACCTTTGTGATTAACTTTACCATCTTGTACAAGGAAAGGTTTAGCGTAGCCTGCTACATCCTTGCTCACATTATTGGCCTGGTCAATATCAAAGTATGCCAAGGTATACATAGCACCTTTATTCTGATATTTTACGCCAACCTCATTTTGTTTAACCTTAGTCGGCGGTAATACTTCACCGGAATTCTGGTAGCTAGTACCGGCACTTGCGCCAATATCAAAGTTTTCTGCATGGTTGCCATAGAACATTATATGCTCATCAGGTGCATAGCTCAAGGAATAAGTCGGGCAGGTTGCATCGGACTTAATTTCTTTACCCCAGGATTTGCTGCTTGCATTCCATGATTTTGCCGTAGCAGCATGTTTGTGAATGCCAATCATAGCGTCCCATTTACCGAAGCTGATGCTATCCAGCAAGGAAACGCCCCAGATAGAAGTTTTGTTATTAGGTCTTGTAGTATAACCAATATATCTTGCATCAACATCCTGGAAGGAAGTTCCTGTAAAAATATTAGAGCCGCCAACCAAAGTGGTACCGGGTACAGTTGTAGAACCATTACGGTTTCTCCACGCCTTATCAGCAGACAACATTACCTCATGTTTCAGCGCACCGGTTTCGAATTTATTCTTGGTGCCTAATTGAGCATAGTAAGAGCGTTGCGGAGTTGCACTGTTAGTCTGCAGGAAATCATAATTACCTGCATCATCTTTAATCCAGTAGGAGCTCATGTTAGGAGATACGTTTTGATTCAGCTTTTGTCTGCTGTAGCCAAAGTTAGCAAACAAAGTCCAATTATCATTCATGTATTGCTCATGATTCAAGGTTGCAAACCAGCCATAGCCTGCTTTCCAGGTACCTGCAGCAGCATAGTTTTTACCTCCGTCCGGAGCACCCGGAAGATGAGTTACACCGGGAATGGTCTGTGTAACACTATTACCGTTAGCATCCTTTACAGTTGCTGTTCCGGGATTTGCCAATTTAAACCAGCGAATACCATTGTAAATGTCCAAATCTCTATAGTTTGCAAAGAAATTAGTGCTGCTGTTTTTATCTTTATGATCAATATTAACAGCAATACCCTTCGCTTTCATATTAGCTTCATCAACTGCAGTTTCACCATTAAGCAGTTCGGTATTCAAGCGCACGCCCCATTCACGTTTTTGGCCGAGACGTTGGCTGATATCCAGGTATTCACCAAAGGAGCCTTTGCCGGAGAAGGTTTGTTTATACTTAACAAAGTCAGTATCACCGGCACGTTTTGTTCTGGCATTGATAATACCGCCTGCAGTATTGGATTCATATTGAACACCACTGGCACCTAACATAGAGTTAGGACCGGAAACAACATCAATGCCCTCCATAGCAAACATCGGAAGATTGAACTGAGTCATAACACCGTGCACACCATTTACATACATTGCAGTACCATTCGTGCGGAAACCGCGCACAGAAAAGTCACCATGCAGAACACTGCCTGACGCTCTCACAGAAGGAACGCCGACTAAAGCCTTATCCAACGGCTCATTAGGTCCGAGGAATAAATCCATAGTTTTTTGCGCTACATTGGTTACGCTAAAAGGAGTTTTCATAACATCCTTGTCGCCCAATAAGCCTACAGAACCTTTAGCGTTGACCATTTCACCCGGCATTTTGTCGCGAGAACCTTCAACAACAATTTCATCCAGATTGCCATGCACTACATTTTCTGGTTCTTTGTCAAGTTTTGGGGTATTCAAGACTTTAACATCATAGACCTAGACA
>ERZ1026898.1479-NODE-1479-length-11598-cov-18.093217_pt1 | contig 11598 bp, 7 predicted proteins | sample MGYA00380178_ERZ1026898 | MGnify/ENA primary metagenome ERZ1026898 (study PRJEB33269, sample SAMEA4719814) | human gut metagenome | biome: human-associated habitat; feature: organic feature; material: feces | place: Cameroon | collected 2013-10 ... | reverse complement strand
TGCCGCCCACGGTGGTCTTTTAAGGCCGATTCTCCGTTTTCTTTGTACTTCTTGATCCATGTGTAGATCTGCTGATATCCGACTTTATACTTTTCTGCGATTTCTCCGTAATTGTACCCGTTTTCAATGCACTCTTTTACAAGTGCGATCTGGACCAGTTTGTAAAGGAAGCGGTTCAGGCGGTCAACGAAAACGGCGGCAAGGCGGCCCGCTATTTTGCAACCGATATGTGCGATGGCATCGCACAGGGCCACGATGGTATCAACTACTCGCTGCCCCACCGTGACGCCATCGTGAATCTGGTGGAGGCGCAGGCCAACGCCAGCGTCTACGACGGCGGCGTGTTCATCGCCAGCTGCGACAAATCGGTGCCTGCCATGCTGATGAGCATTGGCCGCCTGAAGGATATGAGCGCCATCGTTGTGACGGGCGGCGTGATGGAAGCCCACACCCTGCCCAAAGAATATGTGGTGAACGACCCCGCCTGCGCCATCAACGAGCTGCTGACTCTGGAGCAGATCGGCAAGTTTGACGCATGGGAAAAGACCGGTGTCATTCCCAACAGCCAGCTGGATTATTATAAGCACAACGCCTGCCCCAGCTGCGGTGCCTGCTCCTTTATGGGCACCGCCTCCACCATGCAAATCATGGCCGAGGCACTGGGCCTGATGCTGCCCGGCACGGCCCTGATGCCCGCTACTGCCTCGGAACTGCGGCAGGCCGCCTACGATGCCGGCAAGCAGCTGATGGAGCTAGTGAAAAAAGGCATCAAGGCCAAAGACATCGTAACCAAGGAGAGCTTTGAGAACGCCATTATGGTGCACGCGGCCATTTCCGGTTCCACCAATGCCACCATGCACCTGCCCGCCATCGCCCACGAGTTTGGCATCGAGATCGACGCCGACACCTTCGACCGGATGCACCGCGGTGCCCACTACCTGCTGAACATCCGCCCCTCCGGCGACTGGCCCGCACAGTATTTCTATTATGCCGGCGGTGTGCCCCGCGTGATGGAAGAGATCAAATCCATGCTGCATCTGGACGTGCTGACCGTCACCGGCAAGACGCTGGGCGAGAATCTGGAAGAGCTGAAGCAGAACGGCTTCTACCAGCACTGCGACGCCATTCTGGCCGAAAAGACCGCCGGCTTTGCCCGCCCGGTCAGCCGCGAGGACATCATCCACAGCTTTGACAACGCCAAGGGCACCGATGGCAGCATCGCCATCCTGAAGGGCAACCTTGCCCCGGAAGGCTGCGTCATCAAGCACACCGCCTGCCCCAAGAATATGTTTGAAGCCACCCTGCGCGCCAAGCCCTACGACAGCGAGGAGGAGTGCATCTCCGCTGTGCTGCACGGCGAGGTGAAGCCCGGCGACGCCATCTTTATCCGGTACGAAGGCCCCCGCGGCAGCGGTATGCCGGAGATGTTCTACACCGGCGAGGCCATCTGCGCCGACCCCAAGCTGGCCTCCAGCGTGGCCCTGATCACCGACGGCCGCTTCTCCGGCGCAAGCCGCGGCCCGGTCATTGGTCATGTCAGCCCGGAAGCGGCTGTGGGCGGCCCCATTGCTCTGGTGGAAGAGGGCGACCTGATCCAGATCGATGTGCATAACCGCAAACTGGCCATCGTGGGTGTGAAGGGCGAAGCCAAGACCCCCGAAGAGATGGACGCCATCCTCGCCCAGCGCCGTGCCAACTGGAAGCCCAAGGCTCCCAAGTACACCAAGGGCCTGCTGAAGCTCTACTCTCAGCACGCCGTCAGCCCCATGAAGGGTGCATACATGGAGTAAACCGCTCCACATAAACAACAAAAAGGAAACCGCCCAGCGCGTTTTTCCGGGCGGATTGGATAAGCACAACCCAAAAATCACGAAACGGAGGAAATTTCTATGACAGCAGTTGCAACACCCGATGCGGCACGGCTGATTTTTGCTGCCGTGGCAGGCCTGATTCTATTGCTCGTTCTCATCATCAAGTTCAAGGTCCACGCTATGATCTCCATTCTGATCGGTGCGGTGGGCATCGGCCTGATGGCCGGGATGCCCCTGTCCGACATCATCGGCTCGGTGAACGAGGGTATCGGCAACACCTTAAAGGGCATCGCTCTTCTGGTGGGCCTTGGCTCCATGTTCGGTGCCATTCTGGAGGAATCCGGCGGTGCGCAGACGCTGGCCGTGACCATGGTGCGCAAGTTCGGCGACGAAAAGGCCGCGTGGGCACTGGGCATCACGGGTCTGGTGGTTGCCATGCCGGTGTTCTTTGGTGAAGAGCCTTGTGGGCATGGACGAAAAGACCACCCTCAAGACATGGACCATCATGGAAACGCTGGTCGGCAGCGTGGGCTTCCTGGTAGCGCTCATCATCTCCTTCTTTGCCTGACCGGGAATGGATCCTCCTTTTCCGTTCATCATTTTCCCAATTCAAGTTCTCCTAAAAAACGCAGCCGCTCCGGTTTATGCTTTGCCCGGAGCGGCTGCATTTTGTTTTTCTGTTTTTATGCCGTGGTCTCTGCGCACGCGGGCAGCAGGCTGCGGTACACGTTCAGGCAGGCTGCGGCAAAGGCCGGGATGGAATAGCGGCACTCCACGTCCTGCCGGGCGGCGGTGCCCAAGCGCTGGCGCAGCGCAGCATCCGTTGTGAGCTTGGCCATATACTGCCGGAACTCCTGCTCATCGTGGTAGACAAAGCCGTTGACACCGTTCTCCACCACGCCCTCCAGACACTCGTCGGCGCGGCACAGCAGCGGCCGGGCGGAGGCCATGGCTTCCATGTAGGTCAGGCCCTGCGTCTCGCTGGTGGAGGCACTGACAAAGATATCGCCCGCCTGATAGTAGTCCGGCATCTGCTGCGGCGGGATGAGCCCGGTGAACACCAGCCGGTCCTGAATGCCAAGCTCCTGCGCAAGGTGCTCCAGCCTTGGCTGGTCCGGCCCGCCGCCCACCAGCAGCAGCCGCTGCCCCGCCGGGCAGTTGTGCAAAAAGCGGAACAGCTCGTCGATGTTCTTTTCCTTGGCAAGGCGCCCGGCGTACATCAGGATGCACTCGTCCGGCCGGATGCCCAGATCGGCCCGGAGCTTATAGCGCAGCGCGGGGTCCACCTGCGCATAGCGCTGGGTGTCAATGGCGGAGGGGATGACGTAGATGGGCCGGTCCACCCCGTAGCCGTACAGCAGCTCCCGTATTTTTTCGGTGGGTGCCACCACGGCCTGCGTGTTCATCAAAATGGCTTTGGTGTACAGGCGCACCAGCTCCCGGCCCACAGTGCGGCTGGGGCAGATGTAGTGGGTAAAATCCTCGTACACGGTGTGGTAGGTGTTTACCAGCGGCACATTGCAGGCGGACGCGATCTCCTTTGCCAGCGGGAAGGTGCACAGGATGCACTGGCTGTGCACGATATCCGGCTTCCATTCCAGCAGCTCGTCTACCCAGTCGTGGGGCAGCAGCCGCTTGAGCCGGGCATTGGGGTACACCGCGCCCGCGCTCATGGAGCCCACGTAATAGGTGTTCCCCTCCATGCGGGAGTGGTGGTCGCCGGACAGGGTAAGCACTTTTACCTCGTGCCCTGCCTGCCGCAGCCCTCGACTAAGATTCTTTACCGATGCGGCAACACCGTTCACAGCCTGTTCCGACCAATCGGTGGTGATCAAAATTTTCACGCCTGTTCCTCCGCTTATTCCATTTTTCCGTGATCGGAAATTGCTTTTCAAGTATATTCTACGGCCCAGCGCTTGTCAATGAAGTTTAAAAAGTCTTTCAAAACAGTTAAACTCCGCTTTTTCCCTGCACAGGCGCGGGGCATTCCTGCGCCCGGCGGACAGCAAAAATCCGGGTGTTCTCGGCATGGAGAACACCCGGATTCCGCTTACTTTTCTTGCGCCGTGCCGTGCATCAGGCTGCGGGGAACGCCTTGTTCCAGCAGTCGATCACGCGGTACTTGGTCACGTGCTTGTCCGGCTGGAAGCGGTCGGGCTCCTTTACCGTCAGGCAGCCCTGCTCGGTGCACCACTGGGCCGCCTTGGCGGTCTCCGGGTCGGCAACGTCTGCAAAGGCAGGCACTGCGGCGGGTTCCGGCTGGCCTGCGGCGTTCCACAGCAGCAGGGCCAGTTCGGCGCGGGTCTTGGGGATGGCAGCCCCCTCCGGCAGCAGCTTATGCAGGAGCACCCGGGTGGCCACCTCGTAGCCGCCCCACACCGCTGCGCCGCCAACGGCAGCTGCCACAAGGGCCGCGCCTGCCGTATCCGTTTTTGCGGCCGGTTCCGGGTCTACGGTAAAGCCCGGATCAAGAGGTTCGGTATTGGGGTCCTCGGGGTCCGGCTTTTCAATGGCGCCGCCCTGCCAACCAGCCGTCAGTTCCACCGTGCCCTTGGGCATTTTAAAGGTAAAGGTTGTGCTGGTGCTTTTGTTTGTCTCCGTCCAGCCGCCCACCGGCTCTTCGGGTGCAGTGCCGGTGGAGTTCCACTCCTCAAACTCCATCCAGTAGCCGTCTTTCAGGGTGGTGGCCACTGTCACCGTCTCGCCTTCCTTGACCCAAAGGCTCTCGCGTGGTTCGCCGTTGATGGTCACATTGCCCAGATTGTCGTGGATGGATACCTTGTACAGCTGGTCGTGCTGTGCTTCCAGCGTCACATTGCCGGAAGGCATCTTAAAGGTGAACTCCCGGCTGGTCTCCCAGTTTTCGACTGTCCAGCCATCATCCGGCGCTGCGGGTGCGGTTCCGGTACAGGTCCACTGCTGGAAGGGGTTTTCCTCCGTGCTTTCGGCCCGGACGGTGACCAGCTCGCCCGGCTTCACGATCTTTTTGTAGATGCCGTTGTCGTCGGTGCCGCCCTCAATGGTGCCGCCGGTGACGGTGACATCGTACAGCTGCTTGTAACCAGCTGTCAGGCTCACATTGTCTGCGGGCATAGTGAAGGTGAACTCCCGGCTGGTCTGCCAGCCATCGGGCAGGTCCGTGGGCTCCGTGCCGCTGGTAAGCGACCAGCCGTTGAACTGATGGTACGCATCGAAGAAGGTGTCCGATGTTTTCACCTTGACGGTCTCGCCTGCCAGTGCCTGTGTGCGCTCCTCGCCGTTCACGAGAACCGTGCCGCGCTCATTCTCTACCGATACGGTGTAGACATCCTTGTACTCAGCTTTCAGGGTCACATCGCCTGTGGGCATGGTGAACGTGATGTCCTTCTTCTCCTTGCTGGAATCCCAGCCGCCCTCCGACCCGGTTCCCTCCGGGGCCTCAGGCCGGGTTCCTTCATATGTCCACTGCTTGAACTGCTTTTTAATGTCCGTGCTCTCGTCAAACGCAATGGTCACTTCGGTGCCCGGCAGGTAAATGCCGGAGGTCTTGCCGCTTTCGCCATCAATGGTGCCGCCCTCCACGGTGAGGTCGTACAGCTGCTTGTAATCCGCTTTCAGGTTCACGTTACCTGCGGGCATAGTGAAGGTAAACTGTGTGCTGTTTTCCCAGCCATCGGGCAGGTCCTTGGGCTTCGTGCCGCTGGTAAGCGACCAGCCGTCGAACTGATGGTGCGCATCAAAGAAGGCATCCGATGTTTTCACCGTGACGGTTTCACCTTCCAGCGCCTGTGTGCGCGCTGCGCCGTTCACGAGAACCGTGCCGCGCTCATTCTCTACCGATACGGTGTAGACATCCTTGTACTCAGCTTTCAGGGTCACATCGCCTGTGGGCATGGTGAACGTGATGTCCTTCTTCTCCTTGCTGGAATCCCAGCCGCCCTCCGACCCGGTTCCCTTCGGGGCCTCAGGCCGGGTTCCTTCATATGTCCACTGCTTGAACTGCTTCTCAATATCCGTGCTTTCGGTAAAACGAACGGTCAGCTGCGTGCCCGGCAGATAGATGCCGGATGTGTCGCCGCTTTCGCCATCAATGGTGCCGCCCTTCACGGTGAGGTCGTACAGCTGCTTGTAATCCGCTTTCAGGCTCACGTTGCCTGCGGGCATGGTGAAGGTAAAGGTTTTGCTGGTTTCCCAGCCCTCAGACGGGCTCACCAGCTGGGCACTGTCGCCGGAAAGCGACCAGCCATTGAACTGATGGTGCGCATCAAAGAAGGCATCCGATGTTTTCACCGTGACGGTCTCACCTTCCAGCGCCTGTGTGCGCACTTCGCCGTTGACCGTAAAGCTGCCCCGACCGTCGTCCACCGTCAGGGTGTAGGCCGTTTTGTAATCAGCGTTCAGGTTCACGTTGCCTGCGGGCATTTTAAAGGTGAACTCCCGGCTGGTCTGCCAGCCATCGGGCAAGACCGTGGGCACCGTGCCGCTGAAGTTCCACTGCTTGAACTTGTTTGTTTCGGTGTCCTGCGGGGCCGTAACCGTCACCGATTCACCCGCATAGAACTTGGTGTCCTTAGTGCCGCCGGTCGTTGCGGTAACGCCATCCGACAGGGTAAGGGTGTAGATGGTATCGGTTCCGATATACAGATACGGCGTTGTGCCGCTGATGGCTTTGCGGGTATGGAGCTTTGTGCCATTCTGTGCAGTCTGGTAGAAATAGCCCTTGCCCGCAGGCGGCGTATAGGTGATGCTTTCCGCCGTCTGGCCGCCGGAGTTCTGATTGACGATCTCTACCTTATCGGTATTTTTAATGGTAGAATTGCCGGTAATGATCGGCGCAGAAGCCCAGCTTCCCTTCACGGTAATGCTGCCGCTCTGCTCTACATTCAGCCCGCCGAAAATCGCCGGGCCGCTGCTGTTGGTAATGGTAACGGCTCCGGTGGTGTCGATGCTTGCACCATACTTCACAAGGGCGGAACCATCGCTCTTACTGCCGGTAACGCTCACATCGCCGGTGCTGCTTGTCACGGTGAGTTTTTTACTGGTCACCTGTCCCTTCGGGTTGCTCAGCTCCATTTTGCCGGTGCTGGTCAGGGTAATATTGCCGTCAACGGCAGGTACACTGGCATTGCCGCCGCTCACCTTCACGCTGCCGCTGTCATGTACGGTCAGATCGCCGGACACGGCAAGGCCGCTGCCGGTGTTGGTAATGTTCACCGCACCCTTGCTGGTGATCTTGGCACCGCCGCCAACCGTGTTGCCGCCTTTGCCGGTCACCGTAACATCGCCGGTGCCGCTGGCGTTCTTCACGGTCAGCTTGCCGCCCACGGCAATGCCGCTGCTGTTGCTGATGTTCACTGCGCCGCTGCTGGTAATGTTGGCCGCATATTGTACCGTGTTGTATTTGGATGTATTACCAACAACCGTCACACCGGTGCTGCTGTCGATGGTCAGATTGCCATCAACCGCAATGCCGGTGAGATTGCTTACTTTCACACCGCCGCCTGCTGTAATGTTGGCGTCGCCCTTAATGGCAGCAGCATCCTGAGCCGCGCCGCCGCCCGTCACAGTGACAGCACCACCGGCATTCACAGACAAGCCATTGCCCACCACGTTTTTTGTGTCGTCACTTTTGATCTCAACAGCGCCTGTGCTCGTGATATTAACTTCGCTTGCTCCACCCGTAGTAGTTACACTTTTACTGTTGGTCACAGTCAGTTTGCCGTCAACCGCCTGATATCTGAGCTGCGCCTCAAACATTCCAGAAACGATGTTTTCAATTTTCACATCACCGTTGCTTGCAATGTTGACCTTGTTTCCAAAGCCTCCTGCAACGGCACAGATCGGGCCTTTTTCATAGCTTCCCGTGATCGTCACATTGCCTGTACCTGCTGTGTTGTCCACATCCAGAGAGTAAACGACTGCCGCACCATGCGGATTGGTAACGGTCACATTTCCGTGGCAGTCTGTAACTTTCAATGCGCCATAAAAGGCTCCCGTATACTCTTTTGATGGATCCTCGGTCTTGATCGTAACATTGCGCATACCCGTAATGGTAAGGCCCAGGCCACTGTCCATTTGTGTATTATTGGTGCAGACCAGAATAATATCCGTATTGGGTCCGCCTGTAAGCTTTACGCCTTCCATTACCCTTGTCTCGCTTGCCGCCATTGTGATGGTCACAGTTGTGCCATCGTATGCATAGCTGCATCCGGGCAGTTTTTTCCCAATAGTGCTTGCATTCAGCGGCTCCGGCAAGCCATTGTTTTTCTGAATCCAGATAACGCGGCCATCTGCCGCCAATGCCGGTGCACACACGCTCAGCACCATGCACAGCGCCACAAGGGCCGAGACCAGCCTTTGCGCAAAAGTCGTCTGCTTCATACGGGGTTCCTCCTTTTTCGGTTTACGGGGGGGGGTATATATTTACTACAAAGATACCATATTTCTCCGTCTTTTTCCATAGACCTTGCGTGAAATGCCCCCAAAACTGCGTGAAAACCGTTTTGCACCGCTGTGCGCGCCCGTGCTCCCTCTTGCAATTTGGGCGCAAAGGGTGTAAAATACAGTCACAATCAAATACAGGGGAGCTTGTAGGGCAGGCTGAGAGGAAGGAATCCACCTTCGACCCTTTTACCTGATGCGGATAATGCCGCCGTAGGAAGTCAGAATCGTGATTTTTTGCAGGAGGCGCCGCGAAAGGTGTCTCCTGTTTTTTGTTGTGTACCTAATTTATATAAGGAGGATGCCTTGTACTGCTTCTGCGGGGAGTGCCGCAGCGGACTGAGGGGGAGCGCCCTGAGTTCGTGAACCTACCCACACGACCGTTAAACACCGTCTGAACGGCCTTTTTTCCAGCATTCTGCGTTGCCTTTCTTTGCAATCCGTCAGGATTGCGTCAGAAAAGCGCCTTGCCTGCTGAAAAAAATTCGCGCCCATTCGGTATTCCCCGGCCATGCGGGCAGGTTCAACCGTCAGCGATGGGAAGCCGTGTTCCGGCGTGAGAGGGGGCCAGTAAGCCCCGACCGCTTGTAGATGTGCCTGTGCCGTTTGGTGCGGGCTGTTTGCGGGGGCGCTGTACGGTTTTGCCGCTCCCGCAGGAGAAAGGAGCCTTGCCTTATGAAAAATCTCTCTGTCAAAAAGCTGGCGCTGGCCGGCATGCTGTGTGCTTTGTGCGTGGTGGGCAGCGTATTCAGCTTCCCCATGTTCGGCAGCAAATGCGCGCCCATCCAGCACATGGTCAACGTGACCTGCGCGGTGCTGCTTGGCCCGTGGTGGGGCCTGGGCGTGGCCTTTGTGGCCTCGCTGCTGCGCAACCTGCTGGGTCTGGGCAGCCTGATGGCCTTCCCCGGCAGCATGTTCGGCGCACTGCTGTGCGGCCTTGTGTACCATAAGACCAAAAACATCTTTGCCACCATGGTGGGCGAGGTGTTCGGCACCAGCATTCTGGGCGGCCTGTGCGCTTACCCGGTGGCCATCTTCCTGATGGGCAAGAGCGCCGGTGACATTGCGTTCTACGCCTACATCGTGCCCTTCCTCATTTCCACCGCCGTGGGTTCCATCATTGCAGGCGTACTGGTGTACAGCTTGCAGCGCTCCGGCGCTTTGCGCAGCATGCAGCACAGCCTTTCCTGACGGAGGTGCACCCGAATGTTCAAAGCAGAGTTTGAGAACCTGCGCCGCACCTGCCCGCTCATCCACAACATCACCAACTACGTCACCGTGAACGACTGCGCCAACATGGTGCTGGCCTGCGGTGCTTCGCCCATCATGGCCGACGATGCCGCCGAGGTGGAGGACATCACCACCATCTGCGGCGGACTGAACATCAACATCGGCACCCTGAACAGCCGCACCATCACCAGCATGCTGCTGGCGGGCAAAAAGGCCAACGCGCTGGGCCATCCGGTGGTGCTGGACCCGGTGGGCGCGGGTGCATCCCGCCTGCGCACCGATACGGCCTACCGTCTGCTCCGGGACGTAAAATTCACGGTGATCCGCGGCAATATCTCGGAGATCAAGACCTTGGCTTCCGGCGCGGGCACCACCAAGGGCGTGGACGCCGATGTGGCTGATAAAGTCACTGAGCAAAATCTGGATTCTGCCGTGACCTTTGCCAAAAAGTTTGCGGCCCAGACCGGCGCCGTTGTTGCCATCACCGGCGCCATCGACATTGTGGCCGATGCGCAAAAAGCCTATTGCATCCGCAACGGCAACCCCATGATGAGCAGCATCACCGGCACCGGATGCCAGCTCTCGGCCCTGACGGCGGCGTTCGTCACGGCCAACAAGGAGCACCCGCTGGAAGCCGCCGCTGCCGCTGTGTGCGCCATGGGCCTTGCGGGCGAGATCGCCCACAAGCGGCTGACCCCGCTGGACGGCAACGCCACTTACCGCAATTACATCATCGATGCCATTTACAATATGACCCCGGAGCAGCTGGAAGAAGGAGCAAGCTATGAAGTGCGATAAGCAGAACATGCTTTTATATGCCGTCACCGACCGTGCGTGGGTGGGCAGGCAGACCCTCTATGAGCAGGTGGAAAGCGCCCTGAAGGGCGGTGTCACCTGTGTGCAGCTGCGTGAAAAAGAGCTGGACGAGGCCGATTTTCTCAAGGAAGCGGTGGAGATCCACGCCCTGTGCCAGCGCTACGGCGTGCCGTTTTTTGTGAATGATAATGTGGACATCGCCATCCGCTGCCACGCCGAGGGCGTGCACGTGGGGCAGGAGGATATGGCCGCAGCGCAGGTGCGTGCCCGCGTGGGCGAGGGCATGATGATCGGCGTTTCCGTCCACAGCGTGGAGGAAGCGCGGGAAGCCGTGAAGCACGGCGCAGACTGCCTTGGCGTGGGCGCGGCCTTTGCCACCCACACCAAGACCGATGTGGACGTTCTGCCCCACGAGACCCTGAAGGCCATCTGTGACGCCGTGGACATCCCGGTGGTGGCTATTGGCGGCATCCACAAGGAGAACATTTTGCAGCTCAAGGGCACCGGCGTGGACGGTGTGGCCCTTGTGAGCGCCATCTTTGCGGCAGACGACATCGAGACCGAGTGTCGGGAGCTGAGGGCGCTTTCCGAGCAGATCATCTGACCGATCCCGCGGCAAACCGGGGGCACCACCTTGGGCCGCGTTATAAAATTCATGGAGAAAACCAACATGAAAAGCGTATTTTGCGCAGGTGCCGGCATCCAGAAGGTTCTGTCTTTTCTGAATGACGGCTGCCTTTCTCTACCCTTGTATGACCAGCACCCTGCTGTTCAGAGATAAACTGTCATTTGGAGGAACAGAGCGTATGCAGACTTATACCACCCAGATGGATGCCGCCCGCAAGGGCATCATCACGCCGCAGATGGAGATCGTGGCAAAAAAAGAATACCGCACCACCGAGGAGATCCGCCAGTGGGTCGCCGAGGGTAAGGTGGCCATCCCCGCCAACAAGCACCACGAATGCCTGAACCCCGAGGGCGTCGGCTCCATGCTGCGCACCAAGATCAATGTGAACCTTGGCGTCTCCCGCGACTGCAAGGACTACAACGTGGAAATGCAGAAGGTGATGAGCGCCGTCAACATGGGCGCCGAAGCCATCATGGACCTGTCCAGCCACGGCAACACCCAGCCCTTCCGTCAGAAGCTGACCCACGAGTGCCCGGTGATGATCGGCACCGTGCCGGTGTACGATTCGGTCATCCACTACCAGCGCGATCTGGCCGAGCTGACCGCGCAGGACTTCATCGATGTGGTGCGCCTGCACGCAGAGGACGGCGTGGACTTTGTCACCCTGCACTGCGGCATCACCCGCAAGACCAT
>ERZ1026898.1477-NODE-1477-length-11606-cov-8.401524_pt1 | contig 11606 bp, 9 predicted proteins | sample MGYA00380178_ERZ1026898 | MGnify/ENA primary metagenome ERZ1026898 (study PRJEB33269, sample SAMEA4719814) | human gut metagenome | biome: human-associated habitat; feature: organic feature; material: feces | place: Cameroon | collected 2013-10 ... | reverse complement strand
GGCACATCTTGTTGGCAAAGTTGCGCGCGGCGAAGAACATACCCGCTCTGTTCTGCCCGGTCTTTATCGAGTCGTACTGCGCGAGATCCGCAAAGATAGACGAGGGGATTATGTTCGTTATCGCTATGGGCATGGCTATAACGAGTCCGATGAGTATCGCGAACGGCTTCGCGCCGATGGCATTGATAACAAGATTGTAGTTGAAAATAGCGCAGTAGAGCAGAACATATGTTATGCACGCGCCGAGCAGAAGCGGCTTTTTGCCGACCTTGCGCGCCAAGATATTGACGAGCGGATAGGTCATTATGCCAACGCCTATTGATATAACCGAGACATATGTCACCCACTCGTCGCCGAGATTCAGGAGATTTGTTATGTAATAGACCTCAGCGGTGTTGAAGAAGGTGAACGCTATCCACATGATAAGATAACCCACGGTGATTATCGCGAAGTTCGGATAAGAGACAGTCGCCTTGAGCGCATCCCAGATGGACTGGTGATATTCCTTCGGCTCAACGTAGTCCTTCTCTTTGATGACAAACGCCGGGATGAGCGCGGCAATTCCGCCGAGCACGCAGAACACGATGAACGGAATACGCAGAGCCCATATCTCCTCGATGCCGTTTTTCATCAGTATGCTCTTTATCATAGATGTGCAGAACACCATCGCCGACGAGACGACATAGAGCAGGCTGACTATCGAATAGAGGAACACTCTCTTGCGCGGCTCGGCGACGACCTCCGCCTGGAGCGCGCTGTAGGGGATGTTATAGAGCGTCGAGAACAGGTAATAGAGCGCGAGCATCACGCCGACCCATATGGCATTTATAACGCTCGAACCCGCCACGGGCGGGAAGAAGATAAGCAGGCAGAACAGCCCGTAAGGGATAGCCGACCAGCGCATAAAGGATATGCGTCTGCCGCTCTTTGCCTTGCTGTTGTCCGAGAGGCTCGCGACCCACGGGTCGGTAACAGCGTCGATAACCGTGCCGATTCCGCGGATTATCGCCATGGTCAGCGCGGCTTTCATAAAAAACTGCGGCAGAGTTGTGTTCGAGTTCGTGGGGATGAAGAAGGTCAGCAGGTATGTTGTAATAATACCGTTGATAAGTCCCCTTGCAAAATCTCCGAGGCACAGGGCAAAAATTTTGCCGTTTGTTATTTTTTTCATTGTTTCTCTCTCCTCTCGCCGTCTCCGGCTATTTTGAGAAATTTTTCGCGAAGATATTTTCTGAACAGCTCCGGCTCTTCGCTCAACGGGCGGTGAGCCGAGTTTTCAAACCAAATTAAATCTTTGTCCGGCGCTTCTATCGAATCATAGTAATTCTGGATCAGCGCCGCCGGGGTGTTTTCGTCGCGCCGCCCCTGGAATATATAATAGGGCATCTCAAATGTATGAAGCTGAGTGGTGAAATCGTAGTTGACGAGCGTCGGCCACATCTGCGTTAGACAGAGCTTATAGCCTTTCGCCGCGCCGTATTTATCTTTTATGCTGAGCTCCGTCGAAAGCAGCATCGGCAGGACGGTGCCTTTGAAGTAGCTCTCTTTTTTGACTGTGTGCCCGCCGTATTTTCCGAGTATGCGCCGCTGGGTCATGAGCCCCTCGAACACCGGCTTATACTGCCCGTTGACGGGCGGACCGACCTGTTCGAGCTTCGCTATGCTCTCCGAATCGTTCGCCTCTTTAGCCTTTCTCATCGCAAAGGCATAGGACAGATTCTCGTTTTCGACTCCGTTGACGACCTGGCCGTAACCGATATATCCGGCTATCTTATCCGGCACGCGGGCGCAGGCGAATGTGCCGAGCTCGGTGCCCCAGCTGCCGCCGACGATAAATATTTTCTCCTTGCCGAGCGTTTTGCAGAGCCATGAAATAAGCTCGGCGCAGTCGGATATCAGCTGTTCGAGTGTCAGGCTCTCGGGGTCGCAGCCGAAATACGAGCCGCCCGTTCCGCGCTGATCCCACGCGACGACAGTGAAGTCGTCCGTCAGCCCGAAGCCGTCTTTAGCCATGTCGTGGCGGTTGGGCACGCCCGGTCCGCCGTGAAGAAACAGAATGACCGGATTTTCTTTTTTCGTTCCCCAAATGTGAATCGTCTGTCCAAGCCCGCCGAGCGTCACGCGCTCCTTGCGGTCTATCGGATATCTGCCCACAGAAAACACCTCACTTGTATCAATAATTTAATTGTAGCACCTTTCGGCGCGCAAACCAATAAAAAAATTATAAAGAATGGAGCCGCCCGAACGGGCAGCCCCAAAATATAATTTAATTTGATATATATTTGCTGTTTACCGCAGGCACATCGAACTCGCCATAGCATTTGAATCCGGCGGCAGGCGAGCGGTCAAGCTCAACATAGAATCTGTAATACGGCGCGAAATACGCGTCCATGGGGTCTATAGAATAAACGAGCTCGACTTTTTTTATCTTCTCGCGCACGACCACGCCGTTTTCTATTCCGTCCGCCGAGCCGGAGATATATTCGCCGCCGAGCAGAAGCTTTTCGGCTTCTTTATATGATATTATCGGATAATCACCGAGCTTCTTTGCGCCGTCGACGGAACTGATTCTTATCGATTCAAGCCCGCCGTTTTCGTTTATATCAAAAAACACGCTCCCGAAATTATAGCTTTTTACTCTTTTCAAATCGCCGCCCGAGCCGTCATAGACGCGGTATTCCGCACTCTCCCCGCCGTTTATATCATAGTCGGAAGTGACGCAGAGCACGGGATTTTTGAAGCCGATTACAGAAGAATACTTTTCAATGAAGTACCCTGCGGCATCGCGCCCCGTGCCGTTTCCCGCAACAGGCTCGGAAAAGTTTATACTTACCCCGCCCGTCGCAAACGCCGATATCAAGCCGATATCCGTCTCGGCTCTGACGGCGTAGAGCGAATTTTCGCTGACTACCCACTCGCATTCCGGGAGATTCTCCTGCGTCACCGACTTTATCTGCGCGCCTGATTTTTCGGCAGTTTTGCGCACGGTCGAGAGCAGCTCGTCATAGCTTAGCGACTGCGTGTTTTTGTAGACAGGCAGTCGCTTCAGCTTCATCTCCGCGCTCCACGGGTTTCCCGTCGTGTATTCGCTTATGTCGCGCACAACAGGCGTGTGAGCGCCGGCTCCCTCGCCGGAAAAGCCCACTGTGCCGAGTGATATCTTTTGCAGCCTGGCGGGGCTTATCAGCCAATAGCCGAAGAATACCGCCGCGACTATGCAGAGGCACGCTGCCGCCGTCATCAAGCGCATGGGATAGCGCGGCGCTCTGTTCTTAAAATTTATTTTTTTCGGCGCGGCCTCGGCTATAAACCTGTCGTCAGCGCCGCCTACAGCCTTCAATAAATCTTCTTTTTTCATACCGTAAAGCCCTCCTTTTCAAGAAAAATCTTTAAGCAGTCCCTTGTTCGCTTGAGCGACATTTTTACCGCGCCCTCGGTCATTCCGCGCTCGGCGGCTATCTCCGATATGCCGAGCATATACCAGTAGCGCTGGACGAAAATTATTCTTCTCTCCCGCTCGAGCGACTCCAAAAATCGGTTCACCGCATCACGCAGCAGAGCCGCGTCCGCCTGCATTTCTGTGTTTTCAGCACCCGGAACACACTCCGAAAGCTCATCGAGGGCGAGGGCAACATTCTTTTCGCCGCGCTTTTTGGAGCGGCGGGCTTTGAGCATATTCAGCGCCGAGTTTCTCGCTATCCTGCCGAGATATGCGCCGAGATTTTCCGGTCTGTTCGGCGGAATGGAGTTCCACGCGCCGAGCATGGCGTCGCCGACGCACTCCTGCGCGTCCTCGCGGCACCGCACAACGGCATAGGCCACGGTATAACAGTATCCCGAATATTTTTCCTCGAGCCGCGTCACGATCTTTTCGTCGCGGGCAAACAGTCCGTCAACGAGCAGCTTATCTTCCATATTCCGCCTCCTCGCTTTTGAAATCCTCTCACCCTTAAAGACAGCAAAAAGTGCTTTAGGTAACGCGTGACTTTGCCTTTATTTTTATATTATCATATATTTTGCGTTTTGAAAAGAAAAACGCCCCGAAGAAGAACTTCGGAGCGTCATATAAATTATATTTTATCAGCCGCCGAGATAGGCTTTGACTATCTCTTCGTTGTTGAGCAGATCCTGCGCGGTGCCCTCTGCGGTTATTGCGCCGGTTTCGAGGACATAGGCGCGGTCGGAGATGGAGAGCGCCTTTTTCGCGTTCTGCTCGACGAGCAGAATGGTCGTGCCGGACTTGTGATAGTCCTTGATTATCTCGAACACCTGATCGACAAACAGCGGGGAGAGACCCATCGACGGCTCATCGAGCATGAGCAGCTTCGGGTGGCTCATCATAGCTCTGCCCATTGCGAGCATCTGCTGCTCGCCGCCGGAAAGAGTGCCCGCTATCTGCGACTTTCTCTCGCCGAGGCGGGGGAAGCGGGTGCAGATCTCGTCGATATCCTCTTTTATCTTCTTTTTGTCCTTCTGCGTATATGCGCCGAGGAGCAGGTTTTCGTAGACGGTCAGCTCCTGGAACACACGGCGACCCTCGGGCACCTGGCTCATTCCCATGCCAACCAGCTTATGACCGGGAATCTTGTTTATCTCGTTTCCGTCATAGACGACGGAGCCGCTCTTTATCGGAATGAGGCGCATGATGCTCTGCATCGTGGTGGTCTTGCCCGCTCCGTTTGCGCCGATGAGCGAGACTATCTCGCCCTGATCGACATGGAAGCTGATGCCCTTGAGCGCTCTTATAACGCCGTAATAGACCTGAAGGTCCTTGACTTCTAACAATGCCATGACTTTTCCCCCTTATTCACCGATATACGCCTTTATGACCTCGGGGTCACTCAGCGCGTCCTCTGTCTTGCCCTGCGCGAGCACTGTGCCGAAGTTGAGCACGGTTATCTCATCGCAAAGACCCGACACGAACTTCATGTCGTGCTCGATAAGAAGTATGGTCATGTCAAACTCGTCTCTTATGCGCCTGACTATGTCCATCAGATCCTCAGTCTCGTGGGGGTTCATGCCCGCCGCCGGCTCGTCGAGGAGCAGCAGGCACGGATTGGTCGCGAGAGCGCGGGCTATCTCAAGCTTTCTCTGCTTGCCGTAAGGCAGGTTGCAGGCGAGGTTGTTTCGCTCGTCATAGAGATCGAAGATGCGGAGTATCTCCTTTGCCTTGTCGCGCATCGCCTTCTCCGTCTTGTAGTGCTTCGGGAGGCGGAAGATGCTCGAGAAGATATCGCACTTGAACTCGGGCTGATTGTGCAGACCGACGAGGACGTTTCTTATCACGCTCATGTTGTTGAACAGGCGGATGTTCTGGAACGTTCTCGCGATGCCCTTGTGGTTTATCTGCTCCTGGCTCTTGCCGCGGAGCTCTTCGCCGTTCAAGAAGAAAGTTCCGGTGGTGGGCTGATAGACGCCGGTGAGCATATTGAAGACCGTTGTCTTGCCCGCTCCGTTGGGTCCTACGAGACCGTAGAGCTGCTTTTTCTTTATTTTCAGATCGACATTCTCGACCGCTTTCAGTCCGCCGAAGGAAATGCCGAGATCCTTTGTTTCAAGAACATATTCAGCCATTTTTCTTTCCTCCCTTTTGCGGCTTGTCGGGGACATATTCCTTGCCCTGCTGCATATCGACAGAGAGGATTTCGTCCATGGAGATCTTTGTGGGAACGTTGCTCCACTCGCCCTTGTCGTCGCTGATATCCTCGGGCTTGCGCTTCTTGTCCGCGATACGCGCCATGATGAAGCGCGGAGCGAGCTTCTCTTTTATGCGGGTGAACGCGGGAGCGTTGTTGAAGATAACGAGGCAGATAAGAATGAGCGCATAGATAAGGTACTTGAGCGCCGCGAGGTCGCCGGAGAGCTTGCTCTGGAGCTCGAAGTTGATTATCGTGATGAGCGCGGCGGAGACTATCGAACCGTTGATGCTTGCCATGCCGCCGAGGACGACCATGACGAGGATCTCGATAGAGTAGTTATACGAGAACACCGAATACTGGACGGGCGTGATGTAATGCGCATAGATAACGCCTGCGACGCCCGCGAAGAATGCGGAAAATACGAACACAAAGAGCTTGTAGAAGGTCACGTTTATGCCCATTGCCTTTGCCGCTATCTCGTTGTCGCGTATAGCGGTTATCGCTCTGCCGTGCTTCGAGCGGATAAGATTGTTTATCATGAACAGGACGATGAGCACGACGACGAAAGCGACGATATAGAGCGAGGTATCGTTCCTCGTATCATACTTTATCGTGTTCGTGCGAAGACCCATTGCCTTACCGAAAACATCGAGGTTCTTGAATATTGTTCTGACTATCTCGCCGAAAGCGAGGGTCACTATCGCGAGGTAGTCGCCTTTGAGTCTGAGCGCGGGAAGTCCGACGATGAGACCGAATATTGCGGCTATCACGCCGCCGGCGAGCATGCTGATGATGAGCACCAGAAGCTTGCTGCCGATAACATTAGAGAGCTGAATGGCTATGTATCCGCCGAGATATGCGCCGACGCACATAAAGCCCGCGTGACCGAGCGACAGCTCGCCGAGGAAACCGACGACGAGGTTCAGGGAAACGGCGAGGATGATGCTGTAAGCTATCTGGACGAGCAGGGTCGACGCCGAGCGCTGGAGGTTGCCGGTCAGCTGGAGAATGACCGACACGCCGAGGACGGCGATGACCATTATATAGCTGATGTAATTTTTGAGCTTGAATTTGCTTTCTGTCTTTGTTTTACTCATCAATTACACCTTCTCTCTTCTCTTCTTGCCGAGCAGACCGATGGGTCTTACAAGAAGGATCAAAATCAAAAGACTGAATTCAACGGCAGTGGTATAGGGTGCGAGTACGGGGACGGCAAGGCATATCTTCTCGATAACGCCGAGGAGCACGCCGCCGATCATCGCTCCGGGGATGGAGCCGATGCCGCCGATAACCGCCGCGGTGAACGCCTTGATGCCGGGCATCGAGCCGAGGGTCGGCTCCGCAGTCGGTATCTGGAAGAGATAGAACACGCTCGCGAACGCGGCGAGAGCCGAGCCGATTGCAAAGGTGACGGTAATTATCTTGTTGACATTTATGCCCATGAGCTGAGCCGCGCCCCTGTCTTCGGAGACGGCAAGCATGGCGCGTCCGGTCCTGGTCTTTTTGATGAACAGGGTCAGGGCAACCATTATAACCGCGCTTATGCCCATGGTGAGGATCGAGCTGACGCTGACATTGGTGCCCGCAATGCTCACCGCGCCGAGCGAGGGCAGAGACACGCTCTGCGCCTTTGCGCCGAAGATGAGCTGCGCGATACTCTGAAGCAGGTAGCTGACGCCGATAGCGGTTATCAGAACCGCGATGGGGGTGACGCCTCTCAGGGGTCTGTAGGCAACCTTTTCGATAATAATACCCATCAGCGTGCAGACTATAACAGATGCCAGAACGCCGATAGCGAGATTTCCGCCCGCCGCCAGCGTTGTGAAAACGGCATATGCGCCGACCATGATGATATCGCCGTGGGCAAAGTTGAGCATCTTCGCGATGCCGTAAACCATCGTGTAGCCCAGTGCTATGAGGGCGTAGATGGCGCCGAGGCTGAGTCCGTCAAATATAACACTCATAATAAACCTAACGCTCCTTTAGAATGGGAGAAACTTGAACTGCCGAAAGAAAAACAGAAAACGGCAGGAGAATACACTTCCCCTGCCGTTCAAAAACCAATAAATATAAATTTTAGAAATTAATAGTTATCAGCCAAGCTCAACAATAACGGGGACCTTGTTGCAGGCGCCGCTGGCTTCCCAGGTCATCTTGCCGGTAACTCCGTCATAGGAGAAGTCGGAGGCGGTAATAGCCTTTGTCATAGCAGTACCGAGAGCCGTGGGATCGACCTTGACGTTGTTAACGCCGGTCTTCTTCATAGCGTTGAAGACTGCATAGACTGCATCGTAAGCGTCAGCCGCGAACTGGTCGGGGAGAGCGTTGTACTTTGCCTTGTAGGAATTTACGAACTTCGAAACCTTCTCTTCCTTGCTGTTGACATCGAAGGGGGTGATGTACTTGATCTGGTTCTTAACGGAGGAGTCGATCTGGCTGGCTACGCCGTCAAGTCCGTCGCATCCGAAGAGAACCGCGTTGCAGCCCTTGGAAGCGCAGGTCTTTGCGATAAGTCCCGCCTCGGTGTAGTAGATGGGAAGGAAGATAACGTCGCAATCTTTAAGAGCGGCAACCTGAGTGGAGAAGTCTCTCTTGTTCTCCTTGTCGAAGGTCTGCTCGATGTAGGAGACACCGAGCTCGTTCATCTTTGCCTTGAATGCATCGTAGATGCCCTGCGAATAAGTGTCGGAGGTATCGTAGATAGCGCCGATCTTCTTATAGTTCGAGGTAAGCTCCTGAGCGGCAAGTGTGCCCTGGTCGGGATCGCCGAAGCAGACGCGGAAAGCGGTGTCGCCGGTCTCAATAACAGAAGCTGCGGAAGCGGAAGGAGTCATGAAGAAGATGCCGTACTCGGCAGCTGCGGTGCCGAAAGCCTCGCAGGATGCGGAGGTAACGGCGCCGAGGGAGACCTGCATGCCGCCCTCAAGCAGGGAGGTGAAGCCCTGACCTGCCTCAACGGCGCCGGCCTTGTCGTCCTTCATGTCGAACTTGAAGTTCACTCCGTTGAGACCGCCTGCGGCGTTAATCTCGTCAACGGCTAGCTGAGCACCGTTGCGCACGGAGTTTCCGTATGATGAAGCGTCGCCGGTCAGAGGACCGGTTGCGCCGATAACATATTCGGTGTTGTTAGCTGTGTACTCGCCAACCTTGGTAAGATCGGCGTCTGTCTTGGTATCGCTGCCGCCGTTTTTGCCTGAGCATGCGGTGAAGCCGCACATCACGAGAGCAAGAGCGAGGACTAATGCAAATACTTTTTTCATAAAAATCCTCTTTTCTTTCCTGTTTTTTATTTTTATTCTCGGCGCCGCCCGACAACTGCGGCGCAAAAAATCGGATATAACGAGGGCGATTGTGAAATACCTTCAATTTTTATTGATTATACTTTCGTATGAGCCTATTGTCAATACTCATAAAAATTTTCGCTTTTTTTAATAAAAATGACGAAAATCAGGAAAATCGCTTTATCACTTTTAACAACTGAAATGTTCCGTCAAAACAAATTGATTGTCAGAGTCCCGTCAGCGAATTATTTTGCCTTTCCCATAGCCTTGACGCGGTCGAACTCGTCGGTTATCTCCTTGGAGGGAGCCTTGGTGCAGAGGCTGACTATGACCATCACAACAAGACCGACAAGGAACGCGGGGAGCAGCTCATATATGCCGAACACACCGCCGATGGGTTTGATGAGATATTTCCAGATAAAGACCATCGCGCCGCCCGACACCATGCCGGCGATCGCTCCGGGGAGCGTGGTGCGCTTCCAGAACAGGGAGCAGATAACAAGCGGACCGAAAGCCGCGCCGAAGCCCGCCCATGCGAACGAGACGATGCCGAACACCGAGCTGTCGGGGTTGCGGGCGATTATTATACCGAGGATAGATATGCCGATAACGGTAAGGCGCGCGGCGAGCATGCTCTTCTTCTCGGATATCTTGAGGTGGAACGCCTCACGCAGTATGTTCTCGGACACGCTCGAAGCGGCGGCGAGAAGCTGGGAGTCGGCGGTGGACATCGTGCTCGCAAGGATACCCGCGAGGATAAGACCCGCCATGATAGCCGGGAATGCGCCGTAGGTCGAGAGCAGATGCGCGACGCGGACTATAATCGTCTCGGTGTCGTTGCCGTGGAGCTGATCGACAAGACCGGTGTTGCTCAGCGCTCTGCCGACGATGCCAATAAGAACAGCCATCGCCATGGCGATAACGACCCATACCGAAGCCACGCGGCGGGAGAGCTTGAGCTTTTTCTCGTCCTCGATAGCCATGAAGCGGAGCAGGATATGCGGCATTCCGAAATAGCCGAGGCCCCACGAGAGCGTTGTGATTATGTGCAGAAGATTATAGGGCTCGCTCTTGCCGGTATCTTCTATATATGATGCGGTGAGCGAGAGATAGCCGGGGAGAGCCTTTGCGTTCTCGACAACAGCATCAATGCCGCCCGCCGATATCGTTGAGAAAACGAGGACAAAGACTATCGCCACGGTCATGATAATGCTCTGGACGAAGTCGGTCGCCGAAGCGGCGAAGAATCCGCCCGCCGTGGTATAAGCGACTATGACAACTGCGGAGATTATCATCGCGGTCATGTAGTTCATACCGAACAGCGAGGAGAACAGCTTGCCGCAGGCGGCGAAGCCGGACGCAGTATAGGGAATGAAGAAAATAATGATTATAACCGCCGCGAGCACCGCAAGGATGTTTTTGTCATCCCTGAAGCGGCGGGAGAAGAACTGCGGAATAGTGAACGAGCCGGTCTCCTGAGTGTATCTGCGCAGTCTGAGCGCGGTGAACAGCCAGTTGAGATATGTTCCGACTGCGAGACCTATTGCGGTCCAGCCGACATCGGCAACGCCGGAAAGATACGCGAGTCCGGGCAGACCCATAAGCAGGTAGCTCGACATGTCGCTCGCCTCCGCGCTCATTGCGGTAACGAGCGGACCGAGCTTTCTGCCGCCGAGATAGAAATCGGCGGACGATTCGTTCTTCCTCGCACAGCGGAAGCCGATTATCAGCATTCCGACGAGGTAGACGGCGATCGTCCCCGGGATACAGATGTTTGATACGGTCATTTGAAAAGCTCCTCACGGGCTGCATATGAGCCCCTCATTTTGGCGGCGAAAATGAAAAAGAGCCGCCAGTCTCAGCTGAGCGGCTCTTCATCGTACCGTCATTGATGTCTGCTATTGTAACACATAAAAGCGCACATTTCAACGCTTTACCGCGAAAAACAGCAAAATTTTTATTTTCCTTCGCATTCTCCGCCCTCGACCATGCGCCTTTTTATCTCGCGCATTCTCTGCGGAATATCTTCTTTTGCCATCTGCTCATGAATTTTGCAGGTGCCCGCCGCCTTCGCGTCGCACTGTAATCAAAAGATATACGCTACCCCGCGTTTCGGCATTTTCTTTTTGTTTGAAAATAAAACGCCTTTAAACTAAAACCAAACTGTGCCCCGGCAATGCCGCACCCGCAGCATATCGTACAATCATTTCACCGTTCCCCCAAAAACAGTTGACACAGAAGAATAAAGCCGATATATTAAAAGCGGCACAAATTGAAACAGGAAGGTAAAAAATGAAATACGACCTTGATTATCAGTGGGCAAAAAACTTTCTTGAAAGCCGTTTAAGCACGGGGATACAGCCGAAAACGGGAGATTTACTCGAAAACTCATATCTTACAGAATTTAATCAGAATATCCTCGAAGAAGCTGAGCGCCTTAACGCGGTGCTACCGCTGATAAAATGGGAAGTGGACAACAACAACCTCAGCGAAGCCATGAGCGACGAGCTCTATCTCTACTATGAAGATCTGCTTAAAGGCCGCCTCGACGGAATACTGGACGAGGAAGAAGCCCCGATTATAATAAAAGACCTCACCGAGAGCTATATAAAAGCCTTTGGGAAAGACACCCTCGACGAAGAGGACCAATAAAATTATCCGCCTTGCTTTCGCTTGGCGGATTTTC
>ERZ1026898.1471-NODE-1471-length-11617-cov-5.302716_pt1 | contig 11617 bp, 8 predicted proteins | sample MGYA00380178_ERZ1026898 | MGnify/ENA primary metagenome ERZ1026898 (study PRJEB33269, sample SAMEA4719814) | human gut metagenome | biome: human-associated habitat; feature: organic feature; material: feces | place: Cameroon | collected 2013-10 ... | reverse complement strand
CTTGTGACCGGCAAAGTTAAAATCTTCAATTTTCATTTTACCTAAATTTTATTTAGTTTATGTACTAATTTATTGTTCTAAACCTTTCTGCTGGTTTCAAAAACCGAAGGCAAAGATACAAATTATATTTGAATCAGCAAAATATAGTAGCGGTTTTTATGATTTTTAGTAGATGAAATCGCCTGTTTGCTATATCGGGTTTGCAAAATTCGTGTTTTGCGCTTCCTTCTGCCTGATTTGTTAAACAAAATGGAGAGAAATGAAATATATTCTTAACAAATTACTTTTTTTTTGGATTTTTCGATAATAAATAGTACCTTTGTGCGCAGTTAAAACGTTATTACATATAAATGAGATAAAATGGCGAAAGATAAGATTGCTTTTGTGTGCAGCAATTGCGGACAGGAAAGTGCCAAATGGATGGGCAAATGTCCTAGCTGCGGACAATGGAATACATTTAAGGAAATTCGTATTGCTGCTGATTCCGGATCGCAGGCTGCGAAGAATGCCGGAATGACCATGCGTCATGGTGGGGCTGCCACGATGTTTGGCGGGCAGCACAGCGAGCATGACGCTGCGCCGATGAAGCTTCGCGATATTTCTGCGATTGATGAACCGCGCATCGATATGAGGGACGAGGAGCTGAACCGTGTGCTGGGTGGCGGAATGGTTCCCGGCAGCATCACGCTCTTGGGCGGTGAACCGGGAATCGGTAAGAGTACGCTCACCTTGCAGACTATTCTGAACATGACTGACCGCCGCATCCTGTATGTGAGCGGAGAGGAAAGTGCCCATCAGATTAAACTCCGTGCCGACCGGTTGGCTAAAGGACAGGCGATGCTCAGAGAGGGTTCTTCTGCGGACACACAGAAAACGGCTTCTCTTTCATCAGAAGGAGCCTTTGATCATATTACGGTTCTATGCGAAACGCAGTTGGAGAAAATCTTCAGCCATATCCAGGAAGTGGCTCCACAGCTGATAGTTATAGATTCTATCCAAACTATCGCTACAGAAGAGGTAGACAGTTCGCCGGGTTCTGTTTCCCAAGTTCGCGAGTGTGCAGCCTCCCTGCTCCGTTTTGCCAAGACGAGTGGCATTCCGGTTATCTTGATCGGACATATTAATAAGGAGGGAACACTTGCCGGACCAAAGATTCTGGAGCACATCGTAGATACGGTGATTCAGTTTGAAGGCGACCAGCATTATATGTACCGCATCCTGCGTAGCATCAAAAACCGATTCGGAAGTACTTCTGAGTTGGGAATCTACGAGATGATGCAAGGCGGACTCCGACAGGTGAGCAATCCTTCAGAGTTGCTGCTTACTGAAGATCATGACGGGCTTTCGGGTGTTGCCATCAGCGCAGCCATCGAGGGTGTTCGTCCGTTCCTGGTAGAGACTCAGGCTTTGGTTTCAACAGCAGCTTATGGAACTCCACAGCGTTCGGCAACGGGTTTTGACCAGCGCCGTTTGAACATGCTCCTGGCGGTTCTAGAGAAACGTGTGGGGTTCAAACTGATGCAGAAGGACGTGTTCCTGAATATTGCCGGAGGATTGAGAGTAATCGATCCTGCCATGGACTTGAGTGTGTTGGCAGCCGTATTGAGCAGCAATGTTGACACACCTATCGAGCAAGGCTGGTGTATGGCGGGCGAGGTAGGTCTGAGCGGTGAAGTCCGTCCGGTGAGCCGTATCGAGCAGCGTATTGCTGAGGCTGAGAAACTGGGATTCCAGCACATCATCATTCCGAAGTACAACAATCATGGTTTCGACCATAAGAAATATAAGATAGAAATTCATCCCGTAAGGAAGGTGGAAGAAGCATTCCGCTGCCTGTTCGGGTGAAGTAAAAAGTAATCATACAGTTCAAAATTCAAAATTCAAAGTAAAATGAAGGATTCAGTAATCATTGTGAGCGGTGGCATGGATAGCATCACGCTGCTCTACGATAAGAAAGACGAGATTGCACTCGGCATTAGTTTTAACTATGGAAGTAATCATAACGAGCGTGAAATTCCTTTCGCCAAGATGCATTGTGAGCGTTTGGGAATCAAGCATATTACGATAGATTTGGGTTTCATGCATCAGTATTTCAAGAGTTCTCTTCTTGAAGGTGCCGATGCAATTCCTGAGGGGCATTATGCTGATGATAATATGAAGAGTACGGTGGTTCCTTTCCGTAATGGAATCATGCTGAGCATTGCCATCGGCATTGCAGAGAGTAATAATCTGAAGAAAGTTTTCATTGCTAACCATGGTGGCGATCATACGATTTATCCAGACTGCCGTCCGGAGTTTATCAAGGCGATAGATGAGGCTGCTGAAGCAGGAACGTTCGTTGATGTGCGCGTGGTAGCTCCTTATACGAATATTACCAAAGGGCAGATTGCGGAGATAGGTAAGAAGTTGGACATTGACTATGCTGAAACCTGGAGCTGCTATAAGGGCGGTGAGAAGCATTGTGGCAAATGCGGAACCTGTGTAGAGCGCAAGGAGGCTTTGGCCGAGGCGGGTATTGAGGATACTACAGAGTATGAAGAATAAGGATGAAGATGAATCAGGCGTTCTTCGTTCCCTATATATAATAAGGTATAATCAGAATAAATATAATAAAAGAAAATGAAAACAGCGATTTTATCTGCGGCTCTGATCCTTGCATCAACCGTTGCAATGGCTCAGAAGAGCAACTTCCAGTTGAAGGTGGATTTGAAGAATTTCAATTCCGATTCTGTACTTGTTTACAAGGGCAGAAATGTTAAGATGGATACGGTTTTGGTGAAGAATGGCAAGTTTACCTATTCTGCAAACCTTGATAAGGCAGCCGGATACGTTTTCCTCTCACCTGAAGCTTATCGTGGTGCAGGTCAGTTTATGTTCAACCTGCCTTGTGTTCCTGGCGAGAAGGCTGAAGTTAAGGGCGATGCAAAGACCCGCTTCGATATTTCGGGTTCTAAATTCTATCAGCAGTATCATGAAGTAGATGTTCTGCTGGAGAATGCTAATAAGGAGTTGAGAGATTACGAAGCTTCCCTGAACCAGAGAATCAAGAATGGTGAGACCCAGCAGACCATCATGGCAGAATATGAGCAGAAGGCTCCTGCCCTGCAAAAGGCAAAGGACGATAAGATTTTCGATTTTGTAAAACAGCATCCTGATTATGAGGCTTGTGCTACTATCATAGAGCAGTTCGATGATGTCAGCAAGATGGAGAAACTGCTGGGCTTGCTCTCTGAGAATGTGAAGAACGGCAGAATGAAGGCTTTCTACCAGCCGATGATTGATATGGCTAAGAAGCGTGCTGAGGCTGAGGAGAAGGCAAAGAAGGTGCAGGCTGCCGGTGTTGAGGCTCCTGACTTCACGCTGAAGGATATTAAGGGAAATGATTTCAAGCTTTCCAGTCTTCGCGGCAAGATTGTAGTTCTCGATTTCTGGGGTTCATGGTGCGGATGGTGCATCAAGGGAATGCCTAAGATGAAGGAGTATTACGAAAAGTACAAGGGTAAGTTTGAAATTCTTGGTGTAGATTGTAATGATACAGAGGCTAAGTGGAAGGCTGCTGTTGAGAAGCACCAGTTGCCATGGATTCATGTTTACAATCCGAAGGACAGCAAGGTTCTCAGCGATTACGCTGTTCAGGGTTTCCCTACAAAGATTGTGATTGATGCTAATGGTAAGATTATCAAGACCATCGTTGGCGAGGATCCTGCTTTCTACACTTTGCTTGATGAAGTGTTGGGCAAGTAATGTTAACATAAAACAATGTCGCCCTGTAAGTGCAAAATTTTATTTGCTCTTACAGGGCGATTTTTTGTTTGCTCAGTATTTTATTTCTTTTTCTTCTTCAATTCCAGTTTCGGAATCTTGATTTTCTGTCCGGCTTTTACTGTGTTTGTACCATTCAGGGCTTCTACGTAGCATTCCATGCCCGAACCTAAATAGCGGGTGCTGATCTGTTCGAGGGTCTGACCGGCGCCAACCGTAACGGTTTGGGCAACTCCTATGATTCGGTAAGCTCCCGTGCGTACGCGAGCATCTTTATCATACTGGGATGATGCTATTTTCGAAGCAGCCTTTTCTTCGGCTTTATCTTTAGCCTTTTCTTTCGCTTCAGCCTTAGCTTTTGCTTCAGCCTGCTTAGCTTTTTCAGCGCTAGCACTTTCCTCATCCGATTTTTCAGCCAGTTTTACTGCTTCTGCAGTTTTAGCCATACGGATGCTGTCTTCCATCGCTTTCTGGTGGAGTTTCTGTTCCTGAGAGAGTGGGGCGGCAGCTGGTTTGGCTGGGACTTTCTTGGCTGGAGCCTGATGATACTGGTTTAGCTGCATGGCTAGATGATCGCGCTGGGCAGTCATCTGACCATAGTTGAAGGCAAACCATCCCATTCCGCCAATCAAAGCTACTACGATGAGACAGACTGCAACGACCTGATAGCGAGGAATAACAATATGATGAGAATTGGAAGATTCTTCTTCCTCCTCTTCTTCTTCAGATTCATCTGATGCAGGTACTGCAGGTTCAACAACTGCTTTCAGGGCTTGCTGTTGCTGGGTTAATTCAAGCTTCTCTTGCTCCAGTCTTTCCTGCTCAAGCCTTTCCTGCTCCAGCCTTTCCTGCTCCAGTCTTTCTTGCTCAAGTCTTTCCTGTTCCAGTCTTTCCTGCTCTTGCTTTTCTTTTTCAAGCTTTTCTTTCTGTATTCTTTCCTGCTCCAGTTGGGCTTGTTTTAATCTTTCCAGTTTAGCTTGTTCAATAGCAATTTGCTTTGCCAGTTCGTCTTCGTCTTCGGCTTCTTTTTCCTTTTCCTTTTCCTTTTCTGATCCGATTACGACAACCTCCGGATTTGGAGTTGCAGTTTTTTCTTCGTCCAGAAAATCGATTACTTGTGCAGGAGCATCTTCTGTCTGTTCTTCTCCAAACTTCTCATCTATTTCATCGAAATCTACGCCGTCATTTACCACCACTGTTTCAAATTGGGCGAATGGCTTGTTCACGATTTCTTTCAGAATGTTGTCGGGCGTGAAGGTGAGTTTGTCTCTGCCTTCAATGGTGAAGCGCTCGCCCGTGTTTACATTGATGCTCTCACGGTCTTTCGTGGCCTGTATCTTAAAGGTGCCCAGCCATTTTATCTTCACCTGCTTATCGGCATCTAGTCCCTGGTTGCAAACATCAAACATCTTCCGGATGAAGAGTTCTGCTTCCACCTGGCTCAGACCGCTCTTGTCAGCAAGCAGTTTTCCGAGTGTATTTAAACTGAATTTGCTCATTGCTCATCCCCTCCATTCTTTAGTTTTTCCTTGACCGAAGCAACCGGTCGGAAACCTAACACCAACTTAGGCGGCACCAGCTGGCGCTTCTTGGTAGTAGGATTAACCACCACTCGCTCCATGCGCTTCTTCACTTCGAAGGTGCCAAAATTGGGGATAGAGACAGCTTCTCCATCCTCAAACTCGGCAATCATAGCGTCTATCGCCTTGCGCACCAGCTTCTGGGTGTCTTCCTGCGAATAGCCGGTTTGCTGAGCCAGTTCTGCGATGTATTCCTTATTGTTCATATTTTATTTAATATGTAGTCAAAATTTCTAAAACTCCGGGCAATGGGAGAGAGAATGCTTATTTCACCACCTTGCCGTAGAGGTCAAATTCCTCGCTTGCGGTAATCTCTACCTGGTAGAAACATCCCACACGCAGACGCTTCTCATCGGCACGGATCAGAACCTCAGGGTCTACTTCAGGAGAGCAGAATTCTGTTCTTCCGATGTAGTAATCGCCTTCTTTGCGGTCGATGATAACGGTCATGATTTTGCCCACCTTGTCTGCCTCAACCTCAGAACTGATGTCTTGCTGCAGAATCATCAGTTCGTCCAGTCGGTGCTGCTTTACCTCTGCAGGCACGTTGTCTTCGTAGTGGGTGGCGCTGTAGGTTCCTTCTTCCTCAGAGTAGGCGAAGGCTCCCATGCGCTCGAATCTCTGTTCGCGTACGAAGTCGAGGAGCTCGTGGAAATCCTCATCTGTCTCGCCTGGGAATCCGACCATCAGCGTAGTGCGGATGTGAATGCCTGGCACGCGTTCGCGGATGGCCTTCAGCAGATTGATGGTTTCCTGCTTCGTTACGTGGCGATGCATGCTGGTAAGCATGTGGTCGCTGATGTGCTGGAGGGCAATGTCGAGATATTTGCATACGTTTGGCTTCTCGCGCATCACGTCCAGAAGATCCATAGGGAACTGGTTTGGATAAGCGTAATGCAGGCGAATCCATTTTACGCCCGGAATATCAGCCATCTCGCTGGTGAGTTCGGTAATATGATGTTTTCCGTCAATATCCACGCCGTAGTAGGTGAGTTCCTGAGCGATAATCTGAAACTCCTTCACGCCTTCTGCTACCAGTTCGCGCACTTCCTGCAGAATCTCTTCCTTTGGTCGGGAAACGTGCTTGCCGGTGATGATAGGAATGGCGCAGTAGGCACAGTGGCGGTTGCAGCCTTCGGCTATCTTGATGTAGGCATAATGGCGAGGGGTGGTGAGATGGCGCTGGCCGTTGCAGGATGAAACTTCAGCCTTGCCGAGTTCCTGCAGGAGCTGTTTGTAGTTGAATTTGCCGTAGAATTTATCTACTTCTGGCATTTCTTCTTCCAGTTCCTTCTGGTAGCGCTGCGAGAGGCAGCCCATTACGTAGAGTTTTCTGAGTCGGCCTTCTTCCTTAGCCTGAATAAACTCCAGGATGGTGTCGATGCTTTCCTGCTTTGCGTCCTCGATGAAACCGCATGTGTTGATGACGGCAATCTCGCCCTGAGGACGCTTGGAGTCGTGAACACAATGGTAACCGTTTGCCTCAAACTGCTTCATCAGCAACTCGCTGTCTACGAGATTCTTTGAGCAGCCTAGGGTAATAATATCTATCTGATTTTTCTTCATTTTCTAATTTTTAAAGAGCGAGTCTACGAATTCTGTCTTGTTGAAGAGCTGCAGATCTTCCATTCCTTCGCCCAGTCCGATGTATTTTACAGGCACCTTGAGCTGGTCGCTGATGCCGATGACTACGCCGCCCTTTGCGGTTCCGTCGAGCTTGGTGATGGCGAGCGAAGAGATATTGGTAACGGCAGAGAACTGCTTAGCCTGCTCGAAGGCATTCTGTCCGGTACTTCCGTCGAGCACGAGCATTACCTCGTCTGGTGCTTCTGGCATTACCTTCTTCATCACGTCCTTTATTTTCTTGAGCTCATTCATCAGGTTCACCTTGTTGTGCAGTCGTCCTGCCGTATCGATGAGCACCACGTCGGCACCGTTTGCCTTGGCGCTCTGCAGGGTGTCGAAAGCCACACTTGCCGGGTCGCTTCCCATCTGCTGTTTCACTACAGGCACGCCCACGCGCTCGCCCCAGATGCAAATCTGCTCTACGGCAGCAGCACGGAAGGTGTCGGCTGCTCCCAGAACAACCTTCTTGCCAGCCTTCTTAAACTGGTAAGCCAGCTTGCCGATGGTGGTTGTCTTGCCCACGCCGTTTACGCCTACTACGAGGATAACGTAAGGTTTATGGTCGGCAGGGAGATCCCAGTCTGCCAGGTCATCGCTGTGGTTCTCTGAAAGGAGATTGGCTATTTCCTCGCGCAGAATGTGATTGAGTTCGTTGGTTGAAACATATTTATCGCGAGCCACACGTTCTTCGATGCGGCGGATAATCTTGACGGTGGTTTCTACACCTACGTCTGAGGTGATGAGTACCTCTTCCAGATCGTCGAGCACATCATCGTCGACGGTAGACTTTCCGGCAACGGCACGCGCCAGTTTGCCGAACACACTCTCCTTGGTTTTTTCCAGACCCTTATCGAGAGTTTCCTTCTTTTTGTTGCTGAATAATCCGAATAATCCCATAATCTTGTTTTTATTTTGTGCAAAGATACTCATTTTTTTTTATTTTATGGCTTTTTCATTTGCTTTTTCTCCCTTTTCAAGAAAAAAAGTAAAGATTTAGAGGGTTTTCGCCGATATTGTGGGTTAATAAGGCTTATAAATAATGTTGTCTGATTCAAAAAACAAATCGCCCTGCAAAGGGACAGAAGTGGTTTGGCTTCTGGACCCTTGCAGGGCGTTCTGTTTATTTCTTCATCATTTCCTTTACGGCTCTTTCGAGCTGGGTATCATGGCCATTGATGAAATCTTCCGGACTGTTGTAAACCTCGATGTCTGGGTTCAGCTGGGTGTTCTCGCCGAACACGCCACGCATGTCGCGGCAGCCTACCTGAGGAATACCGAATACCAGCGTGTTGTCCATCAGCGTTTCCCACCATACGGCTGTCATGGTTCCTGCTACAGGAGCACCGATCAGCTTGCCGATTCCGAGTTCCTTGTAAACCCATGGGAAACCGTGACCGTTGCTGTAATCGTTCTCGCAGATCATGACGCAAGATGGCTTCACCCATTTGTTGAACGGATCGCGGCCAACGACCTTACCGTGAGGTACAAACTCTTGATATTGCTTGCCGTTGAGCAGGGTGCAGAGATCATCGTGCAACCAGCCGCCACCATTATGGCGCTCGTCTACGATTACAGCGTCTCTGTTTCGGTTCTTGTCGCTCAGCAGTTCGCTGTAAACGGTGCGGAAACTCTCCGAATCCATCGCCTTAACGTGAACATAAGCGATGCGTCCGCCCGAAATGCTGTCAACGAAAGCGCGGTTGCGGTCTACCCATCGCTTGTAGAGCAGGTTGTTGAGTTTGCCCTGAGAGATAGCCTTCACTGTAACCTCCATCTTCTTACCCTTGGCGTTTCTGATGCCGAGGCGTACATTCTTGCCAACCTTTCCGTCTAGCAATGGGAAGTAGTCCATTCCTGCTTTAATCTCCTCGCCGTCGATGCTCTCGATGATGCTGCCAGCTGTAACGCCCGTATTCTTCACATCGAAAGGACCACGCTTGATAATCTCCTGAATCTTCAGACCGTCGCCCTGATACTGAGGGTCGAAGAATACTCCCAGGTTGGCGGTGGTAAGCGCGCTGTTCGAAGCGTAGTAGCGGGCTCCTGTATGCGAAGCGTTCAGCTCGCCAAGCATTTCGCTCAACATCTCCTGGAAGTCGAAATTGTTGTTGATGTAAGGCAGGAACTTCTCGTAGGTCTTGCGGTAACCTTCCCAGTCAACACCATGAAGCTTAGGGTCGTAGAACTTGTCTTTCACCTGTCGCCATATGTGGTCGAAGAGATACTGGCGCTCCTCGGCTGGCTTATAGTTGAAGTTAGCCTCAAAGCTGATGTCCTTGGTGCTGAATCCGCTCAGATCCACCTTCTTGATGCTGCTTCCGTTGCAGATAAAGAGGTTCTTCACATCCTTGTCGGTCTGCAGGTTGCCCTGGCCTACGCCCTTCATCACGAGCTTGGTAGAGCCGTCCTTCAGGTCGTGCTGCCAGAGATCGTAACCATCCTCGAAGGCTGCCTGGTAGTAGAGCTTGTCGCCGTCTTTAGAGAGCACAGCATCGCCCATGTGCGAAGAGTTTGCGGTGAGGCGTACGATTCTGTCGCGGCAGTTTTCGATGTCCAGCTCCAGTGGCTTCACTTTTTCCACCTCTATCTTTCCTGTCTTCTTCTGCTTTTCGTCAGCTTTCTTTTTAGCCTCTTCCTTCTTCTCGTCTTCCTTCTTCTTCTTTTCGTCCTTGTTGGCGTCAGCCAGTTCTATCTCTTCCTTGCTCATGTTGAAGCGGTTGTAGGCGTCCAGGTCGAAGAACATGATGTAGGCATCGTCTTCTGCTCCCCAGCTTCCATGACTGCGGTAACCGGCTCTGTCGCTCTGGAAGAGCATAGCCTTGCCGTCGAGCACCCATTTGCCGTTGCTGTCGCTGTAGCCGGAATTGGTCAGGTTGTGAACCTCTTTGCCGTCAGCCTTTACCAGCGCAATATCCTGGTTGTTCCAGCCACCGTTGCCGATATAGGTTGAAAGGAGCCATTTGCTGTCTGGTGACCATTCGAAAGCGATGTCTCCATCGCTGTAAGAGTAGACGTATTTGCCATCGAGCACGGTGCGGATTTTCTTCGATTTCAGATTGACGATGCGGAGTGCAGCGCGGTCTTCGAAGAAAGCCACTTCCTTGCCGTCAGGAGAGTATTGCGGATACTGCGATGTAATGCCTGTTTTCACCAGCTGCTCTTCCTCGATATCGGTAGCGTAGGTGAAGTTCTTCTCTTTCTCGTTCTTGATCTTAGACTGGTAAATCTGCCATACGCCATTGCGCTCGGCTGCATAGACCAGAGCTCTGCCGTCTGGCGAGAAACTCAGGTTGCGCTCCTGCTGTGGTGTGTCGGTAATGCGCTTGGTAGTGGTGTATTCTACAGAAGTTACGTATACGTCGCCATGCATCACGAAAGCCACTTCCTTGGCGTCTGGCGAAACGGAAATCTCCGTAGCTCCCCAACTTTTAATCTGACGTACGAGGCTTGGAGCATCGTTATCTGTTGTAATGGAGATGTTCACCTTCTGAGGCTCTCCACCTTCTTTCACGGTGTAGATTTCGCCATCATATCCGTAGCAGAGCAGGTCGGCGCTGGATGCAGTGAGGAATCTTACCGGATTGCCTTTGTGGTGGGTAATCTGCTTGTCGCTTGAACTGTTGAGGCTGCGGCGGTAGATATTGAATGTGCCGTCCTGCTCGCTCAGATAGAAGAATGATTTCTCGTCTGATGTCCATACTGGCGAGCGGTCTTCGCCGGCAAAGGTAGTCTGCTTGGCAAACTTACCGTTGCTCTTCAGCCAGATGTCGCGAGCGATAGGTGATTTCTGGTGTTTGCGCCAAGGGTCTTCGTATCCCTTTTTGTCGTGGTAGAGAATGTCGCCGTTCTTGGCGATGCTGATATTCTCCATGGTGAGGGTAGAGAAGAGTTCCGGTCTTCCGCCCTTGGTGCTTACCTTATATACTTGTGGGAATGTGTTGTCGCCGAAGATGATGCTCTGGGCTGTAGGCTGCAGACTGGCTGAGTAGAGCACATGGTCGTTGTCTGCAAAGGCGATAGGTGTTTCGCTGCCGCTGTTGGTGGTGAGTCGGGTAGGAGCACCGCCTTTTGCATCGATTACGAAGATGTCGAGACTTCCTTCGCGGTTAGACTGGAAGGCAATTTTCTTGCTGTCAGGGCTCCATACAGGATGCGAATCGAAGGCCGCATGGGTTGTGAGCTGTCGTGCTTCACCGCCGTTGACAGAAACACTGTAGAGGTCGCCTTTATAAGCGAAGGCGATGGTTGTGCCATCGGGCGAGATGGCTGGGTAGCGCATCCAGAGCGGATGTTCTTCTGCGCTGGCAGAGAGTGCTGCCGAGAGCAGGGCTACTGAAAAGATTAACTTTTTCATTTGCGTATGTTTTATGTTTCAATATGCGTTATAAAAATCTCTTCTCTTTCGGGGTCAGAATGCTGTTTCTTGCTCCTAACGGATGCAAAGGTAGTTATTTTTTGCGATATTTAAGCATAAAAAAAGAAAAAAGTGAGAAAAAGTTTGGTGTATTCAAAAAATATATGTACCTTTGCAGCCGCAAATAAGAAAAGTGGCTGATTGCGTTATTGGTTAGCTGGTTTGCGTTTTGAAAAGTGTTGGTTCCGTAGCTCAGTTGGATTAGAGCAACAGCCTTCTAAGCTGTGGGTCTTGG
>ERZ1026898.1466-NODE-1466-length-11653-cov-6.702190_pt1 | contig 11653 bp, 16 predicted proteins | sample MGYA00380178_ERZ1026898 | MGnify/ENA primary metagenome ERZ1026898 (study PRJEB33269, sample SAMEA4719814) | human gut metagenome | biome: human-associated habitat; feature: organic feature; material: feces | place: Cameroon | collected 2013-10 ... | reverse complement strand
CCCCACGGAGACGGTGATCCGGCGCCCCTGGGCGCAGTTCTCCCGGGTCAGCGGCTCCGAGGCGCTGCGGCAGGGCGCGGACATGGGCGACGTCAAGGCGCGGTTCCTGATCCGCTCCGGGCATACGGCCATCAGCCGGAAGGACCGGGTGCGGTACAACGGCGCGGACTACGAGATCGAGTACATCAATGACTACGGCGACAGCGGCGAGTATACGGAGCTGATCGCCAGGCTGCTGACGGCGGGAGGCTGAGTATGAGCATCAACGAGACCATCATCCAGGCGGTGACGCCCATCGTGCCGGTATGCGTTCCGGATGTGTACCGGCCCGACGCCGGAAAGACTCCGGCAGAGGTCTACTGTGTGTTCAACTACACGGAGTCGCCGGATGTGTTCGGAGACGATGAGCCGCAGGCCATTCGCTATCTGATCCAGCTGCACCTGTATCTTCCGCTGGGACAGACGCCTATTCGCCTGAAACGGCAGCTGCGGCGGGCCATGCTGGACGCTGGGTGCGCCGTGGGCGACGCGCTTAACCTGACGGATCTGGCGGGCCAGCACTACGTCCTTGAGTTTGAGTATGCGGATGGCGAGGTGGGCTGATGGCTGAGATCGGGTTTGTGGGTCTGGATGATCTGATTCTGAGCATGGAAGAAATCGCCCAGATCCCGGACGATGTTAAGGATGAAATGCTGAATGCGCAGGCAGACGTTGTGACGGCCGCGCAGAAGACTAAGGCCAGAGCCTACGGCGTACAGGACACGGGGTTGGTAATTTCCAGCATCAAGAAGGGAAAGCCCAAACGGAAAAAAGGCGTCAGGGTCATTTACATCACCCCCAGCGGTACGCGCCGGCGCGGCAAACAGACGGTGCGCAATGCCGAGATTGCATTCATCAACGAATACGGAGATCGAAAACAGAGGGCACGGCCTTTTATCCGTGACGCCAACGAGGCCAGCGCGGAAGCCACAACGCAGGCCGGGTTTGAAGTTTACGACAAGTGGCTGAAATCAAAGAATCTTTAAGGAGGTTTCCTATGGCAAGTTACGGAGCCAAGTACATCCAGTGGGCGCCCTTTGCGGAGACGGCCCCGGATGAGAGCGCCGAAGCGTACCCCAAGTACGGGGATCCCGTCAATCTGGGCGCGCTTCAGAAGGCGACCGATTCTCCCTCGTACAACGAGGCGAAGATCTACGGCGATGACGCGCTGGACGAGTACGTCAGCGAGTTCAAGGAGTGCCCCATCGACGTGGAGATCACGGAGCTTTCCAACGCCGTGGCATCCGCTGTCACCGGCGCGCAGATCGACAGCAGCGGCGACAAGGATCTGCACTTCAATTCCAGCGACGAGGCCCCCTACGGCGGCATGGCGTTCTTCGTCAAGAAGATGGTCAACAAGAAGGTGGTCTATCAGGGGATCTATTACCCCAAGCTGAAGGCCACCATGCAGGGGGAGGAGTTCAACACCAAGGGCGATTCCATCACGCTGGCGGGCGGAAAGCTCCACTTTCTGGCCAGCACCTGCGCCATGGGTGACTGGAAGGTAAAATCCGAAAACCTGACCACCGAAGCGGCGGCCAAGGCATGGGTTGACGGCAAGGTCAAGAAAGCCGCCAGTTAAGACGAAAAGGCGGGGATACTTCCCCGCCTTTTGGGGATTCAGGAGTTTTTTATGAAGCTATGTAAAATCGACATCAACGGGCAGACGTTCCGCCTGTGCCTCAACGGGGCGGCGCTGTTCGACATTTACGATAAATTCGGCACCAAGGGCTTTGTGACCGACCCCATCGAGGGGCACACCCGGAAGGCGTTCAACGCCACCTGCTGGATGTTCGCGAAGCTGGCGGAGCAGGGAGAGCTGGTGCGGCGGCATCAGGGCTACGACAGGCAGGAGATCAAAATGCCGGAGTATTTCCAGACGTTTTTCCGGCCTGCCGATGTGCTGACCGCCCGGGAAGCCATTAAAACCGCCGTACAGGTTGGCTTTGCCCGGGAGATTCCGGACGGGGAAGACGAGGAGATCGATCTGGGTCTTCAGGAACTTGAAAAAAAAACGGAACCGGGCTGACCCGCTCCCGGTATATGCAAATCGTGACCCAGTTTCTGCGGCTGAGCGTGCAGGAGGGTATGATGCTGACCATCGGGCAGGTGGCTGATCTCCAGCGTCTGGAGATCGCCCGGCGGGGCCTGAAGCGAGAGGAGGGCGACTGATGGCAACCAGAGTGATTTCCACCCGGCTGTCGGTGGACGGCGAGGCGGAATTTAAAAAGCAGATGTCCTCCGTCAACGGGGAGCTGCGGAATCTGAAAACGGAAATGCAGCTGACCGACGCCCAATTCAAGGGGCAGGCCAATACGCTGGATTACCTGACCCAGAAGGATAAGCTGCTGCGGGCCGAGGTGGAGCAGCAGACCGAGAAGGTCCGGGCGCTGGAGACGGCGCTGGAGGACGCCACCACGGCCTACGGCGAGGCGGACAGCCGGACGGATAAATACCAGCAGCAGCTGAATCAGGCAAAAACGGCGCTGACGAATTTGAACCGGGAAGTGGAGACCAACGCGCAGTACATGGATGAGGCGGCCAAAAGCTCCAAAAACACGGCGAAATCCATCGATGGGTTCGGGAAGTCCACAAAGGACGCAAAGGGAGGCGTCAAGAGTCTGGGTGACCTCATCAAGGCCAATCTGACCGCCGAGGCCATCATCGGCGGGGTCAAGGCTCTGGCGGGGGCCATGAAGGAGGCCGCCAGCGCGGCCATTGAGCTGGGCAAGGAGAGCGTGGAGGCGGCGGCCCAGGTCAACGCGGAGAACAGCCAGTTTGAGCAGACCTTCGGAGAGCTGGGAGACAACGCGGCGGCGGCCATCCAGCGGGTGGCGGACAGCAGCGGCATTCTGGACACCCGGCTGCGGCCGGCGGCGTCTCAGATCTACGCCTTTGCCCGGGCCTCCGGCGGCGACGCCGTGGAGAGCATGGATTTGATGGAGACGGCTTTGCAGGCGGCAGCCGACAGTGCCGCCTACTATGACCGGTCTCTGGAGGACACCACGGACAGCCTGATGAGCTTCCTGAAGGGCAATTTCTCCAACGACGCGGCGCTGGGCGTCTCCGCCACGGAGACCACCCGCAACGCGGCGGCCATGGAGCTGTTCGGGCAGAAGTACAATGATCTGTCCGAGGTGCAGAAGCAGCAGACGCTGCTGAAGATGGTGACGGACGCGCAGGAGCTGTCCGGCGCCATGGGACAGGCCGCCCGGGAGGCGGAGGGCTGGGAAAACGTGCAGGGCAACCTGAATGAGGCGTTAAGACAGGCCAAGGCCGACATCGGGCAGGAACTGCTGCCCTCCGTGACGGCGATGGCGCAGGCATTCACCGGCGTCCTTTCCGGTGAGATAGACACGGAGCAGTTCGCGGAGACCGCCGCAGGGATTGTGGCGGAGCTGACCACCAGCTTCGCGGATCAGGCCCCGGAGATGGTAGACGCGGGCGTCCAGATGCTGACAGCCTTTCTGGAGGGCCTTATGAAGGGCGACAGCACCGAACAGATCGCGGATTCCATGGCGGAGATCATCATCTCTCTGGTGGACGGCGGCGTGGAGATGCTGCCGAATATCGTGGAATTTGCCATCCGGCTGATCTCCACGCTGGCCATCTCTCTGGTGCAGCACATCCCGGATCTGGCGGCCAAGGTGCCTGACATCATTTTCGGCATCGTGGAAGCACTGGTAAAGGGCATTCCGGACATCGCCAACGTGGGCGTGGCGCTGATTCAGGGACTTCTGGACGGCATTACCAGCATGATCGGTGCGGTGATCGACAAGGTCAAGGGGTTCGCGTCCAGCATTGTGGGCACTCTCAAGGATGTGCTGGGCATCCATTCTCCCTCCACCGTGTTCGCGGAGATCGGCGGCTACATGATGGCGGGCCTGTCTGAGGGCATGGCGGCCGGGGAGGCGGACGTGCTGGACAGCGTGGACGGCCTTGCCGGTGCCATCAGCGGGCGGTTTTCCGACGCCCTCCAGCTGGACACCCTCAACAGCCTGAATCAGGACATCCGGCCCCGGCAGGCCGGGGTGACCAATGAGAGCTTCCAGCAGGGGCTGAGCGCGGCGGTCAACGCCATGAGCGCCTTTACCGGCTTCGCCACTGGCTCCCAGCCTATGAACATCATCATCAAGACCCGCGACGGCATCGAGATTGCCCGGGCATTCGTGCCGGACATCCGGACGGCCATGCGGGAGAGCCCGGAGGTGTTGGATGACTAATCAGCTGATTTTAAACGGGATTCTGCTGCCGGAGAGCAGCAAGGACCGCTTTTCCTGCTGGGAGGAGGATCTGTCCGTGCAGGTGGACATGATCTCCGGCCGGCGGGTGGTGGAGACCCGGGGGAAAATCTGGAAGGCGTCCTACTCCTTCGACTACATGGGCAATGAGAAACTGCGGCAGGTGCTGGCGGTGCTGCGGAGCGGCGGGCCGTTCCTTGCATCCGTCTTGCCGGACAACAGCGACGAGATGGTCTCCAGCTATTTCCTGCTGGATTCCATCACTCAGCCCACGTTTGCCTTTTCCAAAAGCGGCGTGGGGCTGTGGCACAATCTGGCGTTCACCCTCCGGGAGGTGGAGCCCCATGATTAAGACATCCGCAGCCTATCAGGCGGCCATCGTGGGCAGTCCCCGGCGGATCGAGCTGCTGGCGGTGGTGGACATCTCCGACCCGGACATGGTCTACGGCGAGGTGACCTCCAGCGGGCTGGCCCCGTGGAGCAAGCCGGAGGAGCTGCACGACAAGAGCTATGATCCCCCGGCCCGCTACGCCACGCTGGAGCGGGGGCGGTGGCTGCTGGACGGCTCCTTTGACATCTTCCCGGAGGACTTTCAGGTGTCCGAGCCGATGGCGGTGGCCACGGAGGCCATCAGCGGAGACGACGGCACGTTTGCCGAGCCGGTCTGGGTGCAGCAGAATTTCTCCAAGGTGGACGTGATGCAGGCGTGCAGCGTTTTTTTCTCCACGGACCCGGCAGACGGCGTGCCCGCCGACTTCACCGTGGAGGTCATCACGGCCGGGCAGGTGTTCCACACCCAGACGTTCACCGGAAACGCGGCCACGGAGGTGGCCGTCTCCGGCTTTACGGTCCAGACGCCGGACGCCATCAAGGTCACCGTGACCAAGTGGAGCCTGCCGGGACGGCGGATGCGGGTGGTGGAGATCCTGCCGGGTGCGGTGGAGCGGTGGTCTCCCCGGATGCTGGCCAGTTTCAGCGTGGTCCAGCAGGGGGACTTCTCGTGTCTGGCCCTGCCCTATGGCAGCATGAGCCTCGCCATGGACAACAAGGACCGGCGCTTCGAGCCCCGCAGCAAAAACGGCCTGTTTCAGAGCATTGAGGAGCGTCAAGGCGTGGACGCCTTCATCGGCGTCCGGACGGAGAGCGGCGCGGTGGTGCGCTGCAAGGTGGGCCGGTTCTACCAGTCCGGCAACGGCTGGAAAACCGGCGACAACAGTCTGACGATCCAGTGGTCTCTGGTGGACATCATCGGACTGCTGACGGACCGCACCTTCCTGCCCCCCTCCCCGCTGCCCACCACGCTTGGCGGGTGGATCGGAGCGCTGGCGGCGCAGCTGGGTGAGAATTTCAAGGACCGCTGGCACGTGGACCCGGCCTACACGGCCCTGCCGGTGACGGTGCGCACGGCCACGGACATTCAGGGCAAAAAGTGCGGGGACATCCTCCGGTGGGTGTGTCAGGCTACCGGGACATGGCCACGGGCGGACGCTTCCACCGGCGACCTGACCGCCGAGCCTTTGTGGAGCGAGGGCAACAAGATCACGCTGGACAACATGACGGCCTATCCCGTCATGAAGGCCAACGACCAGCTGGCCAGTCTGATCTTCAAGCTGGCAGACGGCTCCGACACGGAGTACGTGGTCTCCGGCAACTCCACCAGCAGCGAGAAAACCGTGACCATCCAGAACCCCTTCCTCCACACCACGGCGCAGGCGCTGGCGGCGGCGCGGCTGATCCTCTCGTGCTACGGCGGCAACGTGATCGAGACCACCGGACGGGGCGACCCTGCCGGTGAGATCGGGGACGTGGACACCATCTGGCTGGATGAGAGTCAGGCCACCACGGCGCGGCGGATGATGCAGAATTTCCAAATTCAGGGCGGCGTGCTGCAAGGGTGCCAGAGCAAGCTGCTGCAGGCGGACGGCTCCTATCTGTACGCGCGGTCGGTAGTGCTGACCGAGAGCGGCAAGTGGACGGCCCCGTCCGGGGTGACCCACATCCGGGTGGCCATCGGGCAGGGCGGTCAGGGCGGCGGCTACGGCGAGGACGGCTACGTCCACGGCTCCGGGACGCTTCCCGGCAGCGACGTGGCGGCGGGCTACGGGAAAGACGGCGCACCCGGCCTTGGCGGCAAGGTCTGGTATAACTCCCTTACCATCAACGCCGGGCAGACCTTTGACGTACACATCGGCAAAGGCGGCGAGGCAGCGGTGCGGAAGGGCGACGCGGGGCTTGAGGGCGAGGAGACCACCTTCGGGGCCTACTCCTCCGCCAACGGCCAGCGCTACGCCAACGGCTACACGGACATCAACAGCGGCGACAGTTACGCCCGGACCGGCGTAGCCTCCCCGGCCAAGGGCACGTCTGACGGCGCGGCGGGCGGCAAGGGCGGCGATCCGGGAATGGGCTATTGGGAGCAAAAGTTCTGGCCGGACGGACGGCCTCGCGGCTGGAAATTCGTGGTGACGGAGCAGCCGGGACCGGGAAAACCCGGAAAGGCCGGGGCCAGCGGCTTTGTGCTGATCGCATGGGATAAATCGGAGGAGACGGCATGAGTTTTGACTATTCCACTCTCATCACGGACCGGACGCGGTCCGATTCGGACACGCTGAAGGCTCTGCTGGGGAAGCCCATGGCAGAGTGGACGGCGGAGGAGCGGACGGCCTTCAACGGGGCTGTGATGCGAGGCAGCTACGACTACACCGACCTCAACCGGGTGGACGACTGTCTGGAGGATCTGGTGGCCCGGCTGGGCCGGGTTGGCTGCAACGTGCCGGGGTACGAGCGGCTGAAGATCGAGCGGGCGGTGACGCCCAGCTCCCGCCTGCCGGATGGGTATACGGAGGTGCAGTATATCCAGAGCACCGGGACGCAGTACATTGATACGGGATTCACTCCGGATCAGGATACGCGGATTATTTACGATTGCGAACGACTTTCCACAGTTTCCGCAGAACATTTTTTCGGTGTTCGCACAGGCAATGCCGCAAAGGAAGCGTTCTGTTTCTACATTTACAATTCCGGCTGGCGATTCGCTTATAACAACTATGTCGCCGCAGGCGATGGCCCGTCAACCGGTCGGTATTTGTTTGACGCCAACAAAAACGTGATGACGATCAATGGCAGCTTGACCTTAAAAAGCACCTACGCAAAGTTCAAATCGTCGGCAACTGCGACGCTGTTTTCAATGAGATCGTTTAATTCCGGTATATCGTATGGATCACATAAACTTTTTAACTGCCAGATTTACAACAACGGGACGTTGACCCGAAATTTCATCCCTTGCAAATCTCCCGCTGGGGCCGTGGGGCTGTACGATCTGGTTGATGGAAAATTTTACGGCAACGCCGGGACCGGCAGCTTTACGGCTGGGCCGGTGGTCACGTGGGAGGATGAGCCGGAGGAGCCGACGGAGACGCTGGACCCCTACACATGGTACGAAAGCGATGTGCCGACGGTATCCCTGCTGGCCCACTACCGGGCCAACGTGGCGGCGGTGCGGTCGGCGCTGCGGCTGCCGGAGGGGACGCCGGAGACCCCGGAGACCATGCGGCGGCTGACGGTGACGGAGGCCAACAGCATCGAGGCGATTCTGCTGGCCCTGAACTTCATTTTAAATCAAATCCCCGCAGCCGTCCGTCACTGCGGCGTGACGGTGTGCGGGAGCAAAGGAGTGAGAGCATGAGAGATCGGACCCCCACGCGGGCGCTGGAAAACGGCGCACTGCGCTACGGCGTTTACGCAGAGGACGGAAGCCTGCTGCGCTATGAGTATCTGGCGCTGGAGGATGACCCGACAGACCCCGGCACGGAGCTGAGCAAGGCCACGCTGCTGCAGGATTCCACCGAGGTCTCCCTGTTTGGCAGCGCGGCGGACCGGACGGTGGATGATGCAATCGCGGGCATCGCGGGACAGCTGAAGCTCATCAAGTCCGATATGGCGGCCATCACATTGACAGTGCAGGACACCAACGGCAAGCCCATCCCGGAGGTGCTGGTGCAGGGCATCCTCAGCGAGAGCGGACAGGCGGTGTACACCAACGCAAGCGGCGTGGCAACCGGCTACATCGGCGAGGGCGCGCAGGTCATCAAGGTCAGCGGCTATGCGGATGTAGCGGACTACTCCGAAAACCTGACCGTTGTAAAGGGCACGACCGTCAACAAGACCATCAAGCTGACGACCCGAAATTTTTTGAAAATCACGGCCAGCCGCAGCATTAAGTTTTCTGGCAATGTCAATATGGTTGACGTATCTGTGGTTGGAGGTGGCGGCCCCGGCGGCGCTGCCCGGTATTCGGGTGACATCCGGAACCGAGGGAGCGGTGCCGGGGGCGGCAGTGGGTATTTGGCGATAAAAAACGGCATCTCCATCACCCCCAACACCGCATATTCGGCAGTGGTTGGTTCCGGTGGACAACCAAAATCGCCAGGAGGAAAAACCTCATTTTTGGGGGTAGAAGCAAACGGCGGCAATCCGGGTCAGGATCGAAAAGACGTCAGTGGGATTCCTCAAGGAGGAACAGGCGGGCGGAAAGGTGGCAACGGATCTAATTCGGATAGCGAGCCAGGGCAAAACGGAGTTGACGGTCTTCCCGGATTTTTTAAATCATACAGCGAAACAATGCTTGTCGCTGGTTCTGGAGCTGGCGGCGGGGCAAAGGGCGGAAAACCGGGCGGTGGCGACGGCATGAATGGCCCCGGACCCTCTGCCTCCTACTATGGTGAAAACGGCTGCCCGGGCGAAGATGAAACCGGCGGTGGCGGCGGCGGGGGAACCATAACAGAGCATAGAGACATATATTACCCCGGCGATGGCGGCCGTGGCGGTTCCGGCTGCGTTGCCATCCGGATGCACCTGAAATCCGCCGCGTAAGGAGGATGCCTATGGAATACTGCATTGTCGAGGACGGCGTGATCGTCAACATGATCGTGGCCGAGGCGGACTTCGCCGAAGAGATCGGGGCGCTGCCGGGGTATGACGGCGCGGCCATCGGCGGGGCCTATACGCCCCCGGCCCCGGAGCCGGAGCCGCCCACCACGGACGAGCGGCTGGAGAAGCTGGAAAGCGAAAACAAGCTGCTGCGGGAGCAGGTGAGCGCTCAGGCGGATCAGGCGGAGTTTTATGAGGAGTGCATTGCCGAAATGGCGGCGATCGTTTATGCGTGAGTTCTGGGCGGAGACCGCCCTGACCCTATATTTTTTACTATCGAAAGGAGCAAGAGACATGATGGCAATGTTGTTTGCGCAGAGAGTGATTCTGGGGAAAACCGAGTTTGAGAAGGTCCCCGCGAAGCTGAAACAGCAGGTGGCGGACATCCTCATCAACGAGTGCGGCCTGCCGGAGCTGGTACCTGCGGAGTTTGGGGGCACGGCGAAGGTGGAGTAACAAAAAAGCCGCCCAGTGGGCGGCGCGGAAAATTGACAAAGCAAGGCGAATCGTGTATGATGGGGTTCGCCAGTAAGAACGGTACGGTTGTTTCCCCGTAAAGGGGGTGACCGCATGAGCACAGCAGAAACCATTGCGTTACTTATGCTTGTGATTGCGGCTATCAAATTAGGCGTTGACCTAAAGAAATAACCGCCACCTAAATCGGCAGCGGCTTTTCTACGGATTCTAAATCTGTTGGGGAACGACCTGCACCGACCAAAGTGAGCCGTCCTTACTGGCCCTATTATATACATGCCCACGCCGCTTTGTCAAGGATGACAAGGCGGCTTTTTTTGATCGGAAAGCATATAGACGCCTTAAAACTGCAACTTTTTAAGGAGTGTGTTATGACGGAGACGATAATCTGCGCCCTCATCACAGGGGGGCTGACGCTGATGGGCGTATTGATCGCCAACGGCAAACAGCAGGCGATCACGGACACCAAACTGGACGAGCTGACCCGCGAAGTGCGGGAGCACAACAGCTTCGCCCAACGGGTGCCCGTGATCGAGGAACAGATCAAGGTGATCAATCACAGGATCCAAGATCTGGAGCATGTGAGCGACCGCTGAAAGGAGGAGACATGGAAAACGTTAAAAGACGGCTGGGGAATTTGCTGTCCGTGAAGTCGCTGGTGACCATCACCCTGACGGTGGTGTTTGCCGTTCTGGCTCTGCGGGAGAGCATCAGCGGCAGCGAGTTTCTGACCATTTTCACGGTGGTCATTGGGTTCTATTTCGGGACCCAAAGGGTCAATGAGGACAAGGCCTGACTGCTCCCGCAGAGGGCCATTCCCATGGCAGGGACGTGGGGCGCATTCTTTTCTGGAAAAGAACCCGCCCCACACCCCGGAAGAAAAGCACCAGGGCGTTTCGACTTCGCCCTGGACCCCCAACGACACAAAGGGCGAGGGCTGCGGCCCTCTCCCTTTGGAAACCCTCTTCCGGGGGATGGGGGACGGAGAACGTTGAAAACGGTTGAGGAATCAACCGAAATTTGAAAGGAGTACATTTTATGAACAAGACTTTTGAGAACATCATCAACGAGGGCAAGAAGAACGGCAAGAAGCTGAGCGAGATCAACGCCGAGCTGAAGGCGGCGGGCGCGACTTTCCATCTGGACTATACCATGACCCCCGACGGCCCCCAGACCGGCTGGTCTAAGCAGGAAATGAAGGAGGGCTTTATCCCCGCGGAGACCGAGCCGGAGGACGTGAAGCACCTCCACGACTACATGAAGTTCAACCCCGCCAAGGCCAACACCGAGGAGGAGGTCTGGGTACCCGAGGGCCACTACCGCATTACCTTTGACGAGGACGGCCACGCCACCAAGGCCGTGCGGATCTGATGGAGACCATCCAGCCCCGGACCCGGGCGGCAGTGCTCCGGATTGCGGGTTGGCAGGAGGGCGTCGTTGAGATGCCCTCCGGCTCCAACAAGGTCAAGTACAACGATGCCTATTACGGCAGGACGGTGAGCGGCAGGGCCTTTGCCTGGTGCATGGTGTTTGTCTGGTGGGTATTCCGGGAGGCCGGGTTCAGCCTCTACAAGACGGCCAGCTGCACGGCGTTTGTCAACCGCTACCGGGCGTTCTCGCCCGGCCAGATCGTCACGGGGGGCTACAGGCCGGGGGACATCGTGTTTTTTGACTTTTCCGGCAGCCGGAGGAAAACCGAGCACTGCGGGATCGTGACGGCGGTGGACGGGGACAACGTGCTTACCGTTGAGGGCAACACCGGCACCGGCAGCGACGCCAACGGCGGAAAGGTCATGCGGCGGACGCGGCGCGTTGGGCTGGTGACCTGCGCGATCAGACCGGGCTATCCGGATTAAATGAGAGGAGGGCCAGAAGATGGCAACATCCACGCGGAAACGCGCTCTGCAAGTCTGGGGAACCCATGGAAAAAACAAACCGAGAGATCCGGGCGCTGTTGTCATCCATGGCCC
>ERZ1026898.1460-NODE-1460-length-11689-cov-19.279096_pt1 | contig 11689 bp, 10 predicted proteins | sample MGYA00380178_ERZ1026898 | MGnify/ENA primary metagenome ERZ1026898 (study PRJEB33269, sample SAMEA4719814) | human gut metagenome | biome: human-associated habitat; feature: organic feature; material: feces | place: Cameroon | collected 2013-10 ... | reverse complement strand
TGTCGGTTGCGCCTTATGAAACCGACAAGCCTATTTATTATGAATTTACGGCGTGTCCGGCAGCGGAATTTGCTATCCGCCACGGCCTTGCGGATATCATGCCCGCCCTGTGCAATGTGGACTATGCCTCCATGGAGCTGCTCCACGCAAGACTGGTGCGGACGACCACCTGCGTGGACGGCTGCCGATGTGACTACACCATCTGCGGCGACAAAGACCCATACTTAAAGGAACATCCCGAATACCGGGACGAGGCGGGCTATCGAAGAAACAAATAATGCTGCAATGCAAAGGCGGTGAGACTAATGGAAACCTTTATCGGAATCATGATCCCTTTCTTAGGGACAGCACTGGGCGCAGCCTGCGTGTTTTTTATGAAAAAATCCCTTGGGGCTCTGGTACAGCGCGCCCTTGCGGGCTTTGCCGCCGGGGTGATGGTGGCGGCGTCGATATGGAGCCTGCTGATCCCCGCCATCGAGCAGTCGGAGGGCATGGGCAAGCTGTCCTTCCTCCCTGCCTTTATCGGCTTCTGGGTCGGTGTGCTGTTTTTGCTCCTGCTTGACCATCTGATTCCCCACCTTCATGTGGGAAGCAATCAGGCGGAGGGTCCGAAAAGCAGGCTGGGCCGCACCACCATGATGGTACTGGCTGTTACCTTACATAACATTCCGGAGGGCATGGCGGTTGGTGTGATGTACGCGGGCTTCCTTGCGGGGAACGCGCAGATCACGGCGGCCAGCGCGCTTGTTCTGTCGCTTGGCATCGCCATTCAGAATTTCCCGGAGGGAGCCATCATCTCCATGCCGCTTCGGGCGGAGGGCGAGGGCAAGGGAAAGGCGTTTTTCGGCGGCGTGCTCTCCGGCGCGGTGGAGCCCATTGGCGCGGTGCTGACGCTTCTTGCCGCACAGCTTGTGATCCCGGCGCTGCCATATTTTCTGAGCTTTGCGGCGGGCGCTATGCTATATGTGGTGGTGGAGGAGCTTATCCCTGAAATGTCACAGGGAAAGCACTCCAACATCGGCACGATTTTCTTTGCCGCCGGCTTCAGCGTCATGATGACGCTGGATGTGGCGCTGGGATAGCCAAGGCCGGTGTCTGACCAAGGCGGATTCAAGGCAGACTACTCATAAAATAGTCTGCCGTTTCTTCTGCCAATTAGTTAGAATGCGCTAACTAAAAGCGAGACGGCAGAAACCTGGAGGTTGAACAAAGAAAAGGAGGGGAAGCCCCGATAAACGGCTTCGGCGCTTGCCGGGCGGGGATTGGCGCGACATCTATCGCTTTGTGGCGTGGATGATTACGGGCTCCCTGTGCAGCATAGGCTTTACGGCGTGCCGGCACGGGACATATATGGACACAAACAGGGAAAAGACGCGGATGAAGGAGAAAAAGCACGATGAAGGAGAAAAGCATATGGTAACATTGACCGAAACAACAGAGATCGCCGCCCCTTTTGAAAAGCTGGAGTGGTGGGTGGACCATTTTGAGGAGGAGTTCGTCAAGTGGAGTCCGCTGCATTTGGAATGCGAACTGCTCAGCGGCGGCATTCAAGCCGGAGATAAAGTGCGCTTTCATGAAATCGTCATGGGCATGGATTATGACGTCACCGGCACGATCATTCGGGCGGAAAGGGACAGGGATCATTTTTCCTTTGCCTTCGAGAGCGATAAAAAAACTGCCGTCATCTCATTTGAGGGAGAGCGGACCGATACGGGCTGCCGCTTTCGCCATACGGAGAGCTTTGGCGTGCAGGCGCCGGTCATAGGGCCGGTGGTGAATTTTCTGATTTTCAAGATTCTTTACAGGAAAAAAGCGAATTGGCAGCTCATTCGGGACGATATGATCCTGGATAATCAGTACCTGACCGATATTCTGGAAAAGGGCAGATATCCGGCGCGCATCCCGCCGGAGCAGATCAGAAACATTTCCCCAAGGGAATTGATGGAGGGGGTCACTGGTCGCTAAAGCGGTGATCGGAAGTGTATGAAAAAGAAGATTTGGGGTATCCATGCGCCGTTCTATGATCGGGCGATACGCGGAATGAGCTGAATGGAACACACGCGAACCCCCTTGACAGATTCCTTCAGTGCGGCTATAATATACCAGCAGTATATACTACCGGTATATCAGGAGGCATCAATGGAACGTACAGAGACTCAAATGAAGATCCTCGAAGTTGGGAAAAAAGAATTCCTGGAAAAAGGATTTAAGGACGCATCTCTGAATAAAATCGTCGCAGAGGCGGGCTTCACGAAAGGCGCCTTCTACGGCTATTACCCGGATAAGGCCGCGCTTTTTGAAGATCTTGTGGGCGAGGCAGCAAAGGGACTGCTGGAGCAGTTCAAAGCCGCACAGGCTGCCCATTTCGATCTTGTCTCCGAGGAAAAGACGAAGGACAGCCTGAAGCTGTCCACTGAGTATTTGCGCGTCTTTGTGGAATATATGTACGCCCATTTTGATGCCTTCAAGCTGATCCTCTGCCGGGCGGAAGGTACGCGCTATGCAAATTTTTTGGAGGAGCTTGTGGAACTGGAGGTAGAGTGCTCAGAGGAATACTATGCACTTCTCCGCAAAAGAGGAAAGCTCTCCGGGAAAATGACAAAGCAGCTTCACCACATGATTACCAGCGCCTATTTTACGGCGGTATGTGAGACGATTGCCCATGATATGCCCAAAGAAGAAGCTATGCGGTATATTGAGGAGCTTGCAAGGTTTTTCAACTCTGGCTGGAAAGGCTTGCTCCGGCTGGAATAATGCACAATCACACAAGCACTTTAATTTTTTACACGCGAGTTAGCGTACTCTAACCAAACAATATAGAATTGGAGGTCGTTTATTATGCGTAAAACAGATTCGAAGAAGCTGGAAACAAGGGACTTTATATCGGTTGGTATCTTTTCGCTCATCTATGCTGTGGTGGCGTTTGTGATTGGCGGTGTTGCGCAGATGACGCCGGTCACTTTCCCGTTTATGCCAATGATCGTGGCGCTTTTTACGGGGACAGTTTTCATGCTCTATGTGGCAAAAATACCGAAGAAGGGAGCTCTCTCCATTCTCGGTGTAATCGCGGCGATTTTGCTGTTTATTACGGGAATGTTCTGGATGATGTCCGTATTCTTCCTGGTTTTCGGCGTGATCGCGGATTTTATCTGCGCTTCCGCTGATTTTAGATCCTTTAAGAAAAACCTGCTTGCCTACTGCGTCATGGCGCTTGCGCCGATGGGGGCATATATTCCAATGGTTGTCATGCCCGCACAGTTTGATGCTTTTATGAAGAATAAAGGTGACTTCTCCTCCTTTGAAGGAGTGATTCATTCGATCGGGGCTACCTGGTGGGCGATCCCCGCAATGATTATCGGGACGATCGCCTGCGCGATCATCGGCGGACTGATTGGAAAGAAGCTTATGAAAAAACACTTTGAAAAAGCAGGGGTCGTATAAATGAGACTCGACCCACGGACGAAGCTTCTGATTCTCGCGGTCACAAGCGTTTCCGTTTTTATGAATAAAAGCATCGCGGTGGAGTGTGTGCTTGCGGGGATTCCGCTTGTACTTCTGAGCGTTTCCGGCAATCTGAAAAGGACGCTGAAATACGCAGCATTTTTTCTCACGCTTCTGCTGATCCAGCTTTTTATCGTACCGAGGCTGCCCGTGACTTTCGGCGGAATCGTCTATATGTTTGCAGTGTATATCCGCAAGCTTCTTCCCTGTTTTATGCTGGGCAGCTTTCTGATTGCAACAACCGGCGTAAGTAGATTTCTTGCGGCGATCACAAAGCTCCGATTGTCGAAAGGACTCACGATTGCTCTTGCCGTTACGCTCCGTTATTTCCCGACCATGAGAGAAGAGTGGGCCTCCATACGGGATGCCATGGCGCTGCGAGGGATATCAGCGTCCGCGGCCGGGCTGATTAGCCATCCTATACAGACGATGGAGTATGTCTATGTTCCCCTGCTTGTTTCTGCTTCCAGAATTTCGGACGAGATTACGCAGGCAGCGATTACAAGAGGCATCGAGCACACAGGTGAAAGAAGCTGTATAGAGGAAATCGCGTTTTCGTTTGCTGATTTGCTGGTGGTAATTGCTTACGCGGCAGTCGTTACCGGCATGGTATACGCGGGCATGAAAGGGGTGTTTTGATTATGATATCGTTTCAAAACGTCTCTTTTACATACGCTGAAAGCGGGAACGGCGGAGTCCTTGATTTGAACCTTATTGTTCGGTCCGGCGAATGCGTGCTGCTTTGCGGGCCGTCCGGGTGTGGAAAAACAACGGTTACACGGCTCGCAAACGGACTGATTCCCCATTTCTTCCGTGGCGATCTATCTGGGCGGGTGAGTGTAAATGGTATGGATACACGGGAGACAGAGATTGCTGCGCTCTCGGATGCAGTAGGGACGGTTTTTCAGAATCCTCGAACGCAGTTTTTCAATACGGATACGGACAGCGAGATCGTGTTTGGGCTTGAAAATCGGGGCATTCCGCGAGAGGCTCTGCGCTCTCGATTAGATGAACTTACGGAGGAGCTGCATCTTAGCGAACTCCGGGGCCGAAACATCTTTGAACTGTCCGGCGGAGAGAAGCAGAAGATCGCGTTTTCCAGCGTATATGCTTCCGCTCCCGATGTCCTTGTGTTTGACGAGCCATCATCCAATCTCGACATGAAGGCCATCGGAGAATTGGCTGATTTGATCCAACGGGCGAAAATATCAGGAAAGACCATTCTGATCGCAGAGCACCGCATTTGGTATCTGATGGACATTGTGGATCGCGTCGTTTATATGCAGGATGGCCGGATTGCATCGGACATGGAGGCTGCAGCGTTCAAGGCGCTGCCTGAAGCAGATATTCGCAGAATGGGACTGCGTGTCAGAGATCTGTCGGTATCCGAATCGGGCGGCGTGAAAACAATCGCTGCCGATGGATTGCTTTCCGCTCAGAAAATCAGCGTCCGTCTCGGCGGCCGGAATGTATTGAATGATATCTCTTTTCAGGCAAGCCGCGGAGAAATCATCGCCATTGCGGGCGTCAACGGCGCCGGGAAATCGACCCTCGCCAGAGTGCTCTGCGGTTTGCAAAAGAACGGCTCCGGCACTGTTTTTTGGTCTGGAAAACCGATGAGCCGACGGTTGAGGCGGAAAAAGGCATACATGGTCATGCAGGATGTGGGGCACCAGCTCTTTACCGACAGCGTGGCGGCAGAATGCGCGCTTGGCATAAAAGCTCCGAACAAAGACGAGATTGACTGCGCATTAGAAAAGGTGGATCTGCTGGCGTATAAGGAACGGCATCCCTTGTCTCTTTCCGGCGGGCAGATGCAGCGCCTTGCGGTTGTGGTGAGCGATATCTGCGGCAAGGAGCTGCTGGTGTTCGATGAACCTACCAGCGGACTGGATCTGAAAAGCATGGAAGAGGTCGGTGCTTTGACACGAAGCCTTGCGACGCAAGGCAAGGTGCTTTTGATCATCACACATGATATTGAGTTTATGATGCGGATTTGCACAAGAATACTGTTCATTCAGGACGGAGAAATCGTGGAGGATCTTTCCGGCGGACAGAAAGAAAAGATTGTAAGACTTTTGCGAGGTGAGGAATGATGGCGGAAAAAGAAAATTCGGCGATGACGATTCTGATGGATTTTGCGAAGCCGTGCAAAGGGAAACTGATCGGCTCCGTCGTACTTGCGGTTTTGGGGGCACTTTGCGGCATGATCCCCTACATTGCGGTGTCCCGCGGGATCATTATGATCTGCCACGGAGACTATGCTTTCAGCAAGTTGGCGTTTCTGGCATTGATTGCTTTTGCGGGCTATCTCGGGCAGGTGTGGTTCGGAACGTTTTCTACAATGAAAAGCCATGAGTCTGCCTTTATCATTCTGCGGAATATCCGCATGGCGATAACAGAGAAGCTCTCCCGTGTCCCCATGGGAACGATCCTTGATACGCCGTCCGGGAAATTCAAAACGATCATCGTGGACACCGTGGAAAAGCTGGAGCTTCCGCTGGCGCATATGGTACCGGAGCTCACTGCCAACATCCTAATCCCAATTCTAATGCTCGTTTACCTCTTTAGCCTCGATTGGAAACTCGCGCTGATCTCTCTTGTGACGATTCCAGTGGGCGCCTTCTGCTATATGGGGATGATGAAGGATTATGAGAAGAGATATGCCAGAGTACTTGCCGCTGGGAAAAACATGGATGCCGCAACGGTGGAATACATCGGCGGCATCGAAGTGGTGAAGACGTTCAATCAGGGTGAACGCTCATATAAAAAATACGCCGACGCCGTGGCGGAAAATGAGGCAGCCAAAGCGACTTGGTTCAAGCAGACCAACGGCTACTATGTGATGGGGCTTTCCATCCTGACGGCAACGCTTGTGGGCGTGCTGCCCTTGGGGAGCTGGCTCTTTATAAACGGAAGGGTCGAGGCGGGTACGCTGATTACCTGCATCATTCTCGCCCTTGGACTCGTAAAGCCACTGATTCAGGCATTGCAGTACACCGACAGCCTGGCCATGGTGGATTCCACCGTAAAAGAGGTAGGGAATCTTCTGGATGAGCCGGAGCTTGTGCGGCCGACCGAGAGAGCTGTCCTTGCAGACGCCGATGTATCCTTTGATCATGTTACCTTCCGATACAAAGAGACGGAGGTTTTGCATGGAATTTCCTTTGCCTGCGCAAAAAACGGTATGACGGCCATTGTGGGTCCCTCCGGCTCCGGTAAATCTACCATTGCACGGCTCATCGCCTCCTTCTGGGAGGCGGAGAGCGGCGGCGTCCGTATTGGCGGCGTGGACGTACGGAGCATCCCTCTTCCTCAGATAATGGAGCTTGTCTCATACGTATCACAGGATAACTTCCTGTTCCACCTGTCTATCCGGGAAAACATTCGTATCGGAAAACCGGAGGCCACAGACGCAGAGATCGAGGCAGCGGCAAAAAAAGCGAGCTGTCACGATTTCATCGCCGCTCTGCCGGAGGGCTATGATACGCTGGCGGGCGATGCGGGAAGCCACCTCTCCGGCGGAGAACGGCAGCGTATCGCCATTGCAAGGGCAATCCTAAAGAACAGCCCGATCGTGGTGCTGGATGAAGCCACGGCATTTACCGATCCTGAAAATGAGGCCGTTATTCAAGCATCCATCGCAGGGCTTGTAGCAGGAAAAACTTTGATTGTCATTGCGCATCGGCTGTCTACCATTACAAAGGCAGATAAGATCCTTGTCGTGGATAAAGGAAATGTCGCTGCGGAAGGAACTCATGAGGAGCTTCTTGAAACAAGCAATCTATACAAGGAATTATGGAAAGCCCATATGCAGGGCAAGGATACCGCAGAGGAGGTGGCGTGATGATAAGGTTGTTTCAAAGACTTTTGTTGTTCTCGGGCGTACAGAAGAAGCGTCTTATCCGCTCTTTCCTTGCATACCTTGTCAGCTCGTTCTTTGAGATGATCCCAATCATGGCCATTCTAACGGTGCTCACAGGCATCCTGAAGCAGCTTTCCGGTGATGTTATGCCTGAAAGCGCGATCTGGATTTCGCTTGGCATCATGATTGTTTCCATTGTAGGGCGAATTGTATTTGTCAATCTCTCTGCCAAAGCCAGAACTCTTGGCAGCTTCGCGTTCGGGTCGGAAAAGCGCATGGAGATCGGCGAACGCCTGAAAAGGGCGCCTATGGGCTATTTCAACGAAAACAGGCTCGGGGATATCACTGCGGCGGTGACGACCACCCTTGGCGATCTGGAGCAGTTGTCCGTTACCATTATGGAAAATGTGGCGGGCGGGTTTATCCACGCCATCGTGATTGGCGTTTGGCTTATGATCTATGATTGGCGGATCGGGCTGATCTCTTTGGCCGGGCTTGCCGTGGCACTCATTGTTTATTCGTTTATCGGCAAGGTCGGCAGGAAATACGCGCCCCGCCGTCAGGCCGCCCAGGCTGGCCTGGTCACTGCCGTTTTGGAATATGTGCAGGGTATGGGCGTAGTCAAGGCGTTTGGGCTGGCGGAACGCACCGGAAAAGCAGTTGACGCCGCAATTGAGGAAAGCAAAGAGGCAAATATCGTGCTTGAAAAGGCGTTTTCCAAAATGACGGCGCTCTATCAGACGGTGTTCAAACTCGCACGGGCGGCTATTCTGGTTTTTGCGCCCTATCTTTTGGCAGGAGGAAGCATCACGCCGGAGAAGTGCCTGCTGCTTCTCGTGTCCAGCTTCATGATCTATGCCGCCGTGGAGGTAGCGGGTAGTATGTCCTCCATTGCCCGCGCGGTGGAGGCTTCCCTGGACCGGCTGGATAACATCATGGACATTCCATCCCTGGACGAAAACGGGGCTGATCTTGTGCCGGAAAATTTCAATATCGAAGTGAAGAATATGTCCTTTGGATACGGGAAAAAGGAGGTATTACATCAAATCAGCTTAAGCGTACCCCAGGGAAGCTCCTGCGCCATTGTTGGTCCCTCCGGCGCCGGAAAAACCACGCTGGTCGGTCTGATTGCCCGTTTCTGGGATGTGAAGGAAGGACAGATCACGCTCGGCGGCCGGGATGTGCGGGAATATACCAGCGGCAGCCTTCTAAAGAATTTCGCCATCGTATTTCAGAATGTGTATCTCTTTGAGGACACCGTCGAGAACAATATCCGGTTTGGCAGACCGGACGCGAGCGAGGATGAAATCATAGCGGTCGCAAAGAAAGCCTGCTGCCATGACTTTATCATGACGCTGCCCGATGGCTATCAGACAAAGATCGGCGAAGGAGGCTCCAGCCTCTCCGGCGGGGAAAAGCAGCGAATCTCCATTGCAAGGGCAATTCTGAAGGACGCACCCATCGTCATTTTGGATGAAGCCACAGCCAGCGTGGATCCCGAAAACGAGCAGGAGCTGCAAAAGGCCATCCGGGAGCTGACAAAAGGCAAAACGATCCTGATGATCGCCCACCGTCTGTCCACCGTGCGCACGGCAGATCAAATCATCGTGCTGGAGAACGGCAGGATCATTCAACGCGGAAACCATAAGGAGCTGATGCGCGAAGACGGCCTGTACAGGTGCTTTGTGGGAATGCGCAGCCAGGCAATCGGCTGGACGCTGAAAGGCGGGAAAGCACATGGATAGAAGGTTAGACAAAAGATACTTGACCGGAGCGGTATCTGCAATGGAAAAACAGTATGGCGCGGAAAAGACAGACGCGATCATAGGAGATGCATGGAGGCGTTATGCGGAAATCGTGGATGAAAACGACGACGAGCCGAAAAAGATGTATATGCATACGCGGAAACGCATCTATCCTGCCATCGCCGCCTTTGACGCCATGACGGGCAACGGAATCTCCCGGGAGGAAGCGGCGGCTTTTCTGAACAGATATTATGAAAAGCGGGCAGCGGGCGTTGGTGCAAAAATCCGAGGGGCAATGAGGATACCGGGCCTGTATAAGCTGGTGCCGAAGTTCTTTGCCAAAATGACAAAAAGCTCCTTTGGAGAGGACTGCGGTTTTCGGGCTAATTGGATACGAACGGAGCAAGAGGAAATGTGCTTCGACATGCTGACCTGCCCCTATCAGGATACCTGTGTGAAATACGGCTGCCCGGAGATTGTAGCCGGCTTTTGCCGCGCGGATGACGAGGCCTACGGACATATGCATCCAAAGCTCAAATGGGGACGGACAAAGACGCTCGGTCAGGGCGGAGACTGCTGTGATTTCAGACTGACGATAGAGTAATAGCCCTATGAAAAGACTGATGAGATACAAGACCCTCCAATGCTTTCTTGCGGCGCTGGTTATGATTGCCTTCCTCGCTCCTTCTGCATATGCATCCGGTGCACCGGACACATATGAGGCAAGCGCAAACGCTGTTTCCGAAAAGTATATTGGCAAAACGGTTCCGGGCGCGTGTGTCGTAATTTCAGAGCATGACAATAGGGTATTTGCGAAGGGGTATGGCTTTGCTGATTTAGAGAACAATACGGCCATGGATCCGGAGACCACGGTTTTTGAATGGGGTTCCATATCAAAGACCTTCGTGTGGGTCAGCGTGATGCAGCTTGTTGAGGATAGGAAAATCGATCTGGAAACGGATATCCGCACCTATCTGCCGGACGGCTTTTTGAAAAATCTGCGATTCGCTGAGCCGGTTACTTTGATTCACCTGATGAACCATACGGCAGGATTTGAGGAAGAATTGCTGGATTTGCGCTATTACAGCGCGAGTGAGGAAATCCCCTTCAAAGAAGTACTATCTGCGCACCAGCCCAAGCAGGTCTATCCGCCGGGAACCGTCAGCGCCTATTCCAATTACGGCGCGGCACTTGCAGCGTTGATCGTGGAGGAAGCCAGCGGCCAAAGCTATAAGGATTATATCAAAGAACATATTCTTTTGCCTCTGGGTATGACGCATACCTCTGTCGGTCCCTTTTGGATGGATGTGGACGGACTCCTTGATCACAAGGCGAAGGGTTATTCTTATAACGGAAAAGGATTTTGGCGGGAGGATGAGATGCACCTCCGCATGTATCCTGCAGGGGCCATGAATGGCACAGCCGCAGACCTGCTTCTGTTTGCTGAGTGGCTGGCAAAGGCACCAGGAGAGGAGACACAACTCTTCAAAAGCCCGGAAACAAAGGAGTGGTTGTTTAAAGAGACATGGTGTTCCTATGGGGCAAACGCAGGACTTTCTCATGGCTTCTGGCAGTATGCGAATCATCCCGGAATACTCGGGCATGAGGGTGGGACCTATGGTTTCAAGACGCAGTTTTGGGTGGAACCGGAAGCTGAACGTGCAATCCTGATCCTGACCAATGTGATGGAAACGGATTACTGCTCCGCCATCATGGAGGCGATCATCGAGCAGGATGCGCGACCGCTGAAGCAGGAAGTAGGGTCACAGGACCTTTCTATGCTATATGGCGACTATCTTCCGGCACGATCCGCATGGTCATATGCAGGCAAGATACAGGCGCGAATGCAAATAATCCAAATCTCAAAAGAGGGAGAAGAAAATCTCCGGCTGAAAACGCCCCTTTCCGATAAGGATTTACTGTACGAGCCTGTGGGAGAATATCAGTTCTACTGTGCCGAGGCGATCCCGGAGGAAAGAAGCCTTGCTTTCTCTGTATCGGACGGTAGGGTGACGAGCATGACGTTCCGACTGGCTCATGACTATGTTCCCGCGGGATCTCTAAACGGATTTGCCGGCAGCTTTCTGTCATTGGGAAGTTATATCCTGCTGACGGTCCTGTGGCTTGCCATTTTGATTGTATTGGGCTCAAAGATCGTTTGCAAACGCAGCTCTTTTCAATGGCAAAGGATCATACTTCCCATATGTGGGCTCATTCTTGGTGCGGCGGGGATTGTCGGAATGCTTCATTGGTTTTCTCTTTACACAATTATCTCGACGGAGCTGAACATAGTAGCAGGTATAGGAATTGCAGCGGCCATCTGCGGGTTTTTCACGGGAATCAGCCATGCCGTAAAGAGAAAAACCAGAGCATCGGTCCTTACGATTGTTTTATTTGCATTGCAAATTATATCTGCGTGGATGCTCGGATTCTTAACAGTAGTATAAATTAACAGAAAACGGAGGAATGGATTTATGGACAAAAAGAAAAAGTGGACGGTTAAGGATGTTATTACAACGGTATTGCTCTCCGCAGTGCTGATCGTGATCCAGCTCGTCGTCAATATGGTCTGCATGGC
>ERZ1026898.1455-NODE-1455-length-11716-cov-3.187205_pt1 | contig 11716 bp, 7 predicted proteins | sample MGYA00380178_ERZ1026898 | MGnify/ENA primary metagenome ERZ1026898 (study PRJEB33269, sample SAMEA4719814) | human gut metagenome | biome: human-associated habitat; feature: organic feature; material: feces | place: Cameroon | collected 2013-10 ... | reverse complement strand
CGATCGTGCGCTTCTTCTCCTGTGTCGCGGCAAAGGAGTCATCCTGCGGATTGAGGAGCGCGGCGCCTTGCATCGCGGCGGTATCGAGCTTAGCAAAAGACTTCTTTGTGGGCTTGCCAAGGACGAGAACTGTGCCGATGAAATAGTCGGCGTAGTCCCGCAACCGCGAAGTCGCCGCTTCCGCCTTTTCAAGGTGCTGCATCTGGACCCGGATATCGCGTATGTCGCGTATCCGCGTCTCTCGCAACTCGAGGCGCTCCATCTTCGCCTCTTCAACAGCGTTGCGGATCTGCGCGCTCATCAGGTTGCCGGGATCGCCTGGCTCTGGCTTCATGCGGAACTGGACAAGCTGCTCGACATCCGATATGCCGAGAAGCGAATCGCCCGACTTGAGGTTATGGTCGAGGAATCCAAAAGGCCGCCCCTTGGAGATCGTGACAAGCCAGAGCGAGAGCTTGGCCAGTTCCACTGCGAGCGGGTTGATATCGACGCCGTAAAGACACTTTTCGGCTACAAGGCGACGCGCCTCCACGAGGCGGTCTTCCTGAACCTTGCTCATCGGCTCGTCCGGCGGGAAATCAACAACTCGCCCTTGCGAGTCAATGGCTCGGAAGTTAGAGTGGGAGCGGGAAGCGGGAAGTGCCGTATTGCACTCATCATTCTCACTCCCCACACCCACTTTCTCGGCCTGCTCCCAAGCATCGACAAGGCGGTCGCCGAGATAGCGGCACGCCTGAACGAGGAATGCTCCCGATCCCATCGCTGGATCGCACACTTTGAGATCGAGGATTTCTGCCGGAGACTTGAGTTTCCATTCGGCTCGCGGCAAGCCCTCCGCTGGACCGATATAAACGACCGGCTCCAACGCCTCTTTGACCATCATCACCGTGAGTGGCTTGGGCGTGTAGTGCGTCCCGGTAGAACGACGATCCGGCCCCTCGGTGACATAGAACGAGTCCTTGTGGTAAACCACAGGCTCGCCCCATTCGCTCGTACGCATCCAATTGAAGAACGGGAGTATTCTGCTCTTCAGGTCCTCGTCGCCGCGACAGGCCTTGCCGAGGAACGGCAGCGTCGTCATGTCCGGCGGCTCGGCGTATTCGCTGGCTATCGCGCTCCGTCCCGTTACCTCCTTCATTCGGGCAAAGAGTTTCTCCTCGCCCTCCATCTTGAGCATCTCAAGTTCGGAGAGCGCGATTTCTGGATTATGGTGGTCTTTGTCGCCCTTGAGACCAAGAAGCGTCTCCTCAGCCTGCGCCCCTGTCGTCTCGAGAAGACCCTCGTACACATAGCCAATCTGCTCCACGTCAAGCGAACGGAACGAAAGCGGAATCGCGCCGTCCTTGGCCTTGAGAACTTGCAGGGACTCCAGCAGCAGAAGAACCGTTCTGTTGTCGATAGGGAGTGGAGGAGGATTCTCCACATCCCAGGAGACATCGCGGCTGCGGCCTTCGAGAAAAGGATACTTGTCGGGATCGAACAGGCTGCCGCCCATCGCGGGCATCCTGAGAAGCGGATGGTCAATCCCCGAATAGATGGCGCGAAACAGTCCCAGAAGCCTTACCCAGGCATCATACCGCCGTTCAAGAACCTGGTCGCCAAACTTGTCGCGGTCAGACTCCAGCCGTCCTCGAAGCGTCGATACGGCGTATGCATCGTCGTATGCCGGTTCGCCAAGGAGCAGAAGACCGCGCTCTTCGGCGCAGAGGATGAACACGAGGCGCATCATCACGGTGAGCGACGCCTCGTAGAGCGTTTCCGGCGATACGTCGCGAAGAAGCGTCCGCTTGGTATCAAGGTCTGCGCGGTCAAATCCTTCGAGCAGGACTTCCACCGCAGTCATCACCTGCTTGCCGAGCGTATCGGTAACTTCGTCAAGATGCTCCAGCGATTCGTCGAGAAGTCGAGGAAGCGTCTTGTCCGGCGCACCGGTGAAGCGGTCGAACCCAAGGAGCGCGAAGAAAGCCCTAAGCGTGGAATCCTCCTGGAACCACAGTCTCGCGTACCACGTCGCGCTTCCGGAAAGCGCACCGCCCTGGGTGGCGTTCACGAGAACCCATTGCTCGCCGTTCGTAACGAGCCCGAGGCGTGTGCCGCAAGAGCGACAGAGTCGCGTCATTTTCTCGACAAACGTATCCTTCCATTCGTCAGAGGTGTCGCGTCCATGCGGCAGAACACCTGGCGGAAGAATCTTGACAAAGAGATCGACCTTGTCGCCGAATATCTTTAGGGCGCGGTCGGGAGAGAAAACGCCGATGCCCCCCTCGCCGTTCACCGACCAGCCATCCCCCGGCAACAGGTATTTCTCGCGGTAACCAAGACCCCTGCGCAGAACGGCGTCGCACCATGCCGTGTGAAGCGCGGGGAGGTCGGCTGCGTGTCTGTCCTGTGCCGTCTGCCACTCATCGTAGTAGTGGGCGAGTTCGCGCTTTATGCGCTTGTCCAGGGCATCAAGCCCAGAGGGAAAAGCCACGTCAAGCGCTGTCGCAGAAAGAAACGGGCCAGAGACGTCTATCAGGCGAAGCCACTCGTACTGTTTGGAAAAGATCTTCATGCGCGGCACCCCCAAGACGCATTTTCGGGAACGAGAAACACCACAGCCACCGGGAACGTGAGAGCCTTGGCGTCGGAATAGTGCTTTTCGATGGAGGCGATTTCCTTCTCCCTCTCGCCCGGTATCTGCTCAAGCCTTGCGCGGAGCGCGACAAAGTCCCGCTTCAGTTCCTCTTTCTCGAGATCGGAAAAGTTCAATGTCATCTGGACATAACGCGGCTTGTCGTTTTCGATGCCAAGTTCCTTGCGGATCATCTGCTCCAATTCGTCCAGAATCTGTTTCACATCCCTGACTTCCGAGTCCTTGCGGTGCGACAGGGTGGTGAGCAGCGCGTCCCTGCGCTCCTTCGAGCGCGCTTCGTATGTCTTGGTAATGGAATCAAGGTACTTGTCGAAATAGCGCTGGAGTATTCCGAACGCATGATCGGGGATGTCGTCATAAGGATGCGAGGACTCCATCAGTTTTTCGAGGTTGCGCAAGACACTCTCGCGGCGGAAGCCGTCCGGCTTCATTTCCCCGCCGGAGAACGTCAGCTCCTCGTGAAGTCGCAGATGGTCACCGCCCACAATCAGAAGCCGACTCCAGACATACACCATCGGATGTGTGAGTCCCGGTACAGATCGGACGGCAACACGATTGAGCTTTGATGTCGCGCCGGTCTTCCACACCTCCTCGCGAAGCAGGCGGAGAGACAGCCGCACGAGAGGATGGTTGAGGTGCGCGAGAACGACATCGTCGCGATCCTTCACGAGGTCAGGGTCGAACGTCACGGGACGGATCGCATGGGTGTGCGGGTGGGCAAGGCCGACACGCGCCTCGCTCCAGGAATCGTTGAACACCGGAACGCGCCATGCGGTTATCGTGGGAAGTGCCGAGTGGAAAGTGGGAAGTGCGGAATTACATCCTTCACTCTCACTCCCCACTCTCACTTCTTCCAGCGGCGGCTTCCCTGCGAGCGCAAGGGCCGCGGACACGGCCTTGCGGATATTATCCGGGGTGATGTTTGCGTTCTTGCGCGAAAGCATGAGGTTGTCGTGCAGTTTCGCTATGCGCGTCTTGAGTTCCTTTTCCCCCGCGAGAATTCGCTTGGCAAGCTCCTTGCGGACGCTTTGCGCGTCCGCATCGAGACAGCTTGACCGCCCGAGCATCGCATCCTGAATCTGTGCGCTCAATACGCCGCCAACGCTGCCGAGGTCTTCGCGGATGGCATCGACCTTCTTGGCGGCACGAAGCAGATACTCGCCGTCGCCGACAATGTCGCCAGGCATTAGCTGGCGTGTCTCATCCATGCTGAAGCCTTTTCCGACGGGATGCCAGATATAGACCGAAGGCGAACGCTGTCCGTGGCGGTCGATGCGCCCGTTCCGCTGCTCCATCACGACAGGATTCCACGGAATCTCGACGTGGATCATGTACTTGCACCAGTTGTGGAGATTGATGCCCTCGGACGCTGCATCCGTCGCAAGGAGTATTCTCACGGGGGAATCCGCGCCCGGCTTGGTCTGGAACGCATTTATCACGGCATCGCGCTCTTCCATCGTGAGCGATCCGTGCAGCTCCATAAGGTGCTTCCCGCCGTATCCGCTCGTGGCGAGGATCGTCTTGAGCCATGTGTGCGTGTCCATGAACTCGGTGAACAGGATGACGCGCTCGTCGTTAAACTCTCCGCCCGGCTTGAGATACTCGCCAAGCCACTTGAGTATGGCCTCGGCCTTGGAGTCCTTCTTGCCGGAATTCGTCTTCGCCCACGCAAGCAGCTCGTCCAGCATGGCGGACTCTTCGCGTGAAAGCGCCTCGGCGAGCCCCGCATTCTTCTCCATCACCTCGTCTTCGGCGTCTTCGACCTCCTGCTCGTCAGCCGCGTCCTCCGTCGCCTTCTGGATCGCGTCGTATAGGGACTTTTCATCTCGTTTGTCGAATTTGCGACGCTTGCCTTCGGAAAGATAGGAAACGTATTTCTCCAGCGTCCTGCAGAACGCGGCCGGGGACGAGAAAAGCCTCTTTTTGAGTAGCATCATCACAAAGGCGGTACCGAACTTGCCGCCGTTCTTCCCGACGGATGCGATGCGGGAGTCCATGAATCGCTTGAGCAGTTCGTGGATGTGCCGCTCTCCAGGCGTGTAGTCGATTTCAAGCGGCAGAAGTTCGCGCTTGGGGAACACGCGATTGCCGTCCTTGTCGGTAATGTCCCGCTTCAGGCGACGAACCATCACCTGATGAAGCTGCTGAGGATTAGGCTCCACAGTTCTGGCGAAACGCTGGTTGTCGAGAAGTTCCAGCAGCGAAGTGAATGACTCCTTGTAGCCGTTGTGCGGCGTCGCCGAAAGGAAGAGATGGTGCGTACAATGTGGCGCAAGGCGCTGGATCGCGCGGGTGCGCAGGCTCGCCTTCGCATAGTTGCCGCTCCCTCCGGGGGCGATGTTGTGCGCTTCGTCAACAACAAGGATGTCGAACTTCCTCGGATAGGAAACTTCCGTCGGCAATGCCTCCTTGAGAAGCCGGAATCCCTCTCCCTGCTTGATCCAGTCCATCGATGCGATCAGATAGGGGAACGACGTCCACGGGTTCGCATGAATGCCACGGTCACGGCGGAAGTCCCGGACGGCCTCGCTATTCAGGATTCGGAACGGGAGCCCGAACTTCTCCTGCATCTCGCGCCGCCAGTTGGTCAGATCGGAAGCTGGGGCAACGATCAACACCGTTCTCGCCCTGTGGCGGATGATAAGTTCCTGAATCACAAGACCGGTTTCAATGGTCTTTCCAAGCCCCGTGTCGTCAGCAACAAGCAGATTGACGCGCGCCATGTCAATGGCACGAACGAGGGGGTCGAGCTGGTAATCCTCTATGGTTATGCCGCTTCGGAAAGGAGAAAGGAGATTGTTCCTGTCAACGTTTGTCGCGATGCCCCAGCGGACGGCATTCAGAAAAGCGTCAAGGCAGCCGTTCTCATCATGGCCTTTAACCTCTGGCAGCCCGGCCTTTTCCAGTATTCGAGCACCTGGCTCTATCTGCCAGATTACCGTTATCTGCTCGCCGTTGGCATCCTCCTCAATGGACTCGAGGGTGACAGCGTGCTGTTCTCGGTATCGGTCGCCTTCTGGATGATAGGGCTCGACATCGGAGACAAGCCACTGTCTGCGACGAACTTCGACGAGTTCTCCCTGTTCGGGTATGCGCAGGGGGTCTTTGGCAATGTTTACGGCAGTCACTTTGACACCCCCCTGTACTTGCGAACATGATTCATTATCGCCCGTCCGACCATCTCGCCAAGCTGGACAGGAACTGCATTGCCGATCATCTTTCCGAGAAGCGAGATGTTGTGCCGTGCGCCTTCGGGAAGAAACTGGTAGTCCGTGGGGAATCCCTGGAATATCGCGCCTTCGCGTATTGAGATGGCTCGATTCTGCTCGGGATGGCCAAAGCGCCCGTTCCCGAATCCGTAGAACTGCGTCGTCATCGTCGGGGCCGGCTTGTCCCATGACATACGCCCATAGACGCCAGGGTAAGTCTTGCCGGATTTCTTCTTGTGGCATTCGGCGATCAGTTTCTTAGGCCAATCACGCCATGTGCCGCCTTGTTTGGAATGCCTGATCCTTTCAAGATTCAAAGGGGACAGCGCCGCACAGAAATGAAGCCTGTCTTTCGGATCGCATTTGCCATGTCGCAGACTGGGGAGATCGCCTATCATCTCGCGCACGGTTGGCGGCTTGGCGCGTGGCGGTGTTGGAACTTCTATCGGACCAAGACGTGATGCCAGCAGCACAAGGCGTTTGCGTCGTTGAGGCCATCCGTAATCCGGACAAAAGACGATTTTCCAATCGACATGATAGCCAAGTCTCTTCATCTCCTTGACAAGCTTGACGAATATCGGGCGCTTGGTCAGGAGAGGCACATTCTCAAGGGATACAATGTCCGGCATTACCTCGCGCACAAGCCGACCGAACTCGTTTGGAAGTCTGTACCGAGGGTCTTGGTGCTTTGCCTTTTGGTTGTAGCTTGAAAAAGTCTGACACGGCGGGCAGCCGGCCAGCAACGACACATGGCCTTCTTCAAAGCAATTGCGAATCTCGTCAGCCTTTAGCTCGACCACCGACTTCTCAAGGAACTTGGCACCGCCGTTGTTGTGTTCATACGCATAGCGGCAGAAGGGGTCGATTTCAACCCCCATCTTCACGTTCACCCCGGCCTGACGCAGTCCGCAAGTCAACCCGCCTCCTCCGCAGAAGAGGTCAACTGCGTCAACAGCGCATGCTGCCTTGCGCTTCGTCGCTGTCGGCATGTTCATCTAACCGCCAATCTCCTCTCGCCTGTGTCCATCCATCTCATTCCCATTCCTTGGAACATAGCTGATTATGTCGCCTATGTCGCACTTCAACACATCGCACATCTTCGCAAGCGTAGATGTCGTAACCGGCTCGCCTTTGGAAAGCTTCGCGAATGTTCCGGACGACATGCCGGTCGCGCGCCGAAGTTCAGATTTCGACATGTGCCGATCTATCAAAAGATGCCAGAGGCTATCGTAACTTAATGTCATGACATTATACCCTCAATTATTTATGCTGACATAATACCATTTTTCTGAACTTCACAGCAATCTCTAAGACCAAAAATCTATCTTTATACACCGTTGATTCATTTATATGCACCACAAACAATTCCCCTCACCGCCAATCACCCCTGTGCGCACACAGAAGTTCTCAAAACTGCGGCACATCACTCAGACAAAACGGTTTTCAGGCGGGTAGGTTTGAAGCGAGTTAGGTTTTAGGTTCCGATTGTACCCCACGGGAACCCGACACGCGAAGTACCCGCGCCGGGCCCCTTCAGACGCCGTGTGCCCTCAAGTGGTGGACGATGAGGGACTCGAACCCCCGACCTTGACCGTGTAAAGGTCCTGCTCTAACCAACTGAGCTAATCGTCCAAAGAGGCGGTAAGTATATCAAAAACGGGGCGAGGGCGCCGTCACGAATCGTAGAAGACCGCGCCCTTGTCCGTCACGATGCGTTCGGCGACGGGGTAGGCGAAGCAGGGGGCGAGGTCGTGGAGGCGGAAGTTCCCGCAGTTGACCGCAGACGCGCCGGGAATCTCCCCCTCATCGTCGCGCAGGTGGCGGAACGCCGCGAGCATCAGGGGCAGAAGGTCCTTCTCCGGATCCGGCGCGCCCTTCATGATGAGATAGCACCCCGTGAGGCACCCCATCGGCCCCCAGTAGACCACCCGGTCCTTCCACTGCGGATCATTTCGCAGAAACGTCGCCACCACGTGCTCGATGGTGTGCATCGCGTTCGGATGGATCGCCGGCTCGGTGTTCGGGAACTTCATGCGGATGTCGTACGTCGTCACCGTCTCGGCCCCCAGCACGTCCGTACGGGACACATAAATGCCGGGCTTGATGCGCGTGTGGTCAACCTGAAAGGAGGGAATGAGGTCCATGAGTGATTAAGTGGTTAAGTGATTAAGTAGTTAAGTAGTTAAGTAGTTAAGTAGTTAAGTGATTAAGTGATTAAATGATTAAGTGGTTTAGCGGTTTAGCGGTTAAGTAGTTAAGTGATTAAGTGGTTAAGTGGTTTAACGGTTTAGTTTGCAAATGGCTGGGCGAACATGTGACCGTCTAATAAGTAGTTGGGCCGTGACAATGAAGGGCAGTAACGAGTACAGACTTAACTACTTAGTCACTTAATCACTTAATTACCTAAAGCCGAAGGTGACTTAATCCCGAAGAAGGCGGGGATTGCATCGGAGAGGGCCTTGAGGGCATGGGTGAGGTTGGCGTGGTACTGGTCGGCCGTGGAACCCGAACCGGCCACGTCCGAAACGGCCTTGAGGGCACGAAGGGGCACGTTGGCGCGGCGGGCGACGTGCGCGATCGCGGCGCCCTCCATGTCGCGGAGGTCGGCCTGGACGTCCTCGACGAGGAAGCGGTAGTCCACCAACGAATCGTTGAAGCGGTCGCCCGTCGCGAGCAGGGCCTCGGGGAAGGCGTTGCCCGCGCGGTCCAACGGCAGCTCGCGCGCCGTGTACTCGTTGAGCGTGCCGACGGACGTGCCGTTGATCGCGGCGAGGTCGAAGTCGTACTGTACGGCCGCACGCACGCGGTAGACCTCCGCGACCTGCATCGGCGCGTGGAGGGCCCCCGCGACGCCGACGTTCAGCAGGACTTCGGGGTTGAAGCGCGCGAGCGCAAGCTGCGCGGCGGCGGCGGCGTTCACCTTGCCGACGCCGGAGACGACGACGGCGGTCGGTTCGCCCGCGAGCGTACCCGTCACGATGCGGCGCCCGAACACCGACTCCTCCGCGATGGCGGCGAAGTGCGCCGTGACGGCGGTCGCCTCGTTGTCCATCGCGACAACGAAGACCTTGCGCAGGTTCACGTGAACAGGACCTCTTGGCCGTGGAACATGAAGTTTCCGCCCACGACATACTGCATCGCGGTGGGCGAGAAGCGGTCCTGCACCGTGATGTGCAGATGTCCGGCGAGAATGGCCTTCAGAAGCGGTTCGCGCCTGAGGGAGGCGATGAAATCGCGCGTCACGACGTCGGTCCGCTGCTTGCGGTAGTCGCCGCGCGCGTCCGGCAGGACGGCGGACGCGAACTTGCGTCCGGCGCGCCAGAACTTCTCATGCGCCCGCCAGATGTGCGCCGAGAAGAAGGGAACGTGCATACAGAGGACGATCGGCAACCCCTTCTTCACCTCGGCGGCGAAGCGTTCGACCTGGTGCGCGGTCACGTAGCCGTACACGTCGTCGAGCGTGACGAAGTTGACGCCGTTCACGACGGTGGATGCGAGTTCGATGTCGAAGGGGTAGGCGGCCGCAACCGGCGCGCGCGTCTTCGCCTTGTGCGCCTCGCTGTTCTCGTCCTTCCCGAGCCACATGTCCGGCGAGAACTCGTGGTTGCCGACCGCGCCACACAGGCCCGCGCCGAAGTGCTTCTTCACGAGGTCGAAGTTCGCGCGGCTCTGCCAGTCGATGAGGTCGCCGGTGTGGACGACATAGTCGACGTTCTCCTTCGCCCAGGCAAGCGAATCGCACAACGCCTCCTCCTGGCGCCCGCCGAAGGTCTTCGTGCGGACCTCGCGCAGCTTCTGCTTCTTCGCATCCTCGTCCGGATACGCGGCCGTGAAATGCGTGTCGGAGATGTGCAGCACGGAGAACGGCTTCTCCAGACCGATGTGGACGTGCTGGTAGGCAAGGACAAGACGTTCGAACTTGCCGCGCGCGGGAAAGACGGTCGGATCGTCCTTGCCGATCGCCGGCAGCGCCGAGACGGCGACAAGCCCGCCGAGAAAGCCTCTTCGTGTGAACTTCATGGACCCTCCAGTCTCTTTATTAAGTCGCTTCGCTTTAAGTGGTTAAGTCGTTAAGTAGTTAAGTTGGCTCGCGTAAGCACATGACGACTCCGTTGTCGGGGATTAAGTCGCTTCGCTTTAAGTGGTTAAGTAGTTAAGTTGGAATCATTCTATGGCTCAACTACTTAACCACTTAACTACTTAATTACTTAACCACTTAATCATCCAGCTTCCGCCGGATAACGCGCTTGGCCTTGCCCTCGGTGCGGGGGAGCGATCCGACGGGGTAGACCTCGCCCTTCGGGAGGAAGCCGAGGCGCTCCTTCAGGTGCTTCGCGACCGTGTGCCCGGAGACGCCGGGCTCGGCCTCGACGTTGACCGTGACGTCCGTCATGCCGTGGCGTTCTTCGAGGATGATCTGGAACTCGTCCTTGACGCCGGGGATCTCCATGAGGGCCTGTTCGACCTGGCGGGGGTAGAAGTTGACGCCCTTGACGATGAGCATGTCGTCCGTGCGGCCCGTGATGCGGTCGATCCGGAGCGAGGTACGCCCGCACGCGCACTTTTCGCGCGTGAGGATGCGGCAGATGTCGTGCGTGCGGTAGCGGATGATCGGCATCGCCTCGCGCGTGAGGGACGTGAAGACGAGCTCGCCGTACTGGCCGTCGGGCAGGACGTCGCCCGTCACGGGGTCGATGACCTCCGTGATGTACTGGTCCTCGAACACGTGGAGGCCGCAGTGGCAGCGGCAGTCCTGGCCCGTCGTGCCGATGCCGCCCGTCTCGGTCATGCCGTAGATGTCGAAGCACTCGATGTGGAGGCGCTTCTCGATCTTGCTGCGCATCTCGTCCGAGAAGGTTTCCGAGCCGAAGATGCCCACGCGCAGGGAGGGGATGTCGTGGTCGCCCGTCGGTTCCGCGTCCAGCTTCTCGATGATGCGCGGCACGTAGGAGACGACGGAGCAGAAGCCCTTCACGCGGAAGTCGCGCATGAGCTTGATCTGCCGTTCCGTGTTGCCGCTGGAGGCGGGCACGCAGAAGAGCCCGGCCTTGCGGCAGCCGTGGTAGCAGCCGAAGCCGCCATTGAAGAGGCCGAACGTCGGCATGATCTGGAAGGCGTCGCCCGCCTCCAGGCCCGCCATCGTGTAGCAGCGCGCCATGCAGTCCGCCCACTGGTTGAGGTCGTTCTTCGTGTAGGCCATCACGACGGGCGTGCCGGTGGAGCCGGACGACATGTGGAACTCCAGCAGTTCCTGGCGCGGCACCGTACACATCTGCAGCGGATAGGCGTCGCGGAAGTCGTCCTTTGTCAGGAACGGAATCCGCTTCAGATCGTCGAGCGACTTCACGTCCTCGGGGTTTCCGAAGCCCCGGCTCAGCAGCAGCAGCCGGCTCCACTCGTTCGACCACACGCGCCTCAGCGACTTCTGCAGGCCCTTGAGCTGCACGTCCGCGAGCTGGTCGCGCGACATCGTTTCGGCTTCACGATTCCAGAACTGCATCGTCTGCTCCTTCGTCCGCATCACTGCGCCACGGCGGCGCGACCGAGGTCGAACGCCTTGCGGTTGAGGTCCAGCAGCTTGGCCTTGGGACCCGTGAAACTCTCCTCCATCGCCTTCACCCACTGCGACTCCCGGAACGGCGTGAGGGCGGAGAGGGCGCCGGCGATGACCATGTTCATCGTGCGGGCGTTGCCGACCTCCTCGGCGATCTTTGCGGCGTCGACGACGAGCGCATCGGGGAACGCCTTCGCGAGGCGCGTCTCGAAGTCCGTGACGGGCTGCTGGAGTCCGCTCGACACCGTGACGGGCACGAGGTCGACGTTGTTCATCAGCACCTTGCCGTCCTTCGCGAGGAAATGCTTCCAGCGCAGG
>ERZ1026898.1454-NODE-1454-length-11716-cov-3.982592_pt1 | contig 11716 bp, 6 predicted proteins | sample MGYA00380178_ERZ1026898 | MGnify/ENA primary metagenome ERZ1026898 (study PRJEB33269, sample SAMEA4719814) | human gut metagenome | biome: human-associated habitat; feature: organic feature; material: feces | place: Cameroon | collected 2013-10 ... | reverse complement strand
CTTGCCGGACAGACAAAAGATTCCCCCAAAGAAGAAGAAACAGAAGATTTTGACGCTCTGTTTGACAGCATTGTAGACGAAACCCCTGAACAGAAAGAAAGTGTTCCGGTTGTTCCCGAAGCTTCATCTGATTTTTCAGACGACACACAGACCGTTGACCTTTCTGAATTCGGTTTGGATGACGACGATTCCAACCAGAATCCTGTTCTTGGAAATGAAAAAGAAAAAGTTTCGGAAGGCCCCGTTGACTACGTTATGAATGTTGACACAGATGATTCTGACGGAACAGAAAAAGATACACAGAGCGCAGCGGCTTCTGTAGAAACAGATGACGAAGATGATAATGTCATAATAGAAATGGATGAAACTGCAAAACCTGCCGGTGACAAAAAGAATGACGAAGATTTTGGTGCACCTGACAACGATTTTGATATAGATTCAATTTTGAACAGCGTACAGGATGAAGGCGGAAACACAGTTGACCTTTCTTCTGCCGCAGATACTTCTTCAAAAACAGAAGATGCACCCGAAGATAAATTTGCGCTTTCTGCAGAAGAAACGGCTGTAAGCGCAGATGACTTTACCCTTCCTGTAGAAGAGCCTGCTGCCGGTGCAGATGAATTCGCACTTCCAGAACCAGACTCTGATTCAACAGAGAAAGAGCCTGCTGTAAGCGAAGACAAACTGGCAATTCCCGAAGAACCTGCTGTAGTAGAAGATAACTTTACCCTTCCCGAAGAAGAAACTTCTGTTAACGAAGATGAAATTGTTCTCCCGAAAGAAGAAAATTCCGCCGGTGAAGAAGAAAGTGAAGTAACTGAGGAAGAGCCTGTACTTGACGAAGAAGACAATGCATTCAAAATAGACGACTTTGCCCCTGGCGAAAAAGAAAATGCCCTTAAAGATGAAGATACCGCTTCTGGAAACGAATCTGTGGACATTGACGACTTTATGAACGGCGAAGGATTTACCGACGGCGGATTCGGTGTGACAGGACCTTATGACGAAGAAGGAAACCAAATTCACCCTATTCCGACTGATGATGACGAAGAAGATGTTGCGGCTGAAGATTCAGATGAACCACAGCTGGCTGATGCTTCGGTACTGGCAGAAGAGTATGAAATAACCGCAGATGATACGGCTGTTGCCAAAGAAAATGCAGAATCTGCTGTTGAAGAATCTGAAGAAACTTCTGCAGAAGAAAGTGCAGAATCTACAGAAAATGCAAAATATTCCGTAGAAGAAAATGATTCTGAAACCCAGGAAACAGTACCGGAAGAAACTTACAGCGTATTTGAAAAGAAAGAAGATGATGTCACGGAGGACAAATTGAATACAATGGAACCGGTAGAAGATATAAGCGGTGCAGCTATTCTCAAGCAGATTTCAGCAGAGCTTGCAAACCTCAGAAACGAAATAAGTTCACTGAAAACAGAATTTGAAGACTTGAAGAAAAATCCCCCGAAGGCAGAAGTTGCTGAAGTTGAGCAGCCAGTCGGCACAGAAACTGCTGTTCCCGAAGAAAATGCAGAGCAGGTTGCAGAAGTTTCAGACACGGTCAGTAGCGATGGAGGATTCTTCAGCGAAAGTGATGAGGATGATACAATAGCCCTGAGCGGTGATGAACTGAACAACATTCTTACAAGTGCACAGTTTACCGCAGAAAACATAGAGCCGCAGAATCCGGACCTGGATGAACCGGTGGACTTTGGCGGTAAAGAGCTTGAGGAACCTGTTTTTGACGAAACTGAACCCGAGCAGGAAGAAACAGAAGAAAATATTCCTGACGAAATAAGCGTTCCGAAGGCAGATGATATTCTTGTGGAATCTTCTGCAACAGACATGATGGATGCTCCTGTAAGAACAGATGAAACTGTTGCCACAGAACCGCAGGATTTTTCCGCAGAGCCTGAAGAAGTTGAAAGTATAGAAGAGACAGAGCCGGTAGAAGAAGCAGAAAGTGCAGAAGAGCCTGAAGTAATTTCAGAAGATATTCCTGAAGCACAGGAAACTGCATATTCATCTGCAGAAGAAACTGTTGAAAAAGAAACTGAACAGCAGCCACAGGAGACAGGTCTGGAGTCGCTTTCAAAGCCGATTGACGTGTTCAAGGAAGACGATGAAGTGCTTGAAAAGGGAATCGGTGAAGAACCTGTAGGCGAAGTATTCTCAAACTGGCAGTCAAAGGACGAAACCCCGGACACCGAAGATATTCCTGAAACAGAAGATGTTGCCGATAAAAAAGAAATTCCTGCACCTGCAGCAGAAGAAAAGAATGATGACTCTTCAGATATTCCGTCAGACATGAAACAGGAAATAAAGTCGGTTCTTTCTTACATGGATCAGCTTCTTGAAAATCTGCCCGAAGAAAAGATTGCAGAGTTTGCACGGTCCGAGCAGTTCGAGACATACAAAAAACTCTTTGCCGAACTTGGACTTTCTTGACGCTGCGGACGGAAGCAAAACATGTTCCGCAAACGGAATACGGCTGCATTCGTTTTACAGTCCCGAAAAAGAGGCTGAACGTTTTGCAGACGGAATTCCGTGTGACTTTAACCCCAAGTATATTCTCATAACAGAACCTGCCCTTTCCTACTGCGCGCCTTTTTTGCGCAAACGGTTTGCACATTCAGTTTTATGCTGCACAAGATTCTGTGCTGACTTTTCACAAACCGACAATCTGTGGGACAAAGTATTTTATTCAGATTCAGCATTGGGAGAAGCACTGTTTTCTTTTATGGGCGATGAAGGAATTGCCTCCTGTCTTTTTGCGTCATGGAAACCTTCTGAAAAAGCTTTTCCAAAACAGTCTGCTCTTGCATGGAACGAAATAAAGGCAGCTGTTCTAAAAAGCCGCAATGTTTTGTGTACAAGAAAACACTTTGCAAAAAGATGGGCAAAAAATGCAGTAAGACTTTCACTTTTTGCAAAAAATATTTACGGAATAAAAAGCGGAACTTCACCTGTTGTTGTCTGCGCGAGCGGCCCGAGTCTGTTTTCTTCACTGAAAAAAATCCGTGAGTACAGGGATTCTTTTTTTCTTATCGCCGTTTCTTCGGCACTCTCTCCCCTTGTTAATGCCGGCATTGTTCCCGATTTATGCGTTTCTACCGACGGGGGATTCTGGGCAAAAATGCATCTTACTTTTGCCGAAAAAAAATTCCATGTTCCGCTGGCTGTTCCCGCAGAAGGAGCCTGTCCCGGCGAAGCTGCCGCCAATGAAAAAATAGTTCCGCTTTTTTACGGGGACGGAATTGGTGATGATATTCTTCGCGGCTGCGGAATATGCGGGTTGCGCGCACAAAGAAACGGTACTGTAAGCGGAACTGCCGCCATGCTTGCCCTTTCTATAACAAGCGGGAACGTATTTTTTTGCGGACTGGATCTTGCTCCTTCCAAATCTTTCTGCCATACACAACCCAACGAACTCGAAAAAACAGATTCCCTTTGTGACGGAAGACTCTGTACACAGGAAACACGGCTTGCACCGGGAGGATTCACTTCGCGCGCGCTGGACATTTACCGTTCATGGTTTTCTGCAGCTGATTTTGGAGGACGCCTTAAAAGACTTTCCAACCACTTTGACTACAAAAATACACTTGGAAAAATACAGGATACAGACTGGAACTTTTTTGCAGAGCATAAAGGAACAGGAATAAAACCTGAACTTTACAAACAGGACATAAAACCGCTTTGTGTTTGCCGCGAAGAAGCTGTAAGGCGTACGATACACGAAAAGATCGGCAGTCCGGAATGGATTTCGTGCGCTCTTCCGTCGGAGGCTGTTGTTCTGGAAAGAAGTTCGGGAACTCAGTTTGAAGAAAATGCAAAACAAACAATCCAAAGCGGAATGCAGGAATTTTATACTTCACTAATAAAATCTGTTCCTGACAGAGGCAGAATATGATTTATTCCGGCATAATAACTTCAAAAAACGGCTCTGAAATTCCCCTTTTTACTGACGGGCTTCCGATGCATTCAAAGTACAATCCGGAGCGTGAAGCTGTTCAGTTTGCAGAAGGTATAACTGCAGGATTTGCGCTTGTTATCGGAATAGGCGGTGCATACCATATAGCAGCCCTTCTTAAAAAAAACACGCGCATTCACATACTGGCAGTTGAGGCAGACAGAGAAAGCCTTTCTTTTTGCAGACAGATCGAGTGCGCCACCAAAACCGAAAAAGACAGCCGGGTTACCTTCACAGATGCCGCAGGAATGCAGAGGGCACTAAGGGAACTTTACAAACCTGCAGTTTACGGAAACCTTTGTGTACTTTTTAACAGGGCATGGGAAAATGAAAACAAGGCGGCGGCTCAGGAAATACGTGAAAATGCAAAGCGCGCCCTTGAAGAAATTTCGGCGGACTATTCTGTTCAGTCACATTTTGGAAAAATCTGGCAGGAAAATATAATACGCAATTCTGCATTTGTACACAACACAGAACCTTGCGACGCAGACACGTCAAAAACAGCGGCGGTTATTGCAGCGGGACCTTCTTTGGACAATAGTTTTTCAAAACTGCGCGATAACAGAGACAAATATTACATTATTTCTACAGATACTGCATTCAGAGCACTGTGTTCACGCGGAATAAAAAGCGATGCCGTTGTTTCGGTAGATGCGCAGATGGTAACTACAGGCCATTTTATGCCGTCCAGACAGGTGGAAAAGTCAAATTATTTTAAAAACACAAGATTTGTCATGTCACTTTCATCCCCTGATTCAGCAGTACGGCAGATTATGGCAAAAGGCGGAACTGTTGAATTTGTAACTACAGGACACCCGCTTGAAGCCTTGTTTATAGAAGAAAACAAAACTTATATGCCAAAACTCGACTGCGGTGCGGGAACTGTTACCGTAGCAGCATGTGACTTTGCACGTCAGGAAGGCTTTAAAAAAATAGAACTGTTCGGAGCAGATTTTGCGTTCAGTCTGGGGAAACCCTACACGCGCGGAACCTATCTGGACGCAAATCTTACAGGTACGGCAGAAAGGCTTGAATGTGCAGAACAAAAATTTGCTTCCCTTATGTTCAGGACAGAACTTTTGTCTGACAATAAAAAAACAACAACGGCCTCACTTAAAAACTATGCACGCTCGCTTTCGGAATGGGCAGAAAAAAATGCCTACTTTTTTATTGAAGAAAATCTGCTGTATTCCGAAAAGCCTGCTGCCGGGCCGCGGAAATTTCTTAAAAAAAATTGCAGCTTTTACGGTGCAAAGGATTTTATAAAAAAAATCCAGAAAGAATTGCAGAAAATCTGTTCCGCCGGGAAGGAAGAATTCAACGGTGACAATAAAAATACCGCTCCTTTTCTGCCGCTGGTTGCCTGGATCAAAAAAAATACGCCTGAAGGAAACAATATGGACGTTTTGGACTGCATTAAACTTGCATACAAGATGTCTCTGCGTTATAATTGTATACTATGAAAGCAAAAAGAAACTATTTTACAGTCGCCGTCTGTACGGTATATATCGCTGCGGTTCTAGCCTTTGCCGCTTCACTTATTTTTGAATATTCAGGCGGAACAAAGCGCGCGCAGGAAAGATTTACTTCCCTTACAAAAGATTTGAGCCGCAACCTTAAGGAAAACGACATCGGTTCTGCTGAATTTAGCAGGGCAATTCTTGAAAGTCTTGGGAATGTTTCTGACATTGCCGCAATTCAGGTAAGTTCTGATGGTAAACTTTTGTTTTCTTATCCGGTAAGCATTGATGAAAATAAAACGGCTTCTTCACCGCTTATAAAACAGCTTTCAACTTCGGTAAAAGGCGGAGAAAATTCGGCAGTTCTTACAGCAGCCCTCTATACATTAAAACCCTCTTCTATTTATTACAAAGGCCGAGTGGCTTTTCTTGTAATTCTTGCTGCAACACTGGCCGCTGCCCTTAACTTGATTATTGTTTCCAAAAAAGATACAGACGGGGACGGACAGGAAGATACAGATGCAGAAAAAGACGGCGCAGAAGATTATTTTTTTGAAGAAGAAATGCCCGATTATGAAAAGGTAGCCCGTAAGGAAACAGATGCAAAAGAAGATGCTACTGTTTATAAAAATGACGCAGAAGAAGAAGCGGCTGTTACCGAAAATGACACTGCAGAGGATACAGCTGTTAATGTAGTGACGGCTGCAGAAGATACCGCTGTTAGCGAAGTGACGGCTGGAAACAATGCTGTTGCGGAAGAGAATTCTTACGGAACAGAAATTGATTCTGACAAAACACTGGACTTTGAAGACCAGACAGACATTGAAGAAACAATACCTTCTGTACAGGAAAAAGAGCCTGTTTTGGAAAACGTCCAAAATGCCAGCGAAGAAGAAGGTGCTGCTACCGAAGATGCAAGTTTTGCAGAAGAAATTCATGAAGAGCCTTCCCTTGCAGAAAACAATGTAGCACCGGTCGGACTCTTTGATGAAAAGACTGGTTTCGGCTGGGAACAGTACATGCCTACAAGACTGGACAGTGAACTGATACGCGCTGCTTCAAGCGAACAGGATCTAGCCCTTTTTACAGTTAGAATTCCCGGCATAGACTGGACAACACCTGAAGGAAAAGAAACGGCTTCCATTATAAAAGACTGGGTTAAATTCAATGATTTGGTATTTGACTATGGAAGCGACGGATTTACTGCAATTTTCCAGAACCAGAATACAGATGCAGCACTTGCAGAAGCAGAAAAAACGCATACAGAAATTGTTTCTGTCCTTAAAAGAGCAAACAGCAGCGCAGAGACACCTTTTGTAGGAATTTCTACGCGTTCATTAAGGCTCATATCGGGCAAACGTTTGTTCAATGAATCAGAGCAGGCACTGTTCCATGCAATGGAAGACAAGGACTCTCCTATTGTAGCATTCAGGGTAAATCCCGACAAATACAGAAGTTACCTTGCAGGCGAAGCTTCGAAACTTAAGGAACGAACTCAGGATTCAGACGAATCTGTAGTAACGCTAGACTGAGAATTTTCGTCGGTCTTTTCTTCAGATTTTGGGGCCGACAGTTCCTGAAGTTTTTTTTCTATTCCGGAAATATCAGCATCATCGGGAAACTTTTCTTTAAGTACGGCCAGTTGCACATTTGCTTCGTCAAACATACCGCGTGCGCACAGTACAGAAATGTAGTTTTTAAGTATAGACACATCGGTTAAATTCTCTGAAACCAGAGTGGAATAAAGATGTGAAGATGCTTCCAAGTCACCGCGCATGGCCATTATATATGCAAGGGAAATTTTTATATTTGTGTTGGAAGGATCCTTTTTAAGAATTTTTTCAAATCCTGCCTGTGCATTATCCCAGTCTTTTAAAAGTGCATAACAGCGTGCAATCTTGTATTCAGAAGAAGCACGCATTTTTTTATTTTTTTTTGCAAGATTGTAGTAGTCTATTGCTTTTTTATAATTTTTAAGTTCTTCGTATGAAGACGCAATCGAATAATATTCAACAGAAATATTGGATTCGACAGCATTCTTTTCCCCCGGAACAGGTAAATGTGCCGTACCCGAACAGGAGAAAAAGAGAAAAACTAAACTTAAATAACAGAAAGTGCTTTTTTTCATCCAAGAACAGTCTGCTCTATTTTGCGTAGCTGTGAACGGTAAAGGCCTGCAATTCCGGAACCGTAGTCTGCAATAAGCTGGATAATATTTCTTGGAGTTTCATGATTGTCGCATCCGTTCAGTCTGTCACCAGCATCACCGAGTCCCGGCATAATGTATGCTTTTTCGTTAAGGACAGGATCCATCCAGAGTGTATAGCAGGTACAGTTTTCAAGAGCGCGTGTAACACGAAGACTTCCCTTAAGAGCCGAAATTACGTTAAAGAACTTGATGCTTTTTGGCTTGATTCCCTGGGACTGAAGGTATTTTACAACAGTAACAAGCGAGCCTCCGGTTGCGTTCATCGGATCGGCAAAAATAAGGTCTTTTCCGTCAAGATCTTCAAGGTTAAAGAAAGAATTTTTAAGATTAAGGATATACTGCATGTTGTTTTCCATGCGGCTGTCATCGCGGTTAATCTTAAAAAGAGCAAACGGTGTAACGTATCCTGAAGAAGAATATTCCTGAATCTCTTTTGACATAATCATGCTGGGAAGAAGTGCACCACGGAGCATTACGCACATAACTGTGTTTTCAATTTTGTCGTCAATGTCCGGAATTTTATGGACTGCATAATTCTGAACAGGGCTGGAAACAGGAGTCTTTACAAAGATATGATTTTTTTTGTCATAATGTTCGTCTGTATATGCGAGGCGGAACAGCATTTCGTATGCACGCTGGCTGTAGTAAAGAAACTCTTCATGTTCAGTCTTTACATCACGGAGCTTTGAAATAACACGGCTGGCTTCGGCATGGGCACCCTCTTCTGTTACGAAAGAATAAACCTTGATGTTAGGATGCTTTGCGCATATTTCCTGCATTTTGTGTCCCATAGAGTCAAAGCTGGAAACAATTGCATCTTTGTTTACAGGATTAAAATGAGAAAGCGTATCTTTGTACATAAGTTCAAGACTTTTCAAGTCATTCTGGTCATCGGCCGTAAGATAACCGTCCAAATCTTCTGCCTTAAGGATTATTTTTTCATCACTCATAATTTAACCTCATTCTTTGATTATTTTGTCGCCGACAACTTTAAAATGCTTTCCGGTAACTGGATCCCTCATAAACAAATCTTCAATCTGCTTTTGGGTTATCTCTACATCAGAAATTTCTATTGTAAAGTCATCAGTCTGTGTTATTTTTGCGCCCATCATTCCAAATGAAAGCGAAAGAACAGAACGGAAAGCCGCTGCAGCCCTTTTGTCCAGAAGATGAATTCTGAACATCATGGAATATAGTCCGGAATAAGAGTCAGGATTCTTTTTTGACGGAATATATGAAAGGCTTCCGTAAATTGCATCTGTTCCGATAGAAACACTCTGCCCTATAAGATTTCTAAGATACTGGCCGGGACGTGTTATATAGAAAAGAATATCTGAACTTTGCTGTGATACCCAAGAACTGTAGCTTGTAGCAGAAAGATCTGCATAATCTGAATATTCTGCATACCGGTTAAGAAGCGGTTCAACCTTTGCCGCAGAAACAAAAACAGAAGGAGACGGAAAAGAAACGCTCAACTCGCCTGCAGAAGGATCATATACAGTAAATGAACCGTTTTCTTCTACTGCGCCAGTTGTTTTTGCATTGTACGTACGTTTGCTCCAGCCGTGCTTTTTGGAAAAAACAGTTCCGACGGCAACCTGCGGAATTGAGGCAGAAGAAGCAACCTGTATTCTTGAGCGGTCTTCTACTGTTCCGATTCCGGCGTAAAGTTCGCTGACCCTTTGGGCAAAAGAGCGCGCATCTTTTTTTGAAACGCCGTCAAAAGCCGAAGAAAGAACAGCGGAAGTTAAGTCCACATGTGACGAAACCGGAATGCGTACATATATACTTGAGTCCTGTTCCAAAAGGGCAAGTACATTTACCTGCTCTTCTACTGCAGGAGACGTTGTTTTACAAGAGGCCAGGATAAATACCAATGCAGCCAGTAAAAGCGCGCTTCTTTTTCTCATTATGCCTTCTTTACAAGAACCATCCACTTGGATTCATCTGCATCTACGACTGTACCGCCTGCAATGTCTGAATTCCATTCAATTGAAGACGCAAGTGTCTCGCCTGAAATAAAATCTTTGAACATGTCAAAGGCGTTTTTAAGCGAAGCGTCTCCGCCTACAGTAAGAATAATTCTGTCTGTTACAGAGAAGCCGCTTTCCTTTCTGAGATTCTGTACACCGCGGACAAGGTCACGGGCAAAACCTTCATTTTTGAGGTCATCGGTTATCTTTGTTTCAAGACCAACAGTAAGAGTTCCGTCGTTGACAATCTTGAGGTCCTCTTTTTCTATTCTGTCTACAAGAACATTTTCTGAATCAAGAACAACGTCTTCACCGTCAACTTTGATTGTTACAGTCTTGCCGTCAAGAATCTGTTCAATCATTTCTGTGGAAATCTTTACAATCTCTGCAGCGGCGGCTTTCATCTTTGGTCCGAGCTGTTTTCCCAGTACGCGGAAGTTTGCCTTTGCCTTGTATTCAACAAGTTCGTCTTCACGCTCATGGAATACAACTTCCTTAACGTTAAGTTCTTCGATGATTGTGTCCTTCATGTCGGAAAGTACTTTCTTTTCGTCGGCATTTCTTGTAACAAGGGCAACACTTGCAAGCGGCTGGCGGTTCTTTATGTTGAACTGGTTGCGCAGGCTGCGTCCCATTGATACGGCTTTCTGAACTGTCGCCATCTGGAACTCAAGCGTTTCGTCACGGAAGCGGCTGTTGTAAACAGGATAATCCATGAGATGAACGGACTCTTTATCATCTGAAGTTTTGAGATTCTGCCACATTTCTTCTGAAAGGAACGGAATAAACGGAGCTGCAACAAGTGTAAATGTCTTGAGGGCAGAATAAAGTGCTCCGTAAGCTTCGAGTTTGTCACTGTCATTGCCTGACTTCCAGAAACGGCGGCGGTTGCGCCTGATGTACCAGTTGTTGATCTGGTCAATAAACGAAAGCATCGGGTCAATTGCAGAACTGAGGTCGTAGTCATCGAGAGCCGCTGTAACGTCAGAAACCATCTTCTGGGCAACAGAAAGCAGCCAGCGGTCAAGCGGATTTACAGGAAGTTTCTCGTCAAATTCATGGCCTGTGCATTCAACGCCGTCAATGTTGGCATACTGCACAAAGAAGCTGTAGCTGTTCCAGAGAGGAAGAATTATGCTTTTTATAACATCGCGTACACCTTCGTCTGAATAGCGGATTTCATCTGCCTTTACAACTGCTGAATGCATGAGGAAAAGACGGATAGCATCTGCACCGAACTTGCCGATTGCTTCGTTGGGATCGGTAAAGTTGCGCAGGCTCTTTGACATCTTGCGGCCGTCACTGGCAAGAACAATACCGTTAACGATACAGTTCTTAAAGGCGGGCTTATCAAAAAGATTTGATGCAAGAACCGTGAGTGTATAGAACCAGCCGCGTGTCTGGTCAAGTCCTTCGCTTATAAAGTCTGCCGGGAAGTGCTTTTCGAAATATTCTTTGTTTTCGAAAGGATAATGCTGCTGTGCATAAGGCATAGAGCCTGACTCGAACCAGCAGTCAAAAACTTCCGGAATACGGTGCATTGTTCCGCCGCACTTTTTGCAGGGAATAGTTACTTTGTCTGCAAACTGCTTGTGAAGGTCGTCCAGATAGACACCGCTCAAATCCTTGAGTTCCTGTCTTGAACCTACACACAAAGTGTCACCGCAGTCAGAACACTTCCAGATTGGAATAGGGTTTCCCCAGTAGCGGTTGCGGCTTATTGCCCAGTCACGTGCGCCGGCAAGCCATTTACCAAAACGACCTTCCTTTATATGGGCCGGCTGCCACTTGATCTGTGAATTGGCGCGCAGAAGACGCTCGTGCTCATCTGCAACCTTAACGAACCAGGATCCGATTCCGCGGTAGATAAGAGGGGAACCGCATCTCCAGCAGTGCGGGTACTGGTGAAGTACAGTGTCACGCTTTACGAGTTTGCCCTCTTTCTTGAGGCGGTCCATTATTTCTTTATCGCAGTCCTTTACAAAACGGCCGACATAGTCAGACACTTCTTTTGTAAACTTGCATTCTGCGTCCATGGGTTCAACTGCAGGAACACCGCTTCCTTTGAATACCTTGCTGTCATCTTCACCAAAGGCCGGTGCTATGT
>ERZ1026898.1453-NODE-1453-length-11724-cov-7.873340_pt1 | contig 11724 bp, 2 predicted proteins | sample MGYA00380178_ERZ1026898 | MGnify/ENA primary metagenome ERZ1026898 (study PRJEB33269, sample SAMEA4719814) | human gut metagenome | biome: human-associated habitat; feature: organic feature; material: feces | place: Cameroon | collected 2013-10 ... | reverse complement strand
TACTAAAACGAGATATAGTGCAAATAAAGTATCTTTAATAAAGCATATAGCTTTTGCTAAAAGAAGTAAATTTCAGCTTCTGCCTATCTCAAATACAATAGAATATAAGCCTAGTCTGGAGGCATCGTCCCACGCGGATGAATGCTTTGCAGGGAAGTTTGATGAGATTTCAACGCTGTTCCGCAACTGTAAAAAAGAGTCGCTGCATTATTAGGAAAAAAACTAACCTCTTACAAAGGAATGCTCCGATGATGACATTAAGCCAGGGTACTGACAGACAGGTGTTTAGTAAAGGTCTACGAGAACGGACTTTATTAATTATTGGTAGTGGTTTGACTATAATAAGTTAAGTGTCCTTTTTGCTTGATCTTGTGCTGAACAGAAACGGATATAGCACAGCTTAAGCCAAGTTAAGCTGTGTTTTTTATTTTACAGCTGTCGGGGACAAATAAGAATCTCTTACTGTAGTGCTGCCGCAAAATCATTGCCGTGATGGCAGCATATAATATCGTTATGAGGTCACAAACTGTATTGATGAGTAGCAGTTTGCGGGGTTTTCATATATATGTTTGTACGGAGCTGTTATCTGTACAAAGGAGTCGGCAGAAACAGTGGTTGTTTTTGTTCGTTCCTTGCTTTTTGATAAGGGGGAATATATCATGAAGCTAAGTCAAAAAAAGTGGAAGTCACTTATTTCAGGTGTTCTTCTCGCAGCCAGTGCATCGAGCTTTCTCATAGCACCGGTTTATGCTGCTGATTATAGCAAGCCTCTTATAGGCACGCTAAAAAAGGACAGCGAGATACTGACTCCCGATGGTAATACCGTACAGGAAAATGACGGTAAACTTATCTATGATTTCCAGGGAAAGGACCATACCTTTACTATTACCAATAAGGATGGTATTACTGCCCGCCAGGACAGCGTTTATAATAATGTAGACGCAGATGGTAACTATGGCACTATCCATATTTATCAGACAAACAATAAGAGTAATGCCTGGGCTGGTGTAAATGGTTTTACTGCAAATAAGGGCACTATTGTTGTCAACAGTAATCTGGACATCACTGCAACCTCGGAATATTCTTCTGTCGGTATTGCGGCAGCCAATAAGGGCAACCTGATTATCAACGGCAATGTAAAAATGCGCAAGGATAATACAGAAAAGCCCTGGGGCATCATTACCGATAATGTTCATGGTAACATAGGACCCGGCGGTGGTGCACCCAGTATGGGTGGCGATGAGAACTATACGGGTGCCCGTTGGCAGCCTGCAGGTATTTCCGTTGATAATACCCGCGGTGATGTCACTGTCAATGGTGATGTGGATATTGCGGTACGCGGTACTGCTGTAAAAACCGATGCCTATGATGCTGACGGAGATGTGGCTTCTTATGATTTGGCAACAATTTCACTGTTGGGCAAATCTATCCGTATCGATACACCGTACAGAGAAGAAAACTATGTTGAGGGCTTCGGCAAATTCGTTGAGCCGTATTATGCTTTGGCAAGCTACGGCGGTACAATAAATGTCAATGTAAAGAACCTGGAGGCGCAAAACGGCAATGTAGAAATTGTCGGCAATGTGCTGGCAATGAAGAGCAATAAAGAGGCTGAAAAAGCGCAGGTTTATCGTGACGGCCGTCTTAACATCGGCCTGACCACACAGGATTCTTCCTGGAAGGGTGTAATTGACAATGCCGGTACGGCAAAAGCCGGTGAAGTAAACCTGTGGCTGCAGAACGGCGCACAATGGATTTATGAAAATGCCTCCCGTAAGGATGGCCTTGATGCCAGCAATCTTTCTGATTACAGCAGACCGTACTATGAAAAATATGACGGAATTTCCCATCTGAGCAGTCTGGTCGGCGGTAAGGATAAAGCATCTGTCGGTATTATTAAGGTAAATGACAACGATCCTATCCATATTGCTAATGCTGAAGGCGTTACCAAAGTTTGGTATGAGCATGATGATGCTACGCCGGGCACTATTATCGGTGGTGATGTTAAGGTTCTTAATGCTAAGACCGGTACCGAAATGATGCTTTACACCGGCAACAACGGCATCAGCAAGGGCTTTGCCGAAGGTGATACCGCTGCAGAGAAAAATAATGTCAGCGAAGTATTGAACTCTTTGGCACACAAGCTGTGGTACATGGCAGGCGACAGCAACCTTGCAGGCAGCGTATCTATTGCCGAAGGTCTTACCGCTTCCTCCGTAACCATGAAGACCGGCAACATTACCTTTGCCGAGAGTGGCCAGGGCTTCTATGACTATACTCCTGAGAAAGACGATAAGACCTATGCAACAGGTCCTATTGTAAAATACGAAAACATCGGTGAAACACGCGAAAGCGATATCAACGGAGTAGTTTCTGTTAATGTGACCGAAGCTCAGGATAGTGTAGCTTCTAGTGCTCCCAGTGCTATGTATGTAGCAGGTGAAGCAGTAAGTCCGCTTGTTGTTGATTTACAGGGGCACACCTTAAAGCTTAATACTAGCGGTGATGCAAAGAAATCTTTGTCTACAGTTTACGTTGATGCAGATAAGAGCATGGAAATCAAGGATTCCAAGGGCAACGGCGTGCTGAAGGTTTCCGCCGGTCTTGGTGCTGATGGCAATGCTGATACCAATGCTAACTATGTCTATGGCATTCGCGTAGGCGAGGGCGGCAGCCTTACTGCAGACACTAATGTTGAGATAGATGGTGTGAAATCTAATTCTACTCAGCGTGCTTATGGTGTTTATGCATATACTGAAGGCAATGTTGTATTTGAAAAAGATCTGACCATCAAGAATGTTCAGACCGCCAACAAGGTTGGCCCGAGTACGGCAGGCATTTATGCAGATTCTTCTTCCAGCGCTAAGTCTCCAATCAATATAACTGTAAAGGGTAACCTCAATATTGAAAACGTAGTCGGCAGTGCAATTCGCGTGATGAATAGTTCAACTGTATCTACTGCAGGTGCAACTATTAAAGCTCCTGATATGTCTAATGGTACGGAATATAGCCAATATTTTGCTTTGCAGGCCAATAAGGGCACCATTAACCTGAATACAGGTGAGGGCATTACTGCCGGAATTTTGGATGTTACCGGCGATATGAAGGTAACTAATAATAAAGCTTCTGTTATTAATGTCAACATGACGAAGGGTTCTCAATGGACAGGTGCGGTAAGCAATATTTCCAGCAGTACTTATAATGCACCAGATGGTCAGTTTAATCTTACAATGGCAGAAGGCTCCGTTTGGAATCATAAAACAGGACTCTCTACCGATACTCTGAAAAGAACTGATAGAAGCGATGTGTCTAAGCTTGATGGCTCCGGTGTAATCTATCAAAATTCCGACAAGGGTATTACCGTCTATGATTATAGCGGTGATACAACCGTTGTTTATGGCCATGATGCCGATAATCCGCTTACCATCAATGGCGGTAACTTCACCGTTAAGACAGCCGCTGCCGGCTCGAAGATTACTTTGGTAACCGATAGCCAGGGTATTACCGGCGGCTTTGAAGCCAGTGATACTGCAGCAGAAAAGAATAATGTTAAGGAAGTGCTGAACAAGCTGGCTAATAAGCTGTTCTACACAGGCTACAAGGATGCAAATCTTGCCGGCGTTGTTAAGATTGCCGATGGCTTGACAGCATCGAGCGTAAGCGCTTCTGTCAAAGCCTCCGGCGATATTACCTTCTCTGATGGCAGCAACGGAACAAAAACAGCAGGGCAGGGCTTCTATGATTATACTCCCGAACAGGAGAAACCCAATTATAAAACAGGCGCTATTACTAAGTCGGAAGATATCAGCCTGAGCCGTGAGCTTGACGCTAACGGCGTGGCGCATGTTTCCGTAACCGAATCGAATGCCGGTAATAATAAATTTGCCAGCGCAATTTATGCAGGCGAATCGACTTCTCCGTCTAAACCGATGACTGTAAATATGTCCGGTAAAGGTCTGGCTTTGAATGTTGCACAAACCGGCGGACAGGCAGCGGCTATTTACACAGGCGCTAACACCTATATCAAGGTAATCAATCCGTCTGCTGACCAAAAGCTGGCGATTACAGCCAATAATACGGATACCAGAGGCTCTCATGGTATTTACGCTGACGGTAATGCACATCTGGATATTTCCGGTCCGGTAGAAATTACCGATATTGTTACGAAGGGTGATTCCGCAACCGGCATTAATATCCAGGGGCAGAAGAGCGAGATTAATATTGATGGCCTGCTGACAATCAGCAATGTCAAGGGCATTAGAGAACGTGGCGCAGGCATGAATGCAGCGGGTATTATGGTAACCGGTGACAGCTCCACCGTAACTGTCAGTGGTGCGGTAGATATTACCGGTGTACGCGGCAGCGGTATTAAGCTGGTTGGCGCTAACAGTAAGGTATCTGTCGGCGGCGGTAATATTACTGCAGCAGAGGATAGCGATAAATCGCATAATTTCTATGCAGTTCGTGTAGAAAAGGGTACGCTTGACATCAATATGAAGGACGGCGCTGCAGGAGATACAACCACTAAGATTACCGGTGATATGTATGCAACCGGTCAATATGGCAAGAAGGTTGTGGAATACAGTGGCGGCGAGCTGATAGATTGGAAGGATGCAGGCATCCTCAATGTTGCTCTGACTAATGACAAATCCTTCTGGAAGGGTGTTGCAGCCTATGACCAGTATAATTCCAATTATGGCAGCGGCGGCAATACTATGCATGATATCGGCCAGATTAACCTGTATCTGCAAAACGGCGCTGCCTGGACAAACGAACAGCAGTCCCATGTAACTACTACCACTGTTTCTAAAGCAGAGTGGGGCGGCAGCACCTTGGCAAGTCTGCATGGCGGCAGCAATGCGGCAAATGCTGGCCTGATTTATCAGAAGGACAATAATCCTATTTCTGTTGTAAATTACAGCGGTCATACTACTGTTTTCTATGAGCATGATGCTTCTGATCCTACCAATATTATCGGCGGCGATTTTAATATTACCAATGCAGCTAAAGGCTCTGCCATTACCTTTGTAACCGACAATACAGGCATTACCTCCGGCTGGAATGAGAATGATGCCGGCGTAGATAAGGATAATGTTGCCAATGTATTGAACAACCTGGCAGGCAAGCTGTTCTATAAGAGCTACGCTGATGGCAACCTTGCCGGTGTTGTTAAGATTGCGGATGGCCTGACAGCTTCTTCCGCAGCATTGAAGACCGGCGATATTTCCTTCTCTACCGAAGACAGCGGTACCAAGACACCCGGTCAGGGATACTATGAGTATAAACCGTCCGGCGAGAAGCCTGAGTATAATACCGGCGCTATCAAAAAGTCCGAAGATATCAGCAAAACACGTGAGCTTAATGCCAACGGCGTTGCCGATGTTAAGGTAACCGAGCCTACCATTCTTGATGGCTACAGCAAATTTGCTGCTGCTCTTTATGCGGATGATCCTACCGAAGCGATGACAGTAAAAATGGCAGGCAAAGGTCTGGCTTTGAGCTCTGTTGTAGAAGAGGGCGCGCAGGCTGCAGGTGTTTTTGTAGCTAACGGTGCGAATATCACCGTTGCTAATCCGTCCGCAGACCAAAAGCTCGCTATTACGGCACAAAATAACAGCACCTACGGCGCTTACGGTATTTTCGTGAAGGGCACCGGTGCTAAGCTGAACATTTCCGGTCCGGTTGAAATTAACGATGTTGCTACGAAGGGTGCTGCTGTCGGCGGCGTTCTGGTACGCGGTCAGAATACCGATGTTGTTATCGACGGCCCGCTGAAAATCAGCAACGTACAGGCAGCAGCTGATAACGGACAAGGCATCAACGGCTCCGGTATCGGTGTAACCGGTCTGGGCTCTACCGTTACTGTTAACGGTCCTGTAGATATCAGCGGTATTCACGGCAGTGCTATCCTGCTGAAGGAGGTTGGCAACAAGGTATCCGTTGGCGGCGGCAATATCGCAGCAGTGGCAGACAGCGACAAATCGCACAACTATTATGCAGCTCGTGTTGAAAGAGGTACGCTTGATATCAACATGAAGGACGGCGTTGCCGGTGATACTACTACCACCATCAGCGGTGATATGTATATTAACTGTTTGCATGGCATGAAGCCACCTTCCCTTGGCAGCGAAGAGCTTGTTGAGTATAAAGAGAAAGGCGTTCTTAATGTGGCTCTGACTGATGCCAACTCCTCTTGGACAGGCGTTGCAGCTCATGAGAAATATAAAACTGACAAGCATCAATATGGCTATGATATGCATGATGTCGGCGAATTCAATCTCTATCTGCAGAACGGCGCAACCTGGACTAACGAACAGCAATCTCACGTTACTACCACGACCATGGCGGACAAGAATCCGATTTGGGACGGCAGTACACTGGCGAGCCTCCACGGCGGCAGTGATGCGGCACATGCAGGCAATATCTTCCAAAAGGACAGCAAAAACATAACCATCGAAAATTACAGCGGCAACACCAATATTTTCTATGCTCATGAGGGTAATGGCGAAGCAGCTGAAAACTATAAAGCAGGCGATACTGTTATCAAGAGTGCTGCCAAAGACTCTGTTGTAAGCCTGATTACCGATAACACGGGTATCACTATGGGCAATAAAGAAAGTGTAGCAAATGTACTGAATGCCTTGGCAGGCAAGCTTACCTACACCAATTTTGCAACCGGTGAAAAGAATCTGAAGGGTTATGTAAAGATTGCGGATGGCCTGACAGCTTCCTCCGCAGCTCTGAAGACCGGCGATATTTCCTTCTCTACCGAAACAACAGGTACCAAGACACCCGGCCAGGGCTATTATGAATATGATGCAGTGGCCGAAAATACCTTCACCGATAAAATTACCGGCGGTAATGATAAGAAGTATGTAGAGGCTGGTATTGAAAAAGAAAAAGGTATTTACGATTTTACCGATAATACAATTATTAATGTAACTAAGGGTGACTATAGTTCTGAGTTGAGCGCTATTGAATCCAGCGGCGGCCCGATTACCATTAATGCCGACGGAAAGAATCTGGATGTATCCTACCATGTTCTTAAGGGCAGCAATGTCGCACGTGCGGTTGCTACCGGCCTCAGCTACGGGAAGTCCAAGGATATTACCGTTAAGGCTAAGAGCCTGAAGCTCAGCACAGATACTACAGGCTTCTATGGTCAGGGTATTTATGCAACCGGCGGTAAGATTACCGTTGACGCAGACACCACTATTACTACTTCTGCTCAGACAGAAAGCAATGGCATTTACAGCGGCAGCGGTGGCACTGTTACCATGAACGGCAATCTGGATATCCGCAAGGATAGCAAGGCAGCCAATTACATTGCGCTGAAGTCTGACGATAATGGAGTTATCAACGTCAATGTTAAGAATGGCAAGGCAGGCAACGGTATTGTCAAGATTGATGGTGACGTCTTAACTAAGTCCGCAGAAACCTATGATTATTGGGAGGATGAAACAACAACTTCTTCTTCTACTGTTAATCTGGCATTGCAGGGCGCAGACAGTTCCTGGAACGGCCGCAGCCTGTACGAGGTTACTTCTTCCGGCGATGACAAGACAAGCTATGGCAACTTCAATTTGTGGCTGACGAACGGTGCAAACTGGACCAACGAGAAAAACGGCAAAGAAGTTCCGAACGGTTTTGCAGGCAGCCATGTAACCGCCTTTACCGGCGGCGCTGATGCAGCACATGCAGGCAATATCTTCCAAAAGGACAGCAAGAACCTGACTATTGATAAATACAGCGGCAACACCAATATCTTCTACGCACACGAAGGCAACGGCGAAGCAGCTGCCAACTACAAGGCAGGCGACACAATTATTAAAGCAGCAGCAGTAGGTTCTGCGGTAAGCCTGATTACCGACAATACCGGCGTTGCTATGGAAAATGCCAACAGTGTAGCCAACGTACTGAATGCATTGGCAGGCAAGCTTACCTACAGTAATTTCGCCAAAGGTGAAGAGAACCTCACCGGCGTTGTGAAGATTGCCGATGGCTTGACTGCTTCATCCGCAGCTTTGGAAACCGGCGATATCAGCTTCGATGATGCAGGTAATGGTTTCTATGATTATACTCCTCTGGATCCTTCCCACATCACCGATAAAATTACCGGTGCTCTTGATGAAACGTATGTGAAGCTGGGCATTGAAAAAGAAGAAGGTATCTACAACTTCAGTATTGATACGACTATCGACGTTACCAAGGGCAAGGATACAAACCTTACAGCTATCGGATCCAACGGCGGTCCTGTTACCATCAATGCAGATGGCAAGGCTTTGGATATTTCCTTCCATGCTACCGAAGGCAATTATGCGGCCCGTGCTGTTGCTTCCATTAAATACGGCACAGGCGAGGATATCACCATCAAAGCAGGCAGCCTGAAGCTTAGTGCTGATACTGTCGGTGATGAAAGTCAGGGTATCTTTGCTATGTCCGGTTCTACCATTACTGTTGATGCGGATACTGCTATTACCACTTCTGCGAAGAAGGAAAGCAATGGTATTTTCGCCGGCAGAAGAGGCACTGTCAACATGACAGGCAATCTGGAAATCAATGAGGATACCGGTGCGGAAAAATACTATGCACTCAAGACCGACAGCAACGGTATTATCAATGCCAATGTTAAGGATGGCGTTGCAGGCGACGGTATTGTCAAGATTAACGGCGATATCTATACTAAATCCGTAGCAAGCTATGACCGTTGGGATGACGAGACAACCATCACCGCTACTACCATCAACTTGGCTCTTAAGGGTGCTGACAGCTTCTGGAACGGCCGCAGTATGTACAATGCTTCTGTAGCAGGCAGTGATACCACCAGCTACGGCAACTTCAACCTGTGGCTGGCAGATGGTGCAACCTGGACTAACGAGAAGAATGGCAAAGAGGTTCCGAACGGATTTGCAGGCAGCCATGTAACTGGCTTTACCGGTGGCGCTGATGCAGCACATGCAGGCAATATCTTCCAAAAGGACAGCAAGAATCTGACTATTGATAACTACAGCGGCAATACCAATATTTTCTACGCGCACGAAGGCAACGGTGAAGTAACTGCCAACTACAAAGCAGGCGACACCATTATCAAGCATGCGGCAGAAGGCTCTGTAGTATCCATGATTACCGATAACAGCGGTATTGCAATGGATAACGAATACAGCATAGCTAATGTGCTGAACGCATTGGCAGGCAAGCTCACCTATAGCAATTTTGTTGACGGTGAAAAGAACCTGACAGGCTATGTGAAGATTGCCGATGGCCTGACCGCAAGCAGCAAGGCTATGCAGACCGGCGATATCTCCTTCAGCAGCGAGGACGGCAAGGGCAGGCTGAAGGATGGCTCCATTGCTCCGGGCCTCACTTATCCGGAAACCCAGACTCCTGAAAGCAGCAAGCTCAACAACGCTATTACCGGTGATGCCAAGGCTGATTACCAATATAAGAAGGACGGTATTCTGAAGAAAGATGGCAGCTATGTCTTCACTCAGGACCCGACTAAGATTGAGGTTGAAAACGGCGCTGCGGTAAGTGCAGTCAATAAAAATATCAATATTGATACCACTAAGGCTAAGCTTGTGCTGAAGGGTAAGGTCGCCGGCATCCATGCAAACGGTGCAGACGTTGCTGTTAAGGGCAACACCGATATCAGCGGCGAAATCGGCATCAATGCAGCAAACGGCAGTGTAACCTTGAACGGCAGCACCAACATTACCGGCGGCAATAATGGCAAGGGTATTGCAATCATTGCAGGCAAAGATGGTAAAGTAGATGTTAACAGCAACAACGGCGCTTTGACTATTAATGGCGATATTAATGCCAACGGCGGCAGCATTACTGTAGACAGCGGCAATGCAAGCAGCACCATCAAAGGTGATGTTAATGCAGCGAACGGCGGCAGCGTAGTAATCAACCTGACTGAGAAGAATTCTGAACTGACTGGCGGCTACAATGTTGACGGTGACAGCAGCATTGCTATGAATATTGCTAACGGTGCAACCTGGCATCTGACAGATGGTGAGGAAGCTGCAGGCATGTCTCTGCTGAGAATGGCTAAGGGTGCAGCTGCTGCAGGTCTGACCATCAGCGGCGGCAAGACTGAAGCTGAAACCGGTTACCTGAATATGAAAGCAAGAACCAAGACTTTGGATATTGCTCACTATAGCGGTTGGGAAACCATCATCTACAATCACGAAAATAAAGGTGCCGACGTTGCAGATTACAAGTCCGGCGATACCGTTATTGCTAAGGCTGATAAAGATTCCAGCGTAATTCTGTTCACTGATAATACTGATATTGATCTTAACAGCCAGGCAGAGGTCGAAGCAGCTCTGACGGCATTAGCACAGAAGATTACCTACAAGGATTTCGCGGCAAATGCTGCTAATCTGACAGGTAAGGTTAGAATTGCCGAAGGTTTGACTTCTTCCGGCAAGACCGGTGCTATGAAGTGGGATGAAGCTACCGGTATCGGCAAGTTTGATCCTAGCAGCATCAAGTGGGCTGAAATTATTGGCGGTAACTACGAAACCCTGGTAATGAAGGGTGTAAGAAGCGCTGCAACTACTTCTATGCACAGCTGGCGCGACAACATGCAGGATACCTACACTGGCGCAGACCTTGCGGATGAAGACGGTATCTTCGCAAAAGCTTTGGGCGGCAAGACCAGCTCCGATGTTAAGGGTGTTAGAGATGACAATACCTATCGCGGCGTACAGGTTGGCTTCGACAAGGCTCTGGCAGACGGCTGGCATGCAGGCGTAGCATTTGATTACCGTGACGGCGATTCCAACTATCTGCTGGGCGGCAAGGGCGACAACCAGCTCTACAGCCTGGGCGTATACGGCGTGAAGAGCTTTGATGACCAGTCCTACCTGCGTGTAGCAGCAAAAGCCGGCCGCGTTGAAAATGAATACGATGTTTACAATGAAATCCGCAGCCTGAAGCTGCATGGCGATTACAAAGCCAACGCTTACGGCCTGACTATGGAATACGGCAAGACCTTCGGCAGCGAAGAATCCTACTTCACTCCGAAAGCACAGCTGACCTGGTCTAAGGTAGGCAGCAAGGATTACACTGCTCATACTGCTAAAGAAAGCATGAGCATCGGTCAGGACGCATACAGCAGCCTGGTAGCACGCTTTGGCGTTGAAGCAGGAGCTAAGAGCGAAAAGGGCCGCGTATACGTTGGCCTGTATGGTGCGCATGAATTCAACGGCGATATCAGCGCAAGCTACTTCGCTAAGGATGGCGGCATTAAGCACACCAGCTTTGACGGCAAGGATACCTGGATGGAAATGAGCATCGGCGGCAGCTATGATCTGAGCGCTAACTGCCATATCTATGCAGACTTTGCCAAGGACTTCGGCGGTGACTTCGAGCGCAAGTGGAAGGCAAGTGCTGGCCTGCGCTTTGAGTTCTGATTGCTTAAATAAGTTTTTCCCCTTCTTTTATAAATAGGCTGCGGTGCTTACAAGGCGGCGCCGCGGCCACCTCAAAAAACTACGAATCAAAAATCAAAATCAGAAACACAGCGGCTATCTGTCGGCAAGCAGAAGCTGCTGTGTTTTTCTGCATACAGCTGTTGTTTGGAAGCATAAAAAATATAACTGATTACTTTGGAGAGTGTTTGTTTTGCTCTTGAAATTCTTACAGTGAGCAAATACGCAATATCTTCAGTTTTTACTTGACGAAGTGCGCTATATATGGTAGACTCTATATGAT
>ERZ1026898.1448-NODE-1448-length-11747-cov-4.153438_pt1 | contig 11747 bp, 10 predicted proteins | sample MGYA00380178_ERZ1026898 | MGnify/ENA primary metagenome ERZ1026898 (study PRJEB33269, sample SAMEA4719814) | human gut metagenome | biome: human-associated habitat; feature: organic feature; material: feces | place: Cameroon | collected 2013-10 ... | reverse complement strand
GGTCCATCTCCACCACCTTTGCGCCCTTGGCACGCAGCTTTTCGGCCATGGTGTGGGCCGCGGCGCGGGTATGGCCGTGGATGGAAGCACTGGCCACCAGGATCTTTTCCGGCTCCTCCGGCTTGTAGCTGGACCAGGTATCATAATAGGCCAGATACTTGCCCAGGTCCCCGGTGAGCACCGGGCCGTGCAGCGGGCAGATGGTGGCAATATCCAGTGCGGCTGCCTTTTTGAGCAGTGCCTGCACCTGCGGGCCGTACTTGCCCACGATGTTCAGGTAATACCGGCGGGCTTCGCTGGCCCAGTCGGCCTTTTCGTCAAACTTTGCCACCGCCCCGAAGCGGCCGAAACCGTCGGCGGAGAACAGCACCTTTTCGCTGCTCTCATAGCTGACCATGACCTCCGGCCAGTGCACCATGGGTGCAAACACAAAGGTGAGGGTGTGGCTCCCCAGAGACAAGCTCTCGCCGTCCTTCACCACCACACGGCGCTCCTTGGCCACGGCATCCGGGCCGAAGAACTGCTCCATATACACAAAGGTCTTGGCGTTGCCCACCACCTTCATGTCCGGGTACTTAGCGGCCAGGCGGGCAATGTTGGCACCATGGTCCGGCTCCATGTGGGAGACCACCAGATATTCCGGCATGCGGTCGCCCAGCGCTTCGGTGAGGTTTGCCAGCCAGGCATCCGTGGCACGGTTGTCCACCGTATCCAGAATGGCGACCTTTTCATCCAGAATGACATAGGAGTTGTAGCTGACGCCGGTTGGCACCGGGTACTGACTTTCAAACAGGTCGATGGTGGTATCGTCCACCCCCACGCCCAGAATGGCATTGCTGATCTTCTGTACGCTCATAAATCCCATGCTCCTTTATTTTTATGCTGTGCCGCAGAAAGCGGCCGATTCTTCTTAAGAACAATTCCTAGTATAGCATATCGTCAGAAATTTAGCAAGAGGAATCTGCGGCTTTTCCCTCCCGGACCCCTGACCACAACCGTTATTCATCGCCCCTGCTTTCCGGCAGGCGGGCAGACACGGGGCGGCCCGGCTCGGTGTCCAACTCCAGCAGGGCCGCAGCGCTGGCGTCATCCATCGTCTGTACGGCCCGCAATTTGCGGCTGATGGCACGGCTGCGCACGCCGATGAGATTATCCAGCTCTTCGTCGGTCTGGCGCAAACGCTGCTGCAACTTAGAAAGCCCCTGCCCGAACTTGTCGAACTCAGTCTTGACGGCACCCAGCAGCTGCCACACCTCGCCCGAACGCTTCTGGATGGCAAGGGTCTTGAAGCCCATCTGCAGGCTGTTGAGCAGGGCTGCCATGGTGCTGGGGCCGGCCACGTTCACCTGATAGTCCCGCTGCAGCACCTCCAGCAGGCCCGCATTCACCACCTCGGCGTACAGGCCCTCGAAGGGCAGAAACAGGATGCCGAAGGCTGTGGTATACGGCGGCTCCACATACTTTTCGCGGATGTCCTTGGCCTCGCTGCGCAGCACCAGTTCCAGTGCATGGCGGGCGTTTTCCACAGCCTGCGCATCGCCGGATGCCTGCGCATCCTGCAGGTGGGCGTAGGTATCACCGGGGAACTTGGAGTCGATCGGCAGCCAGACGCTGCCGCCGTCGGCACCCGGCATTTTGATAGCGTACTCCACCCGCTGGGCGCTGCCGGGGATGGTAGCCACATTGGTGTCGTACTGCTCTGGGGCCAGAATTTCTTCCAGAATGGCTCCCAGCTGGATCTCGCCCAGGATGCCGCGGGTCTTGACGCCCGACAGCACCTGTTTCAGGCCGCCCACATCGGCGGCAAGGCTCTGCATCTCACCCAGGCCCTTGTACACCTGTTCCAGCTGGGCATTGACCGCCTTGAAGCTCTCGGTCACCCGCTTCTGCAGGGCATCCTGCAGCTGCTCGTCCACCGTGCAGCGGATCTCGTCCAGCTTCTGGGCATTCTGTGCCTGCAAGGCCGCCATGCTTTCGGCCAGCGTTTTGCGCATTTCTTCCAGCTTGCGAGCGTTGGAAGCTTCCAGCCCCTGCAGGCGCTGTTCCATGGTCTGCTGCTGCGCGGCCTGCCCGGCATTCAGGGTGCTGCTCATACCCTGCACAGCGGTCTGCAGCGTTTCGCTGATGCCGCGCATGGCGTCGTAGTTCTGCCGGGCCAGCTCGGCCTGCTTCTGGGCAAAGAGCTTCGACTGGGCGTCCAGCTGCTGACGCACCCACTCCTTGAGGGCTTCGTCGTCCTGCCGGGGTGCCTGTTTGCCGGAGCGGTACAGCAGCAGTGCCTGCAGCAGGCAGATGGCCACCAGCAGAACCGTATACAAAAGCGAAAGAAATTCCATGAGATGTCTCCTTATAAAATCCAAGATCCGGGCCGTGCAGATGCAAAGCCCGGACCTTTTGCTTTTTACAGTGTCTCGTAACGGCGCAGCGTCTGGCTCCACTGCAGCTGCTCGCCGTACAGGCCCACACCGTCGGCTTCCACCTCGCCCACCTGATTGTCACAGGGGTCGGCGCGGAAGGAGCACATGGGCGGGTCAAAGGGTGCGCAGAGGGCACGGTTGGCCACCATGCGCCCGGTGTCCAGATTGCCGAAGTAGTGCAGACGCATCTTCTCATTCCCGGCGCGGGCCATGGAGGCACCGGCCGAGCAGTCGGCGTACATCCAGCCGTGGGGCGCGATGTAGAACGCGGCCCAGTCGTGGCAGCCCACCATCTCCCGCCGCACCACCAGACCGCTCTGCCACTGGGCCGGGATGCCGGCCAGGCGGCACAGCACGATGAAGGTAGAGGCCATGATGCCGCAGTCTCCCCGGCGGTTGTGGACACAGCCGTCGGTGATGTTTTCCTGCACGAAGTAGGGCGGCTGGTAGTGGTAGTGGGTGTTGAGGGTCACATAGTCGTAGATGCGCTTTGCCTTCTGCACCGGGTCGGTGAGCCCCTGGGTGAGCTGGGCCGCCAGTGCCCGCAGATAGGGCGTGAACTCCAGATGCGGCAGTTCTTCCTGCGTATCAAAGGTTGGCTGCACGGGGTCCGCCTGCATATGCAGCGGGTCGGCATAGCGGGCCGTGGTACGGTAACTGTACACCGCGCCAAAGGGCCGGTTCTCGGCAAGGTCGGCCTCCCAATACGCCGTGCGCTGGGCGGCATCTTCCGGGGCAATGTGGGTCGGCGGCTCGGTGAAGGAATCCAGCGTGATATTGCTCTGTGCCGGGCAGGCCGCCGGGAGCGGCAGCCACACCCGGACGTGCACGGTGCTGCGGCCCTGCTGCTTTGCAGCCGCAAGGGCAGCGGCAAAGGCCTCGTCGCTCATGCCGATGCTGGTTTCCAGCGTGATGTCCGCGCTGACCGCGCCGGTGCGCACCATCTGCTCGTGCTCCGGCTCATACCGCTCCCAGCTGGGGTGCTGCAGGGGCGGGTCGATCTGCCGTGCTGCCAGCTCCGGGTGGGTGGCCAGCAGGGTCTCGGCAAAGGAGCGGATGTACCGCTTTTCCCCTTCCACGAACCGCCAGTCCATGGCACCGGCCTTGTCCAGTGCCCGGAATTCCTCCGGGGTAAAGTCCCGCACAAGGTCCTGCAGCAGTTCCAGCGCCTGCGCTTCGGGCACCGTATAGTCCAGCGACAGACGGCGCAGGATCTCCCGCTGGGCCAGCAGAGCATCCCGCATGGCATCCACCCCGCGGGGCGTGGGGTTTTCCGGCAGAGGGCCGACAGGCTGCACCGGCTGGTTCTGGGTCTTTGTCCAGTCCTCCGCCAGGTAGGTGTCAATGCAGGCAATGGCCTCGGTATAATAGCCCGCCTCTTTCAGGCGGCGCACATCGTCCGGCAGGCCGAGGTTCAGGCTTGCCAGACAGGCATTCAGGTTCTTCATTGCATTCCGCTCCTCTCTTGTTCAGATTCAGCCGTTGATCTGGGTCTCCCAGAAGTTCGCAGCGTCCAGCATCCAGCCGTCGGCATCGGTGCCTGCGCCGGTACCCACGCCGTGGGTCGCATTGGGGAACAGCACCTCTTTGCAGGGCACATGGTGCTTTTCCAGTGCGCGGCTCAGCGCCGGGCGCTGGGCCGGGTAGCACAGCAGCGGGAACACATAATCGTTCTCTCCGTACCAGTGATACACCGGCGGGTAATCGTCGGTGACACAGTCAGAGATGTTCCGTTCATAGTACCGGCCCTCCAGCACAAAGGGGTCGATGGCAGCATGATAGACCGGCTTATACTCAAAGAAATTGTTGATGGGATAGCCCAGCAGCAAAGCACCGGGCTTGGGCACCCCATAGTGCTTGTAGCCCAGTTCGTCGCCGGAGAACACACCGGCCAGATGGCCGCCGGAGGAATAGCCCAGCAGGGCGTAGTTTTCCGGCTGCACATTGAACTGGTCTGCATGAGTGGTGATGAACCGGACAGCGTTGCCAAGGTCAGCCACCGGGGCGTTGTCCTTTGCCTTGAGGAACACGCGGTAGCGCAGCACGAAGGCTGCGTAGCCCATCTGGTGCAGCCGCCATGCCGTGGCATAGCCCTCGGACATATTGGAAGTCTTGTTGAGCACATTGCCGGACATGACCACCACAAACTTGCTGCCGGGCACTTCCGACGGCCAGTAATACAGTTCCACGCCATCACGGGTGGCGTCTGCGGCGATCTCCTCCGGGGAGTACACTTTATAAGTCACCTGAGTGCCGGCTTCATAGGTATCGGCCAGATAGTTCAGGGCGTCGGCGCTGTCCTGTGCCATGTTGGCGCCCACATAGTCCGCCAGCGTGGTGCCTGCTTCCGGGGTGTCCGGGCTGTCCACGGCACTCTGCCAGGTCCACACGCCGCTGGCAGCGAATGTCGGGTCGGCACGCAGGTCAGAGACGAGGGTATCCGGCGTAACGGTCAGATGGCCCGATGCGGCAGAGGCCTCCACCGGCAGACCGGCCAGCAGCAACGCGGCGGCCGAGGCACCGGTCACCTGCAGAAACTGGCGGCGAGGAATCTTGTTTTGCATAAAAGCATCCCCTTTTTTATAAATTCAAATTCTGATATTTCAGGAAGTGTGCTGCTCCCAGAAAGCCACCGCATCCGTCATCCAGCCCTCTGCATCCGTACCGTTGCCGGTGCCGATGGCATGGGGTGCATTTTCATAGACGTGCACCTCACAGGGCACACCGTTTGCCTCCAACGCCTTCCGGACGGCCGGACCCTGGAACGGATATCCCAGAGTCTTCAGGGAAACATCATTCTTGCCGTACCAGAAATAGGTCGGCGGGAAGTCCGGTGTGATGCCGCCTGAGATATCCGACCAGTAATACCTCCATCTGCAGGATGCCGGGTCCATCACGGCATGGTACACCGGCTTGATCTCCGCAAAATCGTTGACGGGGTAGCCCATCAGCAGTGCACCGGGCTTTGGCACATCATAGGCCTTGTAGCCATAGCGCTTATCCGAACTGAACAGCCCGCACAGCTGCCCGCCGGAGGAAAAGCCCACGAGGGCATAGTTTTCCGGCTGCACGCCGAGCTGCTGTGCATGGTTCGTGATGAACTGCACCGCCCGGCCCAGATCCTGCAGGGGGCCGTTGTTGCTGATACCCCACAGAATGCGATACCGCAGCACAAAGACGCTATAGCCCATCTCGTTCAGCTTCGCTGCCACAGCAATGCCCTCGTTCAGGTCGCCGCTTTTCATGGCCGCATTGCCGCCCACCACCAGCGCATATTTGCCATCGGCATTCGTGCCGGGGAACCAGAACAGCTGCACACAGCCCAGCGAGGAGTCGGCTGCGATCTCTTCCGGGCTGTACACCTGCCAAGTCACCTGCTTACCGGCTTCGTAGTTCTCAATGACGATGTTCAGGCCGTCGGCGCTGTCCTGTGCTGTGGTCTCACCCACATAGTCCAGAAGGGTCTTGTTTTCATACAGGCGGCGCAGTGCAAGGCTGTCCGCATCCCCTTTGCAATAGGTGGAGACCCCGCTGCCCGCAATGGCCGGGTCGGAGCGGATCTCCTTCATGGTCATATCGGTGGTGATGCGCCCTTCCGCATAGGCCGGCAGAGCCAGAACGGCCACAAAACACAGCATGGCCGCACCGCGTTTCAGCAGATGTCCGAACATTTCACCCATTCCTTTCCGTTTTGAATCAGCCGGTGGTATGTGCTTTCCAGAAAGCCACCGCATCCGTCATCCAGCCCTCTGCATCGGTGCCGTTGCCGGTACCGATGCTGTGCGGAGCGTTCTTGTACTTCACATACTCATAGGGCACGCCGTATTTCTGCAGGGTCTTTGCAAAATCGTCGTGCTGGCCGGGCGTGCTCGCAGAGCCAAGCGAAGTATCGTTGTCTCCGCGCCAGAAATATACCGGCGGGTAGTCACTGTCCACGGCATCATTCAGGTTCGTCCAGTAATACTTCCAGGAGGTGTAGTCCGTTGTGTCGCACAGCACCTGATACAGCGGTTTCATCACGGTCAGGTCCACGATGGGGTAACCCAGCAGCAGAGCACCGGGCTTCTGGGCACCGTAATTTCCATAGCCATGTTCCTTATTGGCAAAGGTTCCCACGATCTGTCCGCCGGAAGAAAAGCCCACCAGCGCATAATTCTCCGGCTGCACACCGAACTGCCCGGCATGGGCCGTGATAAACTTTACCGCATTGGCAAGATCCTGAATGGGCGCATTGCCGCCCATGTCGATCCAGGTGCGGTACCGCAGCACGAACACGGTGTAGCCCTGTTCATGCAGCTGGTAGGCCGTGGAGCCGCCCTCTTCCATCTCCGAGGTCATGGTGCTGCCATTGCCGGGCACCACCAGTGCATATTTGCCACCCGGCTCCTTGCCCGGGAAATAATACAGCTGCACACACCCCAGTGAAGAGTTTGCCGCAATCTCTTCCGGGCTGTACACCTGCCAGGTCACCTGTACCCCATTGCGGGTATTTTCTGCCACCAGATTCATGGCCGCCACGCTGTCATCCACCAGCTCCGGGCGCATGTACTGTTCCAGCGTTTTGTTCTTCCAGTATTCGTTGCCAAGGCCGCTCAGCTCACGGCAGTAAGTATAGTAGCCAGACGACTTGATGGCCGGGTCATCCCGCAGCTGCTGCAGGGTGGTCTGCCGGGTGAACGCCGCCGAATTTTGTGCTGCCCATACGGGCAGGCTCAGACAGGCCAGCTGTGCCAGGCACACCGCCCCGCACAGCAGCTTGTAGTTCCAGGATCTCATTTTTTGTTCCTCCTTTGGTCCGGTCCCAACCGGACGATATAAGTTTATTGTATCACATCCCAGGCTATTGTCAAAACAATTCTGCAGCCCCGCCCGCTGCAAGTCCAAGACCAGATCAAACAAAGCAGGTGCCGCACTCCGCTCAGACAATCGTGTCTGACAGAACTGTGCTGCCCCTGCTTTGATCTCGTGCGCAGACCCTCCTGTACCAACAAAAAAGCTCCCTCCTAGAGGGAGCTGTCGCCGCAGGCGACTGAGGGAGTTGTACGCAAAAATTGGCCCGAAGACTTTCGTCTCCGGGCCAATTTTATAACCTGTTCTTTGGTCTGCCCTCAGGCAAACCAACTAGTCAGTCACAAGTACTGATTAGAGCACCTTGAAAGCCAGCTTATCCTCAGCAGCGTTCTTCACGGTGCCGGTAGCCAGGTTGTAGATAGCAGCAGCGGAACCGACCATACGCAGGCCAGCGTTCAAAACGCCGTTAGCACCGTTCAGGAACTTGTCGCCAGCGGTCAGCTCACCATCATGCTTGCCGAAGCCAGCATCGGAGCCGGTGCCGTAAGCACCCTTGACGCCGGTGAGCCATGCGTTGCCCAGAGCACCGGGCTTGTAAGCGCCGCCGAACAGAACGCCGACAGTGTTCTCGACGTACTTGCCCAGGAAGCTGTTACCGATGATGGTAACCATGTTGGTGTTGAACTTCTGCCAGTTCTCGACCTTCAGCTCGGGGGCCAGGATCTCAGCCAGAGAAGCGCCACCGTTGACGTAGGTCATCTCGTTCTCAGAGATTGCGGAAAAGTTTGCAGGCATCATCATAATGAATTACTCCCTTCAAAATGTAGAAAGATATTTTGCAAGCTCACTTTCGTGTGCTCACCAATCCTTACTAGGATGGCAATAATATACCACACTTTCCAGAAATGTTCAAGTACCTTTTTGCAAAAAGTGTAAAAAATGTGAAACAAGGTCTATAAAAGTATTGCTTTTGTACAGTCCGCAGGCGGTTTTCCGGTTCCGACAGGTTTTTTTGCCCCGGGGCGGTACACTGGCTGCAAGGGGGCTGCGGCATTGAAAAGCGTGATCTACCTCGACGAGCTTCTGTTGACCAATTTTGTCCTTGCTGCGCTGTTTCTCACCGCAGCCGGTCTGCTGTGCGCCACCGTGTGCACCGGGGTGCGGCTGTGCACCGGGGCGGCGCTGGCGGCAGTGTCGGCACTGGTACTGCTGGCCCCGGAGCTGCCGGGAGCCGTGGCAGTTGGTTATAAAATTTTCACAGGTTGCGCGGTGGTGGCCGCCGCCTACGGCCTGCCCGGGCGAGGGCGTTTTGCTCGGTTGTGTGCGTGGTATGCACTGCTCAACCTGCTTTTGTGCGGAGCGGTGGTGCTGCCCGGCGTGCAGAGCCGCAACCTGAGCGTTAGCCTGCCGCTGTCACCGGGGCGGCTGCTGGCCAGCTGTGCGGGGGTGTATGCCGTACTGCGGGCCCTGCTGTACTGCTTGGGCCGCAGCGGCGCGCCCAGCGTGCCCGCCACGCTGGAGGTGGCCGGGGTGCAGCTGCCGGTACAGGCCTTCCACGACACCGGCTTTACCCTGCAAGAGCCGTTGAGCGGCAAGGCCGTGGTGCTGGTGCAATACCCGGCGGTACGGCACCGCCTGCCGCAGGCAGCCCGGCAGTATCTCGATGGCTGGTTTGCCCACAGCACAGCCCCGCCCCCGCCGGAGCTGGGGGTGCATCTGGTGCCCTGCCGCAGCATCCACGGCCAGAGCATGCTGCCTGCCCTGCCCGCTGCCCTGCAGTTGGGCAAAGACCGCGCAGGCGGGCTGCTGGCGGCGTTCTGCTGCCCCACGCCGCCGGACCCTGCATGGGAGCTGCTGTACGGCGAGGATGCGGCACAGCTGCTCTTATAATACTTATTATAGGGAGGACTGCTCATGTTCCAGTTTTTGCGGCAGCTCTGGCACCGCCTGTGTGCGCGGCTGCGGTTTTGCGGTGGCGTGCAGTATCTGGCCGGTACCGCCAGCCTGCCCTCTCCCCTCTCCCCCGCCGAGGAAAAAGCCCTGCTGGCCCGCATGGCCGCCGGAGAGGCAGACGCCCGCGATGCGCTCATCCTGCACAATCTGCGGCTGGTGGTGTACCTTGCCAAAAAGTACGAGAACAGCGGTGTGCCCGCCGAGGACCTGATCAGCATCGGCACCATCGGGCTGATCAAGGCCGTGAACACCTTCACGCCGGAACGCAGCATCAAGCTGGCCACCTACGCCAGCCGCTGCATCGGCAACGAGATCCTGATGTACCTGCGCAAGACCTCCAACCGCCGTCAGGAGGCCAGCCTTGACGAGCCGCTGAATGTGGACGGCGACGGCAACGAGCTGCTGCTGTCGGACATCCTCGGCAGCGACGAGAACATGGTGGGCCAGCAGCTGGAGCAGGACGCCGAGCGCGCCGGTCTGCGCCGCGCCGTGAACAGCCTTTCGGCCCGGGAGCGCCGGATCATGGAGCTGCGCTTCGGCCTGACCGACGGCGTGGAACGCACCCAGAAGGAAGCCGCCGACGCCCTGGGCATCAGCCAGAGTTACATCTCCCGCCTTGAAAAGCGCATCATCCAGACCCTGAAGCTCCAACTGGAAGGGCAATAAAAAAGCGCGGCCTTGTCCTTGACAAACCGCGTGGAATCGTCTATACTGAAAATACAAAAGGCGCTGGCCCATACAAACGACTAGCTCCTTACCAGATTGATCAGAAGAAATGACCACTCAGGGTTGGAAGCGTTGAGGCGGTCATTTTTTCTTTTTATCATCCCTGTGCGAGACAGTCCATGTGATCTGAAATGTAACGTAGATTGCTCCGCCAAGCAGCGAAAGCAGCATTACGACCTGTTCAAACGTCATGGTGCATCCCCCCTTTCCGCCCTTGGGCGTCCGGGGGAGGCCGAGATTTCAAGAAAAATTCGCTCCACCGGGCACTCAGGTGCCGGTAAGGAGCTCAGCCGCCTGCATTTGTGGGACGCAGCGCCTCGTGGCAGCCTTGCGGCTGCGTTTAAAGCATACCATAATTATGTGCCAATTGCAATTGCGGCTTTTTTGCACGCTCATCCGGCTGTCGGGTGGGCGTGTAATTTTTTCCACGCATAGTGGTTTGCCCCTGCGGCCATACTCCCGGTGAACTTCAAAACAGACCGGGGGCGTTTGGATGTACAATAAGGTGGAACTGTGCGGCGTAAACACGGCGCAGCTTCCTGTTTTGTCCGAAAGCGAAAAGCGGCAGCTGCTCCTGCAGGCCCACGCCGGGGATGCAGGAGCACGGGAACGCATGGTGGAGGGCAACCTGCGGCTGGTGCTGAGCGTGGTGCAGCGCTTTGCCCAGCGGGGCGAAAACCTCGACGACCTGTTTCAGGTGGGGTGCATCGGGCTCATCAAAGCCATCGACAACTTTGACCCTGCCCAGCCGGTGCGGTTTTCCACCTACGGCGTGCCCATGATCATCGGCGAGATCCGGCGCTTTTTGCGGGACAACAATGCCCTGCGGGTAAGCCGCAGCCTGCGCGATACCGCCTACCGGGCCATGCAGGCCCGCGAAACGCTGGAGAAGCAGCTGGGTCGGGAACCCACCATGGACGAGATCGCCAGGGAGGCAGGCCTGTCCCGCCGGGAGGTGACCGCGGCACTGGAATCGGTGGTAGAGCCGGTGAGCCTGGAAGAGCCGGTGTATACCGACGGCGGCGATGCCATGTACCTCATCGACCAGGTGCGCGACCCGGATGGCGAGGACAGCTGGATCAGCGGGCTGCAGTTCCGGCAGACCGTGGCCGGGCTGACCCCGCGCGAAAAGCGGATCATGGAGCTGCGCTATCTCCGGGGCAAGACCCAGATGGAGGTGGCGCAGGAGATTGGCATCAGTCAGGCGCAGGTGTCCCGGCTGGAAAAAGGTGCCTTGAATCAGTTCCGGGCCGGGCACTGAACACAGCAGCGCCCCTGCTCCGTCCATCCGGCGGCGTGCAGGGGCGCTGCGCTTCTATTTACGGTATTTTCGGCGGGTGGCAGCCCCGCCGCGCAGATGCCGCTCGGCTTTGTTGCGTGCCAACACTGCCCGCACCTGTGCCGACAGCCCCGGGCTGACCCGGACCAGCCGCACCGAAACGTCCTTGTGCACGGTGGACTTGCTGCACCCAAACGCTGCAGCCGCAGCGCGCACGGTGGCCCCCTGCTCCACGATGTATTCTGCCAGCTGTACCGCCCGCTGTTCCGGATCTGCTCTCATACCCCCACGCCCCCTGTATCGTGCTGCTACAGCCTATGCGCCGGGCCGGGCAATTATGTCGGCAAGGGTTGACTTTTGCCGCCCGGCTGCGCTATACTGGACGCAGACATAAAAACAGGGGCGCCGTAAGGCTGAGATCCGCACTGAGCGGAGTACCCTTTACCTGATCCGGGCAATGCCGGCGTAGGGAGTTTGCGGAGCTGTCCGGCACCATCAACAAACCTCCATGCGTCTGCTACCGGCAGGCGCATTTTGTTTTTGTGTACTATCGTTCTGAGAAGAGGAATCCCTATGACCAA
>ERZ1026898.1443-NODE-1443-length-11786-cov-11.793709_pt1 | contig 11786 bp, 10 predicted proteins | sample MGYA00380178_ERZ1026898 | MGnify/ENA primary metagenome ERZ1026898 (study PRJEB33269, sample SAMEA4719814) | human gut metagenome | biome: human-associated habitat; feature: organic feature; material: feces | place: Cameroon | collected 2013-10 ... | reverse complement strand
TCTCCTCGGTGGTAAAGGGCTCGCCGCCGAAGAACTTTTCCATCAGCTCATCGTCAGTTTCTGCAATGGCTTCGCTCATAGCCTCGATCAGGCCCTGGAAGCGGTGGCCGATGTCCGGCAGCTCTACCTGGATCTGCTTGCCGCTCTCGTACTTAAAGGCCTTCTGGCTGAACAGGTTGATGTACACAGGGGTGCCGTCATCCAGCTTTGCGGGCACGACGCAGGGGCAGACGGTGGAGCCGAAGCGGATCTTCATATCCTCAAGGATCTTGAAGTAGTTGGCGTTTTCCAGATCGCACTTGGAGACGAAAACCATCGTAGCCTTGCCATTCTTGCGGGCCAGCTGGAAGGCCTTCTCGGCGCCCACGGTGACGCCGCTGCGGCCGGACACCACCACCAGCACGCTCTCGGCGGCACGGATGCCCTCATACTCGCCGGCCTCGAAGTCGAACAGGCCCGGGGCGTCGATCAGGTTGTACTTGATGCCCTCGTACTCCACGGGCACTACGGATGCCGACAGGCTGGCTTTGCGTTTTGCTTCCTCGGGGTCAAAGTCCGAAACCGTGGTGCCGTCCTCTACACGGCCCATACGCTCGGCAGCGCCCGAAAAATAGACCAGCGCTTCGGTGAGCGTGGTCTTGCCGCTGCCGGCATGACCGGCAATGAGGATATTGCGGATGTTGTTGCTTGCGTATTTCATATCGGTTTTTCCCTCATTTCCGCCGCACGGAGCATCTCTCCGCTTTTGTGGCATATTTTACAAAGATAATACCACACTCAAAACGATTTTTAAATATTTCGTTTGAAAATTCTGCCGAATCAGCCGCCAAACTTCGGGGCAATGTTTTGTGCAGGTTGACAGGGGGGAGCTTTCCCCCGCAGAAAAAGCAAGCCCCCCGGTGCCGCACACAGGTGCGATGCCGGGGGTGTTTTCGTTGCAAAGCGTATGATTTTATGGTATGCTGTAGATGCCGCTTCGGCGGTAAGGGCGTTGACCCAAAACGCAAGGCGGCTCTGTGTCCTCACTGGTTCTGCATGTTCACCCCAGAGTGAAGCAAGTGTCAGGAGGGCAGCTTTTTGAAGTGATCTCTCCGGATGCTTTCGGCGGAAGGAGGGATGTTGGATGTCGATCTCCGAGATTCTGATGCTGCTGACGCTCGTCGTCACCATCGTACATGTGACCTTTGAAATCACATGGAAACTCGAGCAGAGAGAAAAACACCATGACAACGACAAAAAGAAAAAGTGACCGCCAACGCTTCCCCAAGCCGCGGTCACTTGATCTTTTGGTCATTTGATCCATGAGGAGCGGAGCCGTTTTGCCGGGCAGCGCTCTTTCTATTCGTAGTATAGTGTATTTTACCGGGTTTGTCAAGCGGCGGGCCCGCTGCCGGAACAGGAGGTTTTTCCGCGATGAAACGTACCGATTACATCAACTGGGATGAATATTTCATGGGCATTGCGCTGCTCACCGCCATGCGCTCCAAGGACCCCAACAGTCAGGTGGGCGCGTGCATCGTCAGCCCGGAAAACAAGATCCTGTCTCTGGGCTACAACGGTATGCCCATTGGCTGCAGCGACGACGAGATGCCGTGGGAGCGGGAGGGCGACCCGCTGGATACCAAGTATATGTATGTCTGCCATGCAGAGCTGAACGCCATCCTCAACAGCGCCCACAACAACCTGAAGGGGGCGCGGGTGTACGTGACCCTGTTCCCCTGCAACGAGTGCACCAAGGCCATCATCCAGTCCGGCATTGCCGAGGTGGTGTACTACGGCGACAAGTACCACGACAGCGATTCCAGCATTGCGGCGCGGTTCATGTTCGAGCACGCCGGTGTCCGGCTGACCCCCTATAAGCCCACCGGACGCCGGGCAGAGCTGGAACTGTAAGCTCCCTCTTGACCTTCCTGATGCAACGTACTATAATAGGATCATAGCTTGAATAAATATTCAAGAGTGCTTGCATAGAGAGGGAAATATACAATGGAACTGAAAAATCGCAGCTTTTTGAAGCTATTGGACTACACCCCTGCCGAGATCGGTCAGCTGCTGGAGCTGGCCGCTGACCTGAAAGCCAAAAAGAAGGCCGGTATCCGGCATGACCAGCTGCGGGGCAAGAACATCGCCCTGATCTTTGAAAAGACCTCCACCCGCACCCGCTGCAGCTTTGAGGTGGCCGCCCACGATCTTGGCATGGAGGTGACCTATCTGGACCCTTCCGGCAGTCAGATCGGCAAAAAGGAATCCATCGCCGATACCGCCCGGGTGCTGGGACGGATGTTTGACGGCATCGAGTACCGGGGCTACGGCCAGCAGATCGTGGAAGATCTGGCGCACTACGCCGGCGTGCCGGTGTGGAACGGCCTGACCAACGAGTTCCACCCCACCCAGATCTTAGCCGATTTCCTTACCATTCAGGAGCATTTCGGCCACTTGAAGGGCATCCACTTCGTTTACTTCGGCGATGCCCGCTACAACATGGGCAACAGCCTGATGGTGGGCTGCACCAAGATGGGTCTGCACTTTACCGCCTGTGCACCCAAAAAGTATCAGCCCGACCCCGCGCTGGTAGAGCAGTGTCAGGCCATTGCCGCCCAGACCGGTGCCACCCTCTCCTTTGAGGAGGACCCCGTCAAGGCCGCAAAGGGCGCGGACGTACTGTACACCGATGTGTGGGTATCCATGGGCGAACCGGTAGAGGTTTGGGCGGAGCGCATCCACGATCTGGCTCCCTATCAGATCAATCAGGATCTGATGAATATTGCAGGCCCGGATGCAGTATTTATGCACTGCCTGCCCGCCTACCACGACCACAAGACCACCGTGGGCAAGGAGATGGGCGAGCGCTTTGGTCGCGATGCCATGGAGGTGACCGACGAGGTATTCGAAGGCCCCCAGAGCATCGTGTTTGACGAGGCCGAGAACCGGATGCACACCATCAAGGCGGTCATGGCGGCCACCTTGGGGTATCAGGAATAAAGAGATAAGCCCGGAAGGCTCGCAGACCTTCCGGGCTTATTCTTTTCAAAAGTAATTCGCAATCATTCCGAAACTGCATTCTGCAGTTTCAGCACGCCTGCCTGCGTCAGGCGCTTACGCAGCAGCGCACCCACGATGCAGGAAACCACGATCTTGCCCAAGTCCAGCGCAATGAAGGGGTAGACACAGACGGTCAGCGCGTAGCCCAGCTCGCACTGCATCTGGAACACGAACCATGCCGTGCCCAGCACATAGCAGGCGGCATCGCCCAGCACCAGGCCCACAGCGGAGATCACCGGGTTGCCCTTGCTCTTTTCAATGAACATACCGCCGATGAAGGCCAGCAGCAGATAGCCCACCAGATAACCGCCGGTAGGGCCTGCCAGCTTGGCAAGACCGGCGCCGTAGCCGGAGAACACCGGAATGCCGATGGTGCCCAGTGCCAGATAGAGGACCACGCTCAGGGTGCCGAACTTCGGCCCCAGCAGCCATGCAGTCAGGCAGATGACAAAGTTTGCCAGCGAGATGGGCACGGCTCCGATGGGCACGGTCAGCGGGCCCAGCACGCACAGCACGGCAGCCATCACAGCGGTAACGGCCATCTGGTAGGTAGTCAGTTTTTTGTCTTTCATAGTCAGTTTTCCCCTCTGTTTTTTCGTTATGCAAGGCATCTGTGCCCGAGTATACCGCACCGATGCGCCGCAGGTCAACGGAAAAGTTTGCAAAGGGTTTACAATCCGAAATTTGATTGTAATACTGTGGAAAGTATGTTAAAATAAAAATGACCGCCCACAGTCTCGCAAACACTGAGCGGTCATTCTTATTGACTACTTAGCCGAAGGAAACTGACCATTGCAGCCAGCACCCTTTCTCTTTGCAGTATGGCCTATTTTGCACGAAATGTCAAGAAAAACACGGAGGTTCCCATGGGTGGAGGTCATGTATCGCGGCCGGATTTCGGGATGCCGCAGCCGGATGCGGCGTACCCGCTGACCGAGTTCTATCTGCTGGCGCAGCAGGCGCTGGAAAAAAGCGGCAGCTTTATGCTGCCCGCCCTCTACGCAGGGCTGCACGCCCCTGCCCGGCGCATCTACCGGGAGGAAGCCGCCGGGTGTTTACAGCTTGCGGCTGCCCCGGCAGAGGGCTTGGCCCGGCTGCTCTCCCCTGCCCGGATGCAGCTTTTATACAGCAGCCTACAAGTGCAGCCGGACGGCACCCCCGCCGCCCTTCTGCTGACCGAGGAGTGCACCCGCCTGACCGTGGCGGTGCAGCTGCTGCCGCCCTTTGTGTGGGAGGACCCGCTGCCGCCGCTGCCGGATGTACCGGCGGCACTCACCCTGCAACTGACCATGCAGGACGTGATGGCGATTGACACCGCCCCTGCCGCACTGGCGCAGAAACTGGTGCACAGCACAAGCGGCAAATGCTGGCTGCACCACCCCAAGGCTGAGACCTTTCTCTCCGAGCGGCTGGCGCTGCTGCAAAGGGTCTATAAATAAGGAAGGGCTCTCCTCTTTTACTTTTTGCGATTCCGTGGTATACTGACCGGTAAACCGGCAGGATATCCAACTCCCGTCGGAGAACGTGGACGCGTCATGCGGCCGGTGCGTCCGGCACACAAAAAATGGAAGGAACCGGGTTTTGTTCTGCAATAATCGGGGATGCTGAGCCGTATATTGAGTGAACGTCCCCGTGAGAACCACAAACATTCCATCGAGAAGCCCGCTTCCGGGCATCCAAGGAGAGTTTATACAATGGGACAGCTGACCAGAAACGAAGTTTTTACCTTGGCGGTGCAGCGTTACAGCGACACCGTCTACCGCACTGCGGTGCATAATTGCCGCTGCACAGCCGATGCTGAGGATGTGGTGCAGGATGTGTTTGAAAAGCTGCTGCACTACAACGGCATCTTTGAGAGTGAGGAGCATCTCAAAGCATGGCTGCTGCGGGTGGCCATCAACCGCTGCCGGGACCTGACCCGCGCCGCCCACCAAAAGGACACCGAGCTGGACGAGAACCTGCCCGCCCCCGATGTCCTTGCGGAGGACGGCAGTGTGCTGGATGCCATCCGCACGCTGCCGGAAAACTACCGCAATGCCATCTATCTGCATTACTACGAAGGATACACTGCGGCAGAGATCGGGCGGATGATGGCGGTGCCCACAAACACGGTACTAAGCTGGCTGCGGCGCGCACGGGCACAGTTACATACGATGCTGAAGGAGGAGATCGAAGATGAGGTGGTATGAATACAAGATGGAGGTCGATGACCTGACTGCCCCGGACGATCTGAAGGCAAAACTGCTGGCCATGACCGACACCCTGACTGCAGAGGAAAAGGCTGAGCCTATGATGGCCGCCCCTGCCCCGCAGGCCGCTGCACCCGCAGCACCCCTGAACACCGAAACCAAGAAGAAAAAGCCCATCCACTTCCCGGTAAAGCAGCTGGGCACGCTGGCCGCCTGTCTGGCTGTGTGTGTGCTGGGTTACAGCACCCTGCATCTGGGCATCGGGATGGGCAGCGCCAAAAGCAGCGCGCCCGCCCTGTACGCAGCCGAGGGCGCTGCCAACAGCTCTGCCGCTTCTGTGGCATCGGACAGCTTTGCTGTCCAGCACGCCGCGCTGGACAGCGCCCCCGAGGCGGTGAATTACAGTCTGGAGGCAGACGACCGCTCTCTGGAAACGGAATACAGCGGCACCGGCAGCACCGAAGCTGCTGCCCCTGCGGTGGACAGTGCCAAGATCATCTACACTGCCAACCTGACGCTGGAAAGCAAGGACTACGAAGCAGCCCGCAGTGCGCTGGACAGCGCTCTTGCCGAAGCGGGCGGCTATCTGGAATCCAGCAGCGAGTACACGCGCACCGGTTCCAGCCGCTCGGTCAACCTGACCTACCGGGTACCGCAGGCCAACTACCAGAGCTTTCTGGAAGCTGTGGCCGCTGCCGGTAATGTGACCTACCGCAGCCAGCAGGCCGATGATGTGACTACCCAGTATATGGACGTGTCCGCGCGGCTTTCTAACCTGCAGGCGCAGCGCACCCGCTTACAGCAATTGCAGGCAAAGGCCGAAACTCTTTCCGACCTGCTGCAGATCGAGGACTCCCTCACCGAGGTGCAGTCCCAGATCGAGAGCTGGCAGAGCCAGCTGGACTGGTACAGCGACCAGGTGCAGCAGTGCACCGTGTATATCGACCTGAACGAGGTGCAGACCTACACCCCTGCGGACGAGGGCTTTTTCTCCCGCATCGGCACCGCCTTTACCTCCGGCTGGGGCAACTTTGTGAACGGCTTGCAGCAGCTGGTGGTGGCACTGGCCTGCGTCTGGCCGCTGGCAGTGCTGGCGTGCGCCGCCGTTGCTGCGGTGCTTGCATGGCGCAGAAAGCGCAGCAAAAAGCAAAAGTAAAAGTTTTTTCAAAAAAGGGTTGACATTCTGCCCGCCCTGTGGTATTATACTTGAGCAGTCAGCGAGAGCCGCTGAAAAGCAAAAAGTAAATATCGCGGGGTGGAGCAGTCTGGTAGCTCGTCGGGCTCATAACCCGAAGGTCGTTGGTTCAAATCCGGCCCCCGCAACCACCAAACAGGTTGAATTTTGTAAATTCAACCTGTTTTTTTGTTCTCATCTTATACCAAAAGGGATACCGGAGCATCCGCAGATGTTTCGGTATCCCTTTTATGCTGTGATTCAGGTGCTCAGCCCTGCTGTATTGGAATCGTTTTTACGGCTCGATCACATTGAAGGTCTTTTCAAACTTGGACGCATACGCCAGCAGACGCTTCAGGGCAGTGGCATCGCCGCTTACCTGCACCTGACCGGCCTGCTGCCCCTGCATCAGGGCAAGGAGCTGCAGCCGCTTGCAGGTGACGGTGGCCTGCGCGTCCGGGCGGTTCTCTCCCGAATAGGACAGCAGAATACCGTTTTTTCGGGTCACATAGAACTTTTCGTTCACATCCGTCACGATCAGGTTCAGCGTTACGTCGTCGTTCTGGGCGGCGTTGGCGTCGGTCAGGATGGAAATGTAATCCAGCAGCATATCCACGGTCATCTCCTTCATGGCGGAGCCCAGACCATTGGCGGTGCGTGCCAGACCGGACAGGTTGCCCTTGCGCAGCTCGGCAGCGCCCATCAGGTAGGCGTTGCGCCATGCGCCGGACTCTGCCTGATAGCCCAGCTGCTCCAGCGCATCGGCGCACAGGTTGCGCGCCTTCTGGTTGGACGGGTCTGCAAAGACCAACTCCTTGGTGATCTGCGCCACCCACTGATAATCGCCCTTTTCAAAATCCTTCCGTGCCTTGCGCAGAACGGCATCCGTGCTGCCCAGATATTCTACCAGCTTCTTGGCAGTATCGCTGGGCGGGAGCGGGTTCAGGTTGACCGGGTTTGCATCGTACCAACCCAGATACTTCTGGTAGACCGCCTTGGCGTTGTGCGCCAGTGTGCCGTAATACGGCCGGGTGTACCAGACCTTTTCCAGCTTTTCGGGCAGAGTGAGCATGGCGGCGACCTCAGTGGAGGTATAGCCCTGATTCATGTAATGCAGGGTCTGGTCGTGGATAAACTTATAGATGGCTGCCGTATTCAGCAGATAATCATGGATCTCCTCGCCCCAGTGCGGCCAGTTGTGGCTCTGGAACACCACATCGGTCTTGTCGCAGAAGCGCTGGTCTGCCTCGATGATGTACTTTGCCCAATCGTTGGCATCGCGCACCTCTGCGCCGCGCAGGGTGTACAGATTATGCAGCGTGCCGGTGCAGTTTTCCGCCATCCAGAGGGCACGGTATTTCGGGAAATAGGCGTTCATCTCGGCAGGGGCTTCGGTGCCGGGGGTCAGCTGGAATTCGATCTCCAGCCCGTCGATGGTCAGCTTCGGAACATCTTCCCCGATCTCGTAAGTAGGAGCGATGAGACCCACCGTACCGGTGGACTGTCCCATGCCGATGCCCACGCTCAGCGCACCCTTTTCGCCCTTGTCAAGCACCGTGCCGTACTGGAACTGTGCGCGCCGTGCCATGGCGATGCCTGCATAGACATTTTCGCTGATGGCGTGCTTCAGAAATCCCGTCGGCGCAAGCACAAGGGTCTTGCCGGAAGCCAGCTGCTTTTTAAGCGAGAGCTTTGCATCCGCTACCTGCTCCCGGGTAATAACGCCCTCCACGCCGCCGAAGTGATCCACATGAGAGTGGCTGTACAGCACCGCCTTGATGTCCAGCGGGCCGAAGCGGTTCTCCATCAGCTCCTTGGCAGCCTTCATGTTTTCCTTGCACATCAGCACATCAAACACGATCCAGCCGTGGTCGGTGCGGATAAAGGTCGTATTGGCCATATCAAAGCCGCGCACCTGATAAATGCCATCGCACACTTCAAACAGACCAGCTTTAGCGTTGAGTTGGGTATTCCGCCACAGGCTGGGGTTTACAGTGTCTGGAGCATCCCGGTTCAAATCGCCGTAGCTCTGCAGATCCCATGCAGATCTGTTATCATCACCATCGATGATCCTGCCTTCCGCGTTGTCCAGCCAGCCGCGCTCGGCGTTGGCAAACTCCCGCCGGTCAGAAAAATCCAGCTTTTCATACCATTCGGCGTTGGCCTCTGCTGTGATGGTCGTTGCGCCTTCGGTCTCGCCCGGCTGGGTGGGGTCCTTGAAAATGTCTGTGATAAAATTCAGGCCGTTTTCTGTGGTATTTTCCGCAGCATGGGCAGACAGAGATGCGCCGCACGCCAGCATTGCAGCAGCCGAAGCGGAAATAAAATTCCGACGGGTCATTTTCATAGCAGGTTCCTCCTTATTACGGATCAGTTTGTGCGGACGACCGGCGGCTGCCAGTCTGTCAGTGCGGCGGCATCCGGTTTATAGATACGAAGGAAGAGGTGGAAATCTCCCTCTCCTACCGGCAGCCAGTTGGTCGTGTCCGCCGGTGCCTCTTTGGAAAGGGTGATATCGATCGAGCCGTCCGGATTACGGTGCAGACCGGAGCGGTCGTTGACGCAGTAGCGGTCAATGGGGTTTTCAATGAGGAAATCGCTCTCCCCGTAGGCGGTCACCGACCAGAAGCCCTTTTCCAGTGTGGGAGGATCTGTCTCGATATGCAGCGTATAGGTCTTTTTGCCGGTCAGGACTGTGCCGGTGCTGTCCACATCTGTTTTAGGGTAGATGGCAACATCGGTGGTGTTGGCACCCAGACCCCGCAGCGCCACCATGGTACGGTAGGTATATGCTGTGCCAAAGTTGCCGATGGGGTCGCCGAAATAGATCCACTGACCCATCTGGCGTGTATAGCGCTCCGATTCGCTTTGCAGCTTTTTCTTCAGCTGGAGCAGCATCAGCTTCCAGCGCAGCCCGCTGAACAGACCCAGCGCCTTGTCATCGAACTTCTCACCGGGGCCGACATGCAGTGCTGCAAGCTCCCGGAGTACCGGCGCATCTGCCGCAGCGGGCGGGTTGGTTTCCATCAGCTGGTTAGCGGTATCAAAGAATTCCTTTGCGTCCATAGCAAGAACGTGCTTTACCGGCACAAAGTCATTGGCAGGGTCATAGCTGCCTGCGGGGGCGGTCCATCCACCCGCCTGATAGGCGGAAAGCGGCATCAGCTGCATCTTATCCTGAATAGCCCGGACGTTGGGCAGGTCCTCCTGTCCGGAAAGCACGATGCGGGCAATGGTCCAGACCATCGTGGTAGGCACATCAATGCGCTGCACCCCTTCCGGCAGTTCGCCCTGCCAGTCTGCACGGGTAATGGCATAAAGCCCCGGCGTTTCCAGCACAGCGGCGGTGTTTGTCCACGCATCCAGCACCTGTACATTAAAAAAGCGGTCGGTCTGCGGCACGCCGTAGATCATTGGTTCTGCGCCGACATCCAGAAACGCCTGCGTATAGATGGTATCCACATTCGGCGTAACCACCGCACGGGTCGTTGCATCTGCCAGCTTTTCCGCATGGATGAACTGGTTGATGGGGGCCTTGTTGCTTGTAGCTGTGCGGGTGTTTGTGGAAGCCGTCCGCGTAGCATCCATGATCACCAGCGGAAAGGCGTACAGATACGCCTGCTCCAGAAGGTTCTGTGCAGCCAGCGTCTGCTGTGCGGCTGCGGCTTTCTCTACGGGCAAAAGTGTAGCTGCGCAAACCACCGCAGCCGCAGTAGAAACGTTCAAAAAATCACGGCGGGTCATTTTCATAACATGAGACCTCCTGTTATGTCTTTTGCTTTATGCGCCTTATGGGAAAAAACCATTTGGCTTTCTGTGTTCAAGATACACGGACAATGATTAAAAGTCAATGATTTTTGCATTTTCCGTAACAAAAACGTAAGTTTCAACAAAAAAGCCCGATAAAATTTGACGCAAACGCCATTAAAATCTTGTACTCTGCACGATAATGTGCTATACTAAGCACATCAATTGACAATGGAGCGCGGCGATGAACGATCTGCATGAATGGTTTCAAAAAAATGACCTTTGTCCGGAAAATATTTTGTATCTTTACCGCAGCGACCGTAAAACAGTCGTTCACCGCATGGACGGCGAGGAAGCTGCGCTGTATGCGCCGCTGCACAGCGTTTTGTCTGTGCTGCCGGAAAATCTGTTCCTGAACATCAGCAAGGGAATTGCGGTGTGCCGCAGCCAGATCGTAAACATCAGCAACGATGGGATCTACACCATGTCTGACGGCCGCACCTTTCAGGGACGCAAGCGCGGCCTGAGCGACCACCGCCGCCTGCGTACAGAGATCGGGCTGGCGGACACACAGCCCCGCCCCATGAGCATGAGTCTGCTGGAAAAGTGCAGCCTGCTGGACGATATGCCGCTGGCGTTCTGCGTCATCGAGCTGGTATTCAATGAATCCGGGCATGGCGTGGATTTTATCTTCCGCTACTGCAACGCGGAGATGGCAAATATCGAAGGGGTGCCGGTAGAAGAAATGCTGAACCGCTCTTTTTACGAGGTGTTCCCCAATGGGGATAAAAAGTGGCTTGTATCGTATGCAGATGTGGCGTTGAACGGCACAAGGCACACCCTCCACGATTACAGCCCGGAGGTGGACAAATACCTGACCATCCATTGTTACCAGCCTGAACCGGGGTATTGTGCCTGCGTGCTGCAGACCATAGACTCCTGACTTTGCAAAAGCTTTTCCGGCAGCAAAATATCTATAGCGATTTCAAAACGGAACGGAAGATCGAATATTACAAAAAAAGCAAGTGCATCACATCTCCCTCAAAAATTTTGGTTTTTGAGAAAACGTGTTGCACTTGCTTTTCTTTATGCGAGATTTCAGCGCAAATCGCCGCGCCATATTATCAGCGATGAGGGACGCTGTATTTTACAGCAGCCCCTTTATATTTTGGTACGGTTGTGATTCGGTTTACTTCCGTGCGATCATTTCGGTATAAGCCAACACCAGCGGGCCTACGCCCTTGGCATCATTGCAGACCACCGGCTCGCTGAAGTAGTAGGCCAGCGAGCCGTCACGGTGATCCTTGCCGCCCAGACCTGCCACAAGGCAGATGCCGTCCAGCTGCAAGCTGCCGTCCGGGTTCTTGGACAGGTACCGGTCGCAGGTGCCGTAGAAGGCCTTCTCTGCCCATGCAGCCATCCGCTTAGGCAGGTAGCCCAGACGCACGCCCTTGAGCACTGCGTAGGCAAACAGGGCGGTGCCGCTGGTCTCCAGATAGTTGCCCTCGGCTTCCGGGTGGTCGATGACCTGCCAGAACATCCCGCTCTGCTCGTCCTGGAACTTGTGCATATCCTCCACGGTCTGCTTGAGCATGGCCATGATGCCGCGGTACTCGTTGTACAGCTGCTCGTCC